>Ga0209487_1001095_pt1 | contig 23291 bp, 23 predicted proteins | sample Poulit2012_FD_187524 | JGI IMG/M metagenome (GOLD analysis project Ga0209487, IMG submission 187524) | Agricultural soil microbial communities from Georgia to study Nitrogen management - Poultry litter 2012 (SPAdes) (version 2) | ecosystem: Environmental > Terrestrial > Soil > Agricultural land...
TGGCGCCGGAATGGCGGACGGCATTGAGGCCTCCGCCGACGCTGACCGTGAGCGAGTGGGCAGATCGCGAGAGGAGGCTTAGCCCGGAGGCGAGTGCCGAGCCGGGGCGGTGGGATACGTCGCGTGCAGAGTATCAGCGTGCGATCATGGATGCGGTTGCTGACCCGTCCGTCCATACAGTTGTCATCATGTCATCGGCACAGGTGGGCAAGACTGAGGTCATCCTTAATGTCCTCGGTTTCCACATCGATCAGGATCCGGCGCCAATACTGATGCTCCAGCCGACGCTCGATATGGCGCAGGCATTCAGCAAGGACCGTCTCGCACCGATGGTGCGGGATACGCCGGCACTGCATGGCAAGATTAAAGAGGCCCGTAGCCGAGACAGTGGCAATACCCTGCTGCACAAGGCGTTCCCGGGCGGTCATGTCACGATGGCCGGCGCCAACAGCCCGAGCTCGCTGGCGTCGCGACCTGTTCGGATCGTGCTATGCGACGAGGTCGATCGGTATCCGGCGAGCGCAGGCACGGAAGGTGATCCCGTCACGCTGGCGCGCAAGCGATCCACGACGTTCTGGAACAGGAAGCTTGTCTTGACCAGCACGCCGACGATCAAGGGGCAGAGCCGTATTGAGGCGGCTTATGGCGAGAGCGACAAGAGGCGGCTGTGGGTGCCATGCCCGCACTGTGACGAACATCAGGTGCTGCGTTGGAGCCAGGTGCGATGGCCGGAAGATCGACCGGATGCGGCGCAATATGCCTGCACGGAGTGCGGCGCGCTCTGGACGGATGGCGAGCGCTGGCAAGCGATCCGTCGGAGCGAGTGGCGGGCCGAAGGGGAAAGTCACGGGGTCGCCGGGTTCCATTTGAACGAGCTGTGCTCGCCTTGGGTAATGCTGTCCGACATGGTCTCAGCCTTCCTCGCTGCGAAAGGGGACCCGGACAGGCTGCGTGCCTGGGTGAACACCTCGCTTGGGGAGACATGGGAAGAGCGCGGCGAGACTGTCGCGGCCGAGGGCATCGATGCGCTGCGCGAGTCCTATGGCCCCGAGGCATTGCCGGATGATGTCCGGGTCATAACAGCTGGCGTGGATACGCAAGGCGACCGACTCGAGGTTGAGTTTGTCGGCTGGGGCGAGGGGGAGGAAAGCTGGGGCGTCGAATACCACGTCCTCTATGGCGATCCGGCACAGCCCGCCGTGTGGGAAGATCTCGATGCTCTGCTGCTCCAGTCATGGGAAACAGAAAGCGGCCGGACAATACGCCTGTCGAGCGCCGCGATCGACTCCGGCGGGCATCACGCCGAGGCGGTTCTGAGTTTCTGCCGGGCGCGGTTCCGGCGGCGGGTTTATGCGATCAAAGGGCAGGCAGGACAAGGAAAGCCGGTCTGGCCACTGCGGGCAAGCCGGACAAGAACCCGGGACAATGTGTTCATGGTCGGGGTCGATACGGCAAAGGACGCGATCTACTCGCGCCTCAAGATCGAGGAGCCCGGCCCCGGATATTGCCACCTGCCCGCCGACCCAAGCACCGGATATGACCGGGACTGGGCCGAGCAGGTTACGTCCGAGCAGAGGATGACCCGCTACCGTGAGGGCCGGCCCTATAGCGTTTGGGTTCTGCCCGGCGGCAAGCGGAATGAGGCGCTTGACTGTCGGGTTTATGCATACGCGGCCCTGAAGGCGCTGCCGAAGGGCATCGCGTTGCCTGCGCAGCCGCGTCCGGCGCCCCAGCCCCAGCGCCAACCGGTCGGGATCGCCCCCGACGGCTGGCTTGATCGGCGAGACAATTGGTTCTGAGGGTTTGCAATGGCGCTTGCGAAGGAAATTGCGGCCCTCGAGGCTGCAATCAGGCGGGGCGTGCGCTCGGTCCAGTACGACGGACAGAGCGTCCAATACCAATCACGCGACGACATGATTGCAACTCTCCGCGCAATGAAGCGGGAGGCCGGCATGATGACGGGCGGCAGCGCAGTCACCTATCCCGCTTTTGAGAAGGGCACCGAATGAACCTTCTTGACCGGGCCGTGATGGCGGTCGCGCCAGCGTCGGGGTTGCGCCGCATCCGCGCCCGTCGTGCAGCGAGCATCCTGGCCAATTACGACGCTGCAACGGGCGGCAGGCGGTCAAGATCGTGGCGGCCGACCGGCACGGATGCAGATGCCGCGTCACGACGGCGAGCACGGCTGGCGTTCGTGTCCCGAGACATGATCCGCAACACGCCACTGGCAGGCCGGGGGCGAGATGTCATCGTCAACAACACTGTTGGTGACGGGATCATCCCGAGCGTTGATGCTCCGTCAGAGGCAACTAAGGCACGGTTTCTGGATCTGGTTATCAGTCATCTGGACACGACAGATATCGACGCGAATGGGCTTCTGAACCTCTACGGGCTGCAACGACTCGCACTCTCAACAGTGGTCGAGTCTGGCGAGTGCCTGGTCCGCCTCCGCCGGCGGCGCTTGTCGGATGGGTTGTCTTTGCCGTTCCAGGTCCAAGTGCTTGAGCCGGACTATCTGGACAGCTCGCGGGACAGCATGACGACCAGTGGCGGCGCTCGGGTGTTCGAGGGGATCGAGTATGACGCGATCGGGCGCCGCGTTGCATATTGGCTGCATGATGATCACCCGGGCTCGGCACATGGCTGGCGACTTCCACGCTCTCGGCGCGTGCCGGCATCCGAGGTCATCCACCTGTTCCGGCAGGATCGGCCGGGGCAGATGCGCGGCGTGTCCTGGTATGCGCCTGTCGCTCTGACCTTGCAGGATCTGCGTGACTATTTCGACGCGCAGCTCATGAAGCAGAAGATCGGGGCATGCTTCGCAGCGTTCCGCGTAGAACCGGATGCTGTATCGGATGACGTGGACTCGACGATGCCGACATCGCTGGCCCCCGGCGCGATCTTCAAGCTCGGCCCCGGCGAGGATGTTCGCTTCGCCAGCCCTCCGAAGATGGACGACAACAGCTTCGTCCGCGATTGCGTCCGTGAGGTCGCGATGGGGCTTGGCATAACCTATGAGAGCTTCTTCGGGGATTTGAGCCAGGTCAACTATTCATCCGCCCGCATGGGGCGGCTGGAGATGGACCGCAATATTTCCTCTTGGCAGTGGCTGATGCTTGTTCCGCAGATGTGCGACCGCATCGCCGATTGGATGCTCGAGGCGTGGAATGTCCTCGAGCCAATGCGCGACTTGCGGCGCGCGCGTATCACCTGGACGCCACCGGCGCGGATCATTGTCGATCCGGCAAGAGAGATCCCCGCCATGCGGGAGAAGGTTCGCGCAGGCTTTGCAAGCTGGCAGGCCGAGGTCCGGTCGCTTGGCTATGACCCGGAGACCGTCGCAGCAGAAATGGCCGAGGACAACATCCGCTTTGATACACTCGGCATCACTGTGACGAGCGATGCGCGCCAGGACACGCAGCCACGTTCGACAAGACCGGAGGACGCTGATGGAGAGTGAGATCGTGATTGGTGGGGACATCGTCCTGCATGGCTTCGTCGGCGACAGCTATATGGATGAGGGGTTCACTGCAAAGCAGGTCCTGAGCGCACTGGCGGGTACGCCGGGGGACGTGACCATCCGGCTCAATTCGGGTGGCGGGTTCGCAACTGATGGGGCCGCGATCTATGCGGCCATCAAGGCACATGCGGGCCATGTCACAATGCGCGTCGAAGGCATCGCGGCAAGCGCCGCCTCATTGATCGCGATGGCCGGTGACGAGGTCATCATGGCTGACGGCGCGATGATGATGGTCCACGACCCGAGCGGGCTGACGATCGGGACGGCATCTGATCACCGCCAGGCCGCTGGCGCCCTTGACAAGCTCGGTGAGAGCTACGCCAGCGTCTATGCGTCCAGATCCGGACTTTCCGAGGCGAGGGTCCGTGAGCTGATGCTGGCCGAGACCTGGATGACGGCGAGCGAGGCTGTTGGTCTTGGCTTTGCTGATCGTGGAGACGCCATCATTGAAGATGGTGAGGGTGCCGTCGCCGCATTCCCTTTCGAGATTTACGCCAACACGCCAGAGCGCCTTCGCGCCTTGGCGAACGAGAAGGGCTGGCGTGCCGCCATGCCCAAAACCGGGGCGCGCCCCCGTAACATGGAGGCCAGTATGGCTGACGAGCAGAAGGCGGCGGCCGAGTCGAATACCGCCGTGGTCGAGATCCCTCATCAGGCATCGGCGGATGCCCCGGTGATGAGCGCAGATGATATCGCGAAGGCCAGCGAGAGGGCAGTCGCTGCGGAGCGCCAGCGTGCGTCCGGCATCCGCCGGGCCGTCGCCGCAGCGCGACTGTCGCCGACGATGGCTGATGATCTCATCGACGAGGGCGTGTCTCTCGACGCCGCTCGCGAACGGATCATCAATGCCTGGGCGGATGCTGGCGATACGCATGAGTATGCGCCGCAGCCGACGGCGAGGGTGCTGGCGGACGCCACCGAGCGGCTGGCGGAAGGCGCCACCATGGCCCTGATGTCCCGCGCCGGGATGGAGGGCGGTGAGCGCAACGAGTTCAGTGGGATGTCCCTGCTCGAGATCGCCCGCGCCTCAATGGAGGCCCGTGGCGAGCGCATTCGCGCATCGTCCAAGCTCGAGGTTGCGGGCGCCGCGTTCGGCGTCCGCATGGCGGCCGGCCATTCAACGTCTGATTTTCCGGCGATCCTCGAGAACATCGCAAACAGGTCGATGCTGCGTGGCTTCTCCGAGCAGGAGGAGACTTTCGAGGCTTGGACGTCTGAGGGGTCGCTGCCCGATTTCCGGCAGGCAAAGCGCGTGGGCATCGATGCGTTCCCGGGCCTTGAGAAGGTCGAGGAAGGCGCCGAGTACACCTACGCGACTATCGGCGATCACGCCGAACCCATCGTGCTGGCAACCTATGGCCGCATGTTCAAGATCACCCGTCAGGCGATCGTGAATGACGACCTGTCAGCGTTTACTCGGATCCCGCAGATGATGGGCCGCGCCGCACGACGGACGGTGGGCACGCTTGCTTATGGGGTGCTTACCGGCAACCCGCAGATGTCGGACGGGACGACCCTCTTCCACGCCGATCACGGGAACCTCGCCGGGACGGCGGCCAAGCCGACGGTTGAGAGCATGGAGGCGGCCATCGCCGCAATGGCAACGCAGAAGGACCGCAGCGGGAACGCAACGGCGCTGAATGTTCGTCCTTCGTTCGTCCTCGCGCCCTACGCGCTTCGCGGCACCATCATGCAGCTTCTGCAGAGCGAGTGGGATCCATCCAAGTCGCAGCGGGCGGCGAACACGGTTCGGGGCGTGGTTGAACCGATCTTCGACGCACGCCTTGATGCCGATAGCGCGAAGGCCTGGTATCTGGCGGCATCGCCGATGGCCGCAGACACCGTCGAGATCAGCTATCTTGACGGTCAGAGCGCGCCCTTCCTCGACTCCGAGGAAGGCTGGAACGTCGATGGCGTGGAGTTCAAGGTGCGCATCGACGCGGCAGCGACTGCCCTCGCCTGGGAAGGCCTCTACAAGAACGCGGGCGCCTGAGCCTCGGCTGACGGGTGCGGCCGACAGGCCCCGCCCATCCACTTGAACGATTGAAAGGAGGGCCAGAGATGGCCAAGAACTATATCCAGCCGGGCGACAACATGACTGTTTCGGCTCCCTATGCTGTGTCCAGCGGCGACGGCGCCCTTGTCGGGTCACTGTTTGGCGTTGCGGTATCAGATGCCGACAATGGCGCGCCTGTTGTTCTTTCGACCACAGGCGTCTGGCGACTTGCGAAGACGAAGGCGCAGGCCTGGGCGGTTGGCGCACTCGTCTACTGGGACAATTCGACGAAGGTCGCCACCACGACCGGCACCGACAACAAGCTGATTGGCGTTGCGGCTGCAGATGCCGCCAACCCGTCTGACGCCGGCCTTGTCCGGCTGAACGGCGCCTTCACAGCCTGATCGTGAGCAGCGTGTTCGATGGCCTGCCCGACGTCTTTCTCGGCGCGTTCGGGCAGGCCGTCACCGTGCATCCGGCGGCCAATGTGATGCAGGAAATCCGCGTGATCTATCGGCGTGCAGGCGCTGTCGATCCGCTGGGCGAGTTCGGCGCTGTCACGCATCAGGCGACACTGTCTGTCGCGACTGAGGATGTGAGGGATATCCCGCTGGCGCCCGGCGATCTTGTCGAAATTGATGAATGCACGCTTTTCAGGTTGGCGGCGCCGGTTCCCGATGCGCACGGGATGACGACGTTCCCATTGCTGGCGGTGGACTGAAATGGCGCATGTCCGGGCACAGATCCGCAGCGCGTTCAAAGAACGGCTTACCGGCATCAAGGGCGTCCGCAAGATCGTCGGCATGCGAGCGCATGCGCTGGCCGACACCGAACTCCCGGCCCTCCAGGTCATCACGCCAGAAGAGGCGATCGAACCACTGGACGGTTCTGATATCGAGACCATGCGCCGCGTTACCGTGGATGTTATCGCCTTTGCGCTCGGTAATGATGGCGATGATGACACAATCGACGCGATTTCGGCGCAGGTCGAGACCCTGATAGGATCAGCATCTGGCGGAGTTTGGGACCGCTTGGTGTTGTGTTTCCCGGTTTCAGCCGATCTTGGTATCGGCGGTCCCGCCGAGCAGACACTCGTGATGCTGCGCACCCGCTTTCGCGTGCAGTTCAGCGCAGCAGATCCAGGAACCATAGGCGACGGCTGACCCCGATCGCCCGGCCTTTGAACCCGCGCTCTGGCCAGGCGCGCCCGGCTCGCCGTGATGGCGACCCAGCCCATAGATGGAGGCCACTATGGCAGCAGTCCGCGGCTCCAAGCTGCTGATCAAGCGCGGCGATGGCGAAGTCCCTGAGGAGTTCGAGACAGTTGGGGCTCTCCAGAGCTCGACGCTCTCGCTCAACGGCAACCCCATCGACGTGACGACCGCTGACGATGTCGATGCGAATGACGAGATCTGGCAGACGCAGATCAGCGGCCTGAAGTCGCTGAGTGTTAGCGGGACTGGAATCGGCAAGGACAAGCAGCCGATCCAGGATGTCTATGCCGACTTCGCCACCGGAACGATCACGAATTATGAGATCATCATTCCACACCTCGGCGTCTTCGAGGTTCCGATGATTGTCGGTGATATGGAGTTCTCCGGCCCGCATGATGGCGTGCTGGGCTTCTCCATTTCGCTGATGAGTGCCGGCGCGCCAGAGTTCACGAAGGAGAGCGGCTGATGCGCGGCGATGTGAAGGTGAAGGTCGAGGGCAAGGAGCATGTGTTGCGCCTGACCCTTGGCGCCATGGAGGAGGTTTCCGAGGTAGAGATGGCGCCTGCTGTCATCCTCGGCGCGCTTGAGAGTGGCGTCTACAACGCGAAGGAGCTTGGCGCGGTCCTGCGGGCCGGGTTGCGCGCTACAGGCGCAGAGATCAGCTCTGATGACCTGGTCTCGGCTCTTGGAGGCCTCGAGGCACGCAATGTCGCTATCCGCCTGCTGGCATCGTTCTTCGGAGTCGATGCCTCGGGAAACGCCGACGCCGCCGAGAAGCCAAAGGCCAAAGCCTCCGCTTCTCGATCGCGCCCTACATCAAAGCAGGGGGCATGATGGGGTGGCGGCCATCAGAGGTGAGGGAATGCACCCTCGCTGACTTCGAGGATGCGTTTGACGGCTGGCTGTCAGTGCAGGGCGTTGATCAGGGTCCGGACATGAGCGATGCGGCGGTCGAAGAGCTGGACGCGCTCATGGAGCAGTATCCGGACAGGGTTCATTGAGGTGGGGCAGTTACCAATTGCACGCCTCGCGGAGAGGCTCGATTGCAGATTCAAGTCCGCCGATGTTGAAGGTAGCAGTCTTTGAACTCTCGCTATAAGGCGTGAATCGCGCGATTAGCTGATCCTTGCCAAACAACTGCTTTATAACCGGGATAGAAGCGCCGCCTCTCCAAAGCCCCAGGCTACGGTTGTTGGTAGATGCATCCATCCACGCGGTTCGAGCCTTGTCTGAGTCCGTCCGGTATTCGACTTTACCATATCCTCCGACGCGGGAGGTCACATGGCAGGATGTGCTGAGGATCAAGGAGGTTGTGTTTTCCATGCAGCGCACTGTCAGGGTAACAGGCTCACTATCCCACCTGCAGCGAATGAGTTCGTTTGAAGCGACCGTAAGATAGACATTCGTCTGGTCGGTGAGCTTCGACGTTTCGATGTGGGCCTGCCAGTTGCCATCTGTCTTCTGCTCGACGTCTGGCGTCCTGCCGGATATCCGATCATAGCAAGCCAGCCGGTCAAGCTCGCTCTCGACACGGGCGCAGGCATCAATCCCCTCTGAGAAGGCTGGTGATCCTAGCGCCATCACAATGGCTGCAGCGGCGATAGCGATCACCTTCATAGTTTTTCTCCCTGCACACGGTTGTCGGCGCTATCCGGCAGGGGAGGGGCAACTGACTGAAACTCCCGTAATGCCTTCTCGCCAGATTTGAGCCGATCAAGAACGGCGCAGAATCCGAACAGGATAAATGCTCCCAGAGTAGCGTTGACCGCTATTCCGATCTGGATATCGCTGCGCGCGGCTCCGGCAGCGAAAAAGGCGAATATCAGGGCAAGGGTGCCAACTATCGCGAGAATGAATTGCATCGGAACCTCCGGAATATTCCTGGGTCAGACGATGCCATGCAGTTCTTGGTGGGCCAACCCATTCGCGGCTGGGCCATCGTTGGATGGCCGGGCGCTGCGACCGTTTTGCATCATGGGGGCATTTAATGGATAACGATCTCGCCCGGCTCCAGGTCCGTATCGACGCGAACGATGCTCGGTTTCAGCAGGGCGTCCGGCGGACCGAACAAGCATTCGGTCGATCTGCGCGTTCGATTGAAAGCCGTGCTGCTCGCCTGAATTCGCGGATGGAGAATGGGGCACGAAGAGCCGAGTTGGCTTACTCCCGTGTCTCGCGTGCGCTCGTTCCGCTCGGAGCGGCCCTGGGCGTAGCATTCTCCGTGCGGGGCTTTGACCAGGCGCTTTCGCGCCTCGATGCGATCGGGAATACTGCTGACCGGCTCGGCCTGACAACCGACGCCCTGCAAGAACTTCGTTCTGCAGCCAGTCAAGCGGGCATATCCACCGGGACCTTGGACATGGCGATGCAGCGTTTCGGGCGCCGGGTAGCCGAGGCACGGCAGGGTACCGGAGCGGCAAAAAGTGCGCTGCAGGAGATGGGGATTGCGCTGACGGATGCGGAAGGCAAGGCCCGCCCTCTCATGGATGTCTTGCGAGACGTAGCTGATCGACTTGCCACGATGGAGGACAAGACCGACCGAAACCGCCTCGCCTTCAAGTTGTTCGACAGTGAAGGTGTCCAGCTCGTCAATATGCTGGATAATGGCTCGGCTGGGCTCGACAAGTTCATCGAGCGCGCTCACGAGATGAACGCGGTCATTGAAGAGGACAGCATTCGGGCAGCGCAAGGGCTGAAGAACGAAATCGATCTCCTTTCCGATTCTCTCGGGAACAGATTTGTGAATGCTGCAGGCCGAGCTGCTCAGTGGCTCAATAAACTCTTTGACGTCGCGGGTAGTGGCCAGATCCATGAGCTAGAGAGCGAAATTGCAGCCCTCGAACAGTGGATCAGTCAGCCAAGAGACCAACGGATCCTGAACGGGGAGATAGCATCCGAGAGGGACATCGCTCGCGCGTGGAGCCAATTGTATAAGATGAAATCGGAGCTTGATGGCCTCCTGAATAATAAGGAAGCCATTATGACTCCCCCAATTATTGTTACTCCTGATGATGACGACCCGCTTCCATCACGGCGTAGCGGCGGCTCATCGATTGCGCGTGCACCTACCGATCACATGGCCGGCCTTGATCGATATCTGGAGACCCTCCGCCACGAGTCCGAGCTGATCGGCAAGACAGCCGCCGAGACCGCCCGCCTGACGGCAGAATATGACGCGAACCGCGTTGCCAAGGCCGCGCTGGAGAAGATCCGGGCTGAAGGCCGGGAGGCATCGCCAGAAGAGCTGGCACAGCTTGACCAGTTCGTTGAGAAATACACGGACTTGGCCGTCGCCAACCATGCGGCCGAGGAAGCAATCCGGGCCAAAACCAAGGCAGACGAGGAGCAAAAGCGGGCGCAAGAGGAACTGGCGCAGGCGCTATCGAGCACCGCTGATCGCTTGATCGGGGTTATCCAGGGCGCTGACAGCGCAGCGGAGGCAATTCGCAATCTCGCGCTCGAGATACTGAATCTCGGCATGCAAGGGCTGGCCGGCCAAGGGCCGTTTGGAAACCTGCTGGGCGATGTTCTTGGCAATCTGTTCGGCGGCGGCGGCGCGTTTACGTCGAGCATGCCCTCGATGCCCTCTGGAGGCATCCCGATTGCCTTCAACGCCAAGGGCGGCGTCTACTCCGGCCCCGGCATCAGCGCTTATTCCGGCAGCGTCGTCAGCCAGCCAACCGTCTTCCCGTTTGCCAAAGGCATCGGCCTTATGGGCGAAGCCGGCCCGGAGGCGATCTTGCCCTTGCGGCGCGGGCCGGGCGGAAAGCTGGGCGTCGAGGCGTCTGGCGGCGGTGGCGGCACGGTCGTGAATGTCTACGCGCCGCCGGGCAGCGAAGCACGTGAGGAACGGTCCTCCTCGGGTGCGGGCGGGATGGAGCAGATCGATATCTACATCGATCAGAAGATGGCGCAGGCGATCAACCGGCCCGGCTCGTACACGCAGCGCGCACTGGCGACCGGATATGCCGCCCGGCCAATCACGACGCAGAGATAACCCGGGCCAGCGATCCTCTACTCGTCGGCAGGAGTGAACAAGGTCCGAAGGATCATATCCCGGCTGGCGGCTAGGACATCTGGGTTCCCAAACTGCTCCTTGCCCATATCTTCGAGCAGGCCATCAAACTTGGAAAAAGACTCCTTCAACTCATCCTCTGTGAGCACCCCCTTCTTAATTAACGGATAGAGAACGGCAATCATCAGAATTGTGTAGTTAGAATGGGTCTTTCCAACCTGCTCGGCCAACTCTCTCGTCATCTCATACATCACGTTCTCATCTTCCTTTGTTGTCACATGGGGGTGCCCCATTGGGCAGCATATCGCCAAGATCCGGCCGGGCAACATTGCCATTCATATCCCACGACACCGTAGAGGTAGAGTCATGACAATTCCCGTCTGGCCTGCATCCCTGCCGCAAGCGCCGCTCGTGGCAGGCCTCACCATTGGCGATGATGACGCCGTTTTGCGCACAAGCATGGACGCTGGCCCGGCAACACGGCGCAACCGTTTCACGGCCATCACGCAAAGCGCGGGCGCATCGATACTGCTGACTGGCGCGCAACTTGCCACGTTCAACGCTTTCTATCGCGACACGCTCCACAATGGCACGTTTTCGTTTGAGTGGACGCATCCGGGGACCGGGCAGACGGTCAGCTATGCCTTCAAGGGTCCGGTGAAGTTCAGCCTTGTCCGCCCGGACGGCGACCCCGCCGAGCGTCTGTGGCAAGGGACACTAGATCTCGAGGTGCAGCCCTAATGCCAATCTCTGACGCTCTGCGCGCTGACGCATGGGCGCCTGAATCCGATCTTCCGTTGGTGCTGCTGACGATCAGCCATCCCGATATCGATCCGCCGATCCGCGTCGTCAACAACACGGTCGACATCACGTCGCAAGGCAACCTGTTCATGGCCTTCCCCTTTGAGGCTGAACTGCCGGACAGCCCTGAAGATGCCCCGCCGCGCGCCCGTCTGCGTATCGATAATGTCAGCCGCGAGATCGGGCAGACAATCCGGCTTATATCCAGCCCGGCGACCGTGAGCATCCAGATAGTTCGACAGGGCGATCTGGATACGATTGAGGCAGAGTTCCCCGGCTATCGGCTGTCGGGTGTCCGCTATGACGCGCTAACGGTCGAGGGCGATCTGACGCGTGAGGATCTGACGCGTGAGGTTTACCCATTTCTGACGTTCTCGCCTGCAGAGTTCCCAGGCCTCATAAAATGACGGCAGATGAGTTCGTCGCCCGCGCGCTGGCCGTGCCGTTCAAGGGTCGCGGCCGGGGCTGGGGCGGTTGGGACTGCTACGGGCTTGTCAGAGCGTTCGCCCGCGAGGTGCAGGGGATAGAGTTGCCGGCCTTCGATGTGGGTTATGAGACAGCCGGCGATACGCTTGAGGACCGCGAGGCAATCCAAGCCATGGTCGAGAGCAGCCGGCCTGCCTGGCACCGCGTAGAGCGGCCGCAGGCGGGCGATGTGCTGGTGCTGAGCATCACGGGGCTTCCGATCCACATGGGCGTGATGGTCGATCACAGGCGCTTCCTGCATGCCGAGAAGAAGCTCGGGACAGTCGTTGAGCGCCTGTCGTCACCGATCTGGGCCAAGCGCATCGAGGGGGCGTATCGTTATGCTGCCAGTTGAGCGCGAGCCCGGCTTTGTCACGCTGACAGCAGCGGCGCATCCCTTCCGCGCGAGCCGCGACGTTCTGATGGTGCGCGAGGGTCAGTCGCTGGCCGAGATGCTGCATGAGGCTCAACCGGACTCGGTGCTGCGTCGGCACGCCACTATCTTTATCGCCGGGCACCGGATCGATCCGCGCCACTGGCACCGGACCTATCCGAAGGCCGGGGCGCATGTGGAAATCCGCGTCTTGCCGGCGGGCGGCGGCGGGGGTGGCAGTAAGAACGTTCTGCGCACCGTCATGATGGTCGCCGTTATGGCGCTCGCGATTGCGGTGCCGTTCATAGCGCCGGGTATGATGACCGCCATCGGTGCGGCACTCGGAGCATCAACAACGGTCGCCGCCGGGGCTACGCTCTCTGCAGCGGCGATGCTGGGTGGGGCGCTGACGACTGCCGCTATCGGTATGGTCGGTAGCCTCCTGATCAATGCGCTGGTTCCAATCCGACCCCCAAAGATCGGCCGCTCAGATACCGCTCCGGTCTTCGGCATCGAGGGCGCGCGCAACAGGGCCAATCCGTTCGGGGGCGTGCCGCAGGTCCTTGGCCGGCTGCGCGTCGCTCCGAATTTCGGCGCCATGCCCTATACCGAGATCGTGGGCGACGATCAGTATCTGCGCCTGCTCTTCGTCTGGGGCGTCGGCCCGCTGGCAATTGATGAGGCCAGCCTGCGCATTGGCGAGACAGCGCTTTCAGATTTCGAGGGCGTCGAGGTTGAGCACCGCGCGGGCTATCCCGATGATGAGCCGCTGACGCTCTATCCGGGCACGGTGACGGAAGAAGCGCTGCAGGTGCTCCTGCTCGATAGCAAAGATGGCGGCGCGACAGGCCCGCATGTCCGCAACAGCGGAGCGGACGCCGACGAGATAGGGTTGGATTTCTCGTGGCCGATGGGGCTGCGGTGGTATCGCGGCAGCAAGAACAAGACGGCATCGACAACTGTCCCGCTGCGCGTCCGCTATCGCGAGGTCGGCGCGACTGAATGGCAGACGCCAAACCTGACCGCACACACTTTCCCGGCGGGGTGGCAGTCCGGCGACATATTCAATTTCCAAGGGCGCACGCAGAAGCCGATCCGTCACGGGATGCGCTGGTCTGTCCCACGTGGCCAGTATGAGGTCGAGGTCACCTGCACGAGCGCATGGGGTGTCGATGATGGTGCCAATCGCACCTATTGGACCGTGCTCCGAACGATTACCGATGAAGACCCGATCCAGAGCCGGGTGCCGGTTGCCAAGACGGCGCTGCGCATCCGGGCGACCGATCAGCTCAACGGGGTAGTCGATCAGCTAAACGGCATCGTGACGACGCTCGGGAAAGACTGGGACGGCGAGGCGTGGGGTGACGATCAGGAGCTGACGAACCCGGCGGCGCTGATCAGGCATGTCCTGCAAGGCAAGGCGAACGCGGTAGCGATGCCGGATGAGCGCATTGACTTGGCCAGCCTTGAGGATTTCCACGAGCACTGCGTCGAGAATGAGTTCACGTTTGCGCAAGCCCGAGCGGGCGGCAGTGTCTGGGAGGCGCTGGCCGATTGTGCCGCCGCTGGCCGGGCTGCACCGGCAGAGGTGGATGGCAAGTGGGGGGTGCTGATCGATCGGCCGCAGGCGGTGCCCGTGAGTCATATCACGCCGCGCAACAGCTCGGGGTTCTCGGTCGAGAAGGCATTCACGGAGCTGCCGCATGCGTTGCGGGTGCCGTTCGTCAATGAGCGCGAGAATTACCGGACGGATGAGCGCCGCGTCTATCGCGACGGCTATGACGAGAGCAATGCGACGCTATTCGAGCAGATGGATTTGCCCGGTGTCACAAACCCGGACCAGATCTGGAAGCTCGGCCGCTACCGGCTGGCGCAAGGCATCCTGCAACCCGAACGGTTCACGTTCCGGCAGGATATGGAATACCTGACCTATCAGCGCGGCGACCGGGTGCGCATCACGCATGATGTTTTGCTGGTCGGACTGGCGACAGGCCGGGTCAAGGCGGTGTCAATCAATGATGATGGCGAGGTGACAGGACTCACTCTTGATGAGGCCGTGCCGATGGAGGCGGGCAAGAGCTACGGGCTTGCCATTCGCAATCTGGGCGGCAGCGTCACGGGCCAGATCGTGACAGAGGCAGGCGACCAGAATGAGGTGACGTTCAGCACGCCAGTCCCGGCAGTGGATGATCCAATGGCGGAAGAGGGCAAGCGCCCCGCGGTGGAGCGCGGCGACCTGTTCGGGTTTGGGTTGCTCGGGCAGGAAACCGATGATGCGTTGATCGTCAGCATCCGGCCAGCGCCGGATTTCCGGGCCGAGGTTGTGGCCGTTCCCTATCGCGAGGCGGTTTACAGCGCTGACACCGAGGCAATCCCACCTTTCGACACGAATTTGACGCCCCTGCCCGTGCCAGAAACCCCGACCATCGTCCAGACCGTCTCTGACGAGAGTGTGATGCGTCGGGAGGACGATGGCAGCCTAGAGGCGCGCATTCTCGTGGTGCTGGGCTTCACGTCCGGCGCGCGCACGCCATCGACGCGGATACAGGTTCGCTATCGCATTGAGGGCACGGGAGAGTGGGAGCTCCTGGCGTTCGATCGCAATGAGCGCATCATAATCTCGGATGTTGAGATCGGTGCGACCTACGAGATCCAGGTACGGACGGTTTCCCTGCTGAATGAGCCCTCGCCATGGGTCTCAGCCACCGAGACCGTGATCGGCAACACGACGCCGCCGCCCGATGTGACGGGGCTGGAAGCGACGCTCGAGAACTTCGCCGTGCGGCTGCGCTGGGATGATGTCGATGTGATCGATATCGAGGCCTACCATGTCGAGCAGCTGATCGAGGGTGACTGGCAGCGGCTCGATATTATCGACGCGACGAATTATAAAACAGACGTGCTGCCGACCGGGGGCACAGAGAGCCAGGTCTACGAGTTCCGGGTGCGGGCCGTGGATAGCGGCGGGCTGGTCTCGGAGAGCTGGACGCAGACCAGCATCACGATCAACGTGCCGGAGCAGCCGAGCGTAGCGCACCGCTTCGACGGGCCGAACTTTGTCATCACCTGGAATACGCCCGAGGCGGAGTTCCCGATTTCGCATTACATCGTGCGCCGTGACGGGCTGCCGGTGGACGCGCCGAAGACGAACCTTTTCACCATCAAGGCGGATTGGGGCGGGCAGGAAACCTGGTCGATTGCTGCAGTGGACGTGGCCGGGAATGAGAGCGCCGAGGCAGCCATTACGGTCGAGATTACGCCGCCCAGCGTCGAGCAGCGCCCAAGCCGGGTGATCGGCAACAACGTCCTGCTCTATTGGGACGGGTCGCGGGCCAGCCTGCCGATCGACCATTACCGGATTTCGGTCGGGCCGTTTGCGGAGAGCGCCATCGTGCGCGGCACCGTCTCGACCACCTTCTTCGCGCTGTTTGAATCACAGGGCGGCACCTATCGCTATTGGGTGACGGCGGTCGACACGGCGGGCAATGAGAGCGCGGCATCCTCGCGCGAAAACACGCTGACCGATCCGGGCGGCTATCGCCTGTTCAGCTCGTTCCGAACGCCGTTCGAGGTGGATTGGACGACGACCGAGACACCTGACGGCATCGTGCAGGCAGGGGCAGTGCACAGCAATGCGATGCTCGAGGCTGGCGGTGTGGTGCTGCCGGTGGATACGAGCGAGGAATACGGCGAGCATTTCAGCGCGCGCGGCTGGGCCAGCGAGCAGGATCAAATCGACGCTGGCTATCCGATCTATGCGCAGCCGACGCTAGCGACGGGCCAGATCGTGCTGGAATACGATTGCGGCGTAGTGGTGCCGGGCAGCAAGATCACCGCCTCGCCAGTCTATGCGGTGATCGCCGGCAGCCCGACAGTCTCGACCAATATCGAGGTGCGCGAGAGCGCGTCCGATCCGTGGACCGACCTGCAGGCAGACGAGGCTTACACCACGAATTTCCGCTTCATCCGCGTGACGGTCGATGTGGCGTCCGGCAGCGATACCGGGCTGGTGAAACTGGACGAGCTGATGACCGTGGTTGCGGTCGAGGTGATCACCGAGAGCGGGGCCGCGCAGGTGACGGCGAACCCGACAGCGGTGGTGCCGAGCGAGCCGTTCATCGACATATCGAGCATCGTGGTTTCGATCGCTGACGGGCAGCGCGGCTATGCCGGCGTCGATTGGGATGATGAGCCCGAAAGCTTCAATCTCTACGCGTGGGATCTGGACGGCAACCCGATCAGTGCGCTCGTCAGTTACACGATAACGGGGAGCTAGATGGCTGATTTCAAGGACTTTCTGAGCACCGATGGCTATCTCGCGCGGCTGACCAGGCTGAACGAGATCAAGACGGCGCTTGCGCAATGGTTGTCGGTCGGCACCCATAGCAACGTGCCCGAGGGCGCAATCCGCTGGTCGCAGTCGCAGAAGCGGTGGGAGGTGTATTCCGGCGGCACATGGGGCGCGCTGGAGACCGAATACAACGTCAACGTCAAGCAGCTGCAGGGCGCGGAGCCGAACACTGCCGCCAGCAACAGCACTCTCGTCAAGCGGACTGCAACGGGGCAGGTGAAAGCGGCCGCGCCATCGACCAATGACGAGGTGACGACGCGGGCATTCTCGGACGCGCGCTATGTGCGGCAGGAGAATTTGGGCGACAGCGGCGGGGTGTCTGTCGAGAACGCCGCCAAACTCGGCGGTCAGCTGCCAGCCTATTACCGGAACGCGAGCAACATCAATGCCGGGACCCTGCCGCTGGCGCGGGGCGGCACCGGGGCAACAAGTGCGGGGGCAGCAAGGACAAGCCTTGGCTTCACTCTGTCGGCCCCGATGCTGGCCCGCCTGAATGCGGGCAAGGACCACTCTCTCCAAGTCTGGCAGGACGGGACTGCCACGGAAGGCGGGCTAATCTCCCCTGCGCAACTTGCCGAAGCGGCAGGGGATAAAACCGCTATCGGCACGGTCAACTGGTTCGCTCTGTCAACCCCGCCTGATGGCTGGCTGGTTTGCGACGGGCGGGCGATCACGAGTCTCTATCCTGATCTGCGGCAAGCGCTGATTGATGACGGCTATCCCTGGGAGCAGGACGGCAGCGGTAATCCGCTCATTCCCGATCTGGTGTCGGAGAACCGCTTTATCCGTGCAGCGGGGGGAGACCTGTCTGTTGGCGATGTGCAGGGCGATGCGATCAGGAACATCACAGGGGAGTTTTCACGCACCTCTGATTCTGGCGCAACTTCCGCAACAATAGGGTTGCTGGAAGGTGCATTCAAGCTGGGAAAATCAACGTTCTCGAGCATGTCGGACAGGGCCTCTCATGGCAGCGCAAGTATCGAATTCGACGCCTCTCTCGTTGTCCCGACCGCCGATGAAAACCGCCCGAAGAACCTCGCGATGCTCCCCTGCATCAAAGCATTCGGTTCGGCGATCAATATCCCCGGTCAAGCGGAAATCGACAACATCCTGCAGCAGACGCAGGTGCAGGTGGACCTTGCTGCCCCGGCGGCTGTTCGCGACGGGCTTGCGTGGGAGCAGATCGCAGAAATTGAGGTTGGAACTTCCTCCGCTGTCGTGATCACCGAGCTGGACTTTAGTAGAGAAACAGTATTCTTCCTTGCATACTTACAGTGTGACAACAGTAGCAGTGCCAATTATCTTAGAATAAACTCTAGCGAGGATGGGGGATCAACATGGTTATTCGGCACTGGGTTCCCTTTGAGTGCCCACCGGAGGTGGGATAACACCATACTGCGGGGTTCGTTGAAGACAACCCCTGCGGACGGAAATTTTGTCATGAAAGAGTATTCAATAGCAGAGAGCGGCGGAGTAAATGCGAATTTTGAAGCACAGTCCCCGTTTATTTCCGGTGAAGGTCATGTAGTGGTGTCATCCCAAACTAATGCGGTGAGATTTGATTGGTTCGCAGGTAGCTTCCGGTCTACTAGTTTGCCGTCAGATTTTGCTGACCGTATTTATGTCTACCAGCGGGGCTGACATGCAGATCATCCACAACGTCAAGACCGGCGAGGCGCGCGAAGAAGCTTACACGCGCCCAGAGGAGCCCACCCCCGAGGAGCTCCGGGAGCAGATGCCGCCTATCACCGCAAGGCAGCTACGGCTGACACTGAGGCGAGCAGCCGGCATCACGCCCGCCATGGTCGATGGCATCATCGCTGGCATCGAGGATGAGGGCGAGCGCGAGGATGCGCTGATCGAATGGGAATACGCCTCGCACTATGAGCGTCTGCACCCTCTACTTGCGCAGATTGCCGACGCTCTGGAGCTGACTGACGAGGCGGTTGACGCCCTCTGGGACCAGGCCCTGACCGCCTGACCCTCTCGCGCCACGGCGCACACCCTGACATCATCGCACGGAGGTCCGTCCCATGGGCGCCTATTCGGCTGCGTATTCCAGCGGCTATGACATTGGCGAGGGAGGGGTGCAGACCCCGACGCCCCCCGAGCGGGTCTTTATCGTCGCGCATCAGCGTGGGCTTTGCGAGGGGCCGCGCGTCAAAGATCCCGACGCTGTGCTTGACTACGCATTTGATTGGTCCGGCTGGCTGTCGGAGGGCGAGAGCATCGCCAGCCACGAGATCACGGCCAGCGGGGTCACGATCATCACCTCGAGCGAGGCCGCCGGGCTTGTGACCGTCTGGACCGAGGGCGGCGCGGCCAACAGCATCGCCCGCATCACCAACCGCATCACGACCGATAACGATCCGCCGCGGACGGACGAGCGGACGGCAACGATCCGTATCCGGGAATTGTAGGAGTCTCAACCATGGCAAAACTGACGCGCGCGGAATTTCTGTCCGAGCTAAACGAGCGCATCCCGGACAACAACACGCGCCGGATCACGCCTGCCGATCACCGATCGGTTGAGGCTGATCTTGCGGAGAGCGCTGTCTGGCACGACGAAATCGGCACGGCTGCGCAATCCGACGCTGGAGATTTCGCGCCGGCCTCACACACGCATGCGCTCGCGGACATCACCGACGCCGGATCGGCAGCGGCATCCGATGCCGGTGATTTTGCCGCCGCCAGCCACCAGCACACCGCATCGGACGTGACGGATTTCGCTGCCGAGTCTCGCGCCATCATCAGCAATACGCTGACCGCCGGCGCGAACGTCACGCTGACGCCATCGGGCGATACGATCCGGATTTCTGCATCCGGCGGCGGCGGTGGTGGTGGGGGCGGCGATATGGACGCCGCGATCTACGATCCGACCGGGATCGGCGCGGATGCGTTTGCGCGTTCCAATCACACCGGCACGCAGGCGATTACGACCGTGGCCGGGCTGCAAGGCGCGCTCGACGGCAAGGCGGCAGCGGCGCACACGCACCCCGCCAGCGACATCACGGATCTTACAGCAGCCGTGCAGGGCGTCACACTGACCGAGGCGCAGGTGACGGCGCATCAGGCCGCGCTGAGCATCACCAAATCGCAGGTGACGGATTTCGGCAGTTATGCACCCGTCAGCCATACCCACACGCTTGCGCAGATTACCGATGCGGGAAGCGCCGCCAGCGCGGCAACAGGCGATTTCGCGACAGCGGCGCAAGGTGCGAAAGCGGACAGCGCCGTGCAGCCCGGCGACCTCGCAACCGTGGCAGCCAGCGGAGATTACGGCGACCTATCCAACACGCCGGCACTCGACTTTGCCCCGGCAGCCCATGTCAGCGATACCGACAACCCGCACGGCGTCACGGCTGCGCAGGTCGGGCTCGGCAGCGTCGACAATACGGCCGATGCCGACAAGCCAATCTCGACAGCCCAGCGATCAGGACTGCTGGCGGTCGTCAACCACGGCACGAGCGCAGCAACCGCCCGCCCGCCCGGCGCAACGGCGGTCTACTGGATCGGCTCGGTCGAGCCAGCCAATGCGGAGGATCATGACCTCTGGCACGATACGGCGGGGGGCGCGTGATGTTGTTTCGCAGGCAGGGCAGCGCGTGGCTCGATGGCGCCTCGACGGTCGGCGGTCCGCCGGTCAGGGTGCGCCATCTTGGCGAGTGGGTCGGCGGCGGCGTCGTCTATGACGACACGGACGACACGACTGTTGATTTCATCTGGACCGGCGCGCAGAGCGAGGATGGCATTGTCGTCTCGACAAAGCTGGCCGTGCCGGACGGCGCCATGGCGCGCCTCGCGGTCTCGCCGCACGAGGATTTCTCGGCTGACGTGCGGTTCGGGCCGGACGCAGAGGTTACCGATGGGCTGATCAAGCTGAGCGCGGACGGGCTCGATGCGGATGCGCAATATCACTGCGCGATCCGGGTCAAAGATACCGTCTACCTGAAAAAGCTTGGTCGGTTCCGCACCCTGCCCGCATCGGGGACGGTAAAAAGTTTCGCGCTCGCCTTCGCGTCGTGCTCCAAGATTTCTTTCGGTGCGATCTCATTTGAGCGGATGCTAGCGCGCGAGCCTTTGGCGATGGTGCATCTGGGCGATTGGGTTTATTCGGATTACGCAGGGACCGATAGCGCCGTGTGGATCGGGGGCATGCACGCCGCGTTTGACGATGCAGCGCGGGCGCAGTTTCACCGCGAAATCCCGACCTACTACATGTGGGACGACCACGATTTCGGGCCAGACGACAGCTCTGGATACAACGCAAACGGCGTGCCAAACGCGTATCGCCAGCCGCGCCTCAATGACTATCGCGCCATTGTCCCGCACCCGCCGTTGGCAGACCCAGCCTCGGATGCCTCGCCTTATTACGCCGTGGATATCGGGCGCGCGCGGCTGGTAGTGACGGACACCCGGTCCTCGCGCATCCACAAGACGGCGACAGACAATGCCAGCAAGACAATGCTCGGCGCCGCCCAGAAAGCATGGCTGAAAACCCAATTCGATTGGCTCGCCTCGAATCCGGAACGTGCGATGATCTGGGCGCAAACAATGCCATGGATCGGAACCGGTAGTTCGACGGCAGATCATTGGGCTGGCTATTCCACAGAGCGGCAGGAGTTGGTCGATTACCTCACGGGCGTCACCGGCCCGGCAGATGTCTCGGGCCGCATCGTCATGCTCAGCGGCGATGCGCATATGCTGGCCTATGACGATGGCAGCAACGCGCCGGGCGGCATCCGCGTCTGCCATGCCGCGCCGTTGGGGCAAAACACCTCGACAAAAGGCGGCCCGTATAGCGGGGGCACCGTCCGTGCGAGCACCACCCAATACGGGATGCTCCAAGTCACGGACGATGGTGAAAACCTCATCTGCAACTTTCGCGGCTACCGCTCCGACACGGATGCGGAGGTGATAACCAGCGGCGAGTTTGCCCTGATCGGCAGCATCCCGGATACGACCCCGCCCGAAATTCTGACAGGAGATACCCAGGCTGGGACCGCCGACGCAGACTGGTCAATCACGCTGACCGCCGACGAGCCGGTAACGTGGAGCATAATCGGCGGCGCAGATGCCGCGCTGTTTGGTCTTGACGGCGCCATCCTGTCGCTGCCCGGGCAGCCTGTCGGGAGTTACGTCGTCACGATCCGGGCGACGGACGCGGCTGATAACGCATCCGAAAAAACGCTGACCATCACGATAGCCGAGGCATCGACCGGCTCGCCGGAAATCGTGAACACGAGCACGAACGGGTATAGTGGCGCCGCGTCTGGCGGGAATACATCGGGCAGTGTGCCGATCCCCTGGGCAGTGACGGCAGGCAATATGCTTGTCGCCTTCATGGCTCCTGACAAGTCGAGCGGGGCAATCGCTACCCCGGCGGGGTGGACGCGGATAATGGCGCATGAAGCCGGACCAGAGCAATCCGGGGCTGTTTTCTACAAGATTTCTGACGGGTCAGAAACGAGTTTTGAAACGACATGGGGGAACTCGCGACATTGGGCGGGCGCTGTGGTCGAGCTTTCGGGTGTGTCTACAGTGGCGCTGTCCGAGCTCGACACCTCATTCGTCTCCACCGCGACCACCAGTCTCGCAATGCTGTCGTCAGCCACCGCCCCGAGCGGTGCGATGCTCATTGCCGCCCTTGCAGTCGACTCGGCCCCCGATCCCTGGGGGCTTTTGACATCCTGGAGCAACGATTTCGAGGAAGCCGCCCTCGCGCCGGGTTTCGGAAAATTTCCGGGCCTGAGTGTCTCCGCGAAATTGGCGGATTCCGCAGCGCCTATCTCGACAACAGCGACGTGGAACGTCACCGATCAGGCACTCGGATTCATGCTCGCGCTCACCTAGCCGCTGCCCGTAGCCGCTCACCCGTGACCCGCAAGCACGCTTGTCGGGCACTTTTCCTGATTCCTGATATACAAAACGGAGCATCCTATGCTTGACCTCTGGTGGCACACCGGACCTGCTATCGCGTGGATAGACGGCAGACTCGTTGACATGCCCGTCTACAACGAGCCCGAGCTTGGCTTTACGCATATCGCCGCTCTGGACGAGCGCGCAACGCCGCCCCTGCCGCAGTCCATGGTCGCGTTTGCCGACCCGCATATCACCTGCCGCTATCACGTGGTGACGGTCGGCGCGCCTGCCCCTGATCACCCCGGCAAGCGGCTGTTCGCCAACTGCCGCGAGCCGATCCACGTCCCCGCCGGCATGCAGATCGCATTCTCGCCGGAATGATCCTCACGCGCTGGGCGATTATCGGATTGCGCCGTCTGGGCGAGCCCGGCGCGGTCATGATCTCGACCCCGAATGTCGGCCGTATCGGCGTTGCGCTGGGCGACCGGCTGCTCTGCGTCCTGCCGGCCTGCACCTTGCGGGAGCTCTACGATCTGCGGGCAATCGAGTGCTACGGGCGCGGCCAGATATTCGCCCGCTGGAGGTTGACAGATGCTGGAGTCGCTATCCGCAGACGAGCGATATCGGGTCGAGGTGTTCGTCGAGGCCTTGCGGACGAGCCAGAGTTTCGATGGGCTGACCCGCCAGCAAAGCC
>Ga0209487_1001096_pt1 | contig 23282 bp, 19 predicted proteins | sample Poulit2012_FD_187524 | JGI IMG/M metagenome (GOLD analysis project Ga0209487, IMG submission 187524) | Agricultural soil microbial communities from Georgia to study Nitrogen management - Poultry litter 2012 (SPAdes) (version 2) | ecosystem: Environmental > Terrestrial > Soil > Agricultural land...
GACATTCCAATGATCGTTATGTTTTTTCATTGAGTTTATTGAGGGATAATGGTTAGAACGGTGAATGATCAGTGGGTGCTTTGTTAAAGAGGAAGTGCTATTATTGATTGTAGTCTCGGATTTCATTTCATGTGTGAACATTGAAAGGTTTCCTCTGGAGATGGCTTTTTAAAAAAAGTTTTCTTCTTTTCTTTCAAGAATGGTGACAGGCATTTAAAAGCCTTCATTTCCTTGTCCAATAAAGTTATGATATTGATGGTGTTTTATAGTTGATGGGGATTTTCATTATACTAATGAGCATAAGGGGATTTTTGATTTGAAGTCATGATGTGCGGGGTGCAATAGTTAGACCGAAGCGTGAGATTTTTTAAAGAAATAATCTGATAATGGCTAGACTGTTTCCGGGTGGAGGCGGTCTAGCTTTTTTGTTTTGCCTGCTTGTTTTGGGCGGTGTGTGGATCGTGGGGTGGCAGGTTTGGGAAATGTTATATAGTCTAGCTGTTATGATGTCGTGATACACGTCCGGAATGATACTCAATTAGATGGAAGTATAGTAGAAAATTATTCAGGTGAGTGAATATTATATATAAAATAATAGAGGGTTGAGATTACTGTTTGGCTAAGTTTCATCCCACTTTCTTTTGGTTGGAACTGCTAGGGTGCCTTACAATTATATTTTAGGTTGTTAATTGCTCTTCCATTAGGTTATGTATTTTTTGATCGTTTGGGTAGGGAGGTTATCTTGGAACATTTTGAGCGCAATGTATTCTTTTCCCGTTTTTCAAACATGTTGGTTTAGGAAATTCGTGAGCCCTTGCCGTTCTTTTCAATTTTTATCATGAGTTGTTCTTCCTCCTTCTTTTTTAAATTTACGTAGGTATGCAAGAAACTATAAAGAAATTCTAATTTATGTTTAATCATCTTAGCTTATTGGATCATCCGCATAAATTCAAAGGAAAGATTTACTTTGCCCTTTGGATCGTGCCTCATCAGGGACATTAAAGTTGCTGAGACAATACTTTCTTGTTCGACATAATTCAGCCATTGTTTTGATGGAAGATGAAGGCTTGGGAATGTGTGTGAATTTTGTTGGATTGAAGGTGTTTTGTTTGAAGGTGCTAGTGTGTGTGGTCGTGAAGTGTACGTTAGAAGGGCGATTGAGATCATTGATTTTTTTGGTGTTTTGCGTAGAGTTGTCAGTGATAAATATACATTAGCTCGTTAAGTTGGGTTGCCTATAGTTTTGTGGCTCGAAGTGGATGATGATATTTTTTTGTCTTTTTTAGTTTGGTTTCAATGACTAGGTCTGCCATATATTTTTGCCTTCCTTAATATCTACAATAAATTCCTTTGAAAGTAATTTTCGATGTGCGAAGTCCAATTTTCATGTAGCTCTGGATAAAAGCATGTAAAAATGGTTTGAAATATAGTTCAAGTAGTTTTTTCAACAAAAGATCGTGATTGTTCGTCGCAGCGGAAAGTGTTCCCTAATGAGCCATGATAGGGATAAAGGATGATGTGTTTGTTGGAGATATACAACTTATCAAATTCCTTGATGAGAATTTTTAAATAAAAATTATAGAATGACCGTCTGTAGAATCAAAAACAAGGACACAACTTGTGCATCCTTGTTTGGTAAAGATTACTGGATTTATGTAAGAAGAACGACTGTTTAGAGTTTATCAGGTACAGAAGTGATAGGTTTATAATAGGAACAAAATAATCTTTTGGGCTATTAACAGGATTTGAAGTTATGAATAATTATTCCGTGGTTTGCAATGGTACTACTCCCAATATTTATATTGTGCATAATTTAATACATTTACATCAAGGTATTTTTTAATGGCTAAGATGGCTCCGCCTAAAGCACATGCATCATAACCAATTTTAGATAATTGGATACTTTTGTAGTTGTTCATTTTAGATTTCAGTTTATTTTTAACTATCTTTAAGAGTTCAGAATTCTTGTAGAAAATATTACTACTTAATATTATATTTCGAGGGTTAAAGATGTTAATAATGTTGTTTAATCCGATAGCTATATAATACAAATATTCATCAAGTTCTTGTTGTAATTCGTGGCTAGTATTTAGAAGGTTAGCTGTATATAATTGCTCAACATTTATATTGTATTTGTCTGCAAGAACTTGTTCGGAAGCATATAACTCCCAACATCCTTTATTACCACATGAGCATTGTTTGCCTTTTGGCTGAATAATCATATGTCCAATTTCTCCAGCAAACCCCTGATATCCCCGATATATTTCATTGTTTTTAATAATACCTAAACCAATTCCTGAATGTAATGTTATACAAAACAAATCTTTCATTTGGTTTACATAGGCATGTTCACAAACGGCACTTAGATTAGCATTATTATCTATGTAAACTTTTGTATTGAGGGCTTTTTCTAATTTGTCTTTAATTTTTATTGTAGACCATTGGTGTTTTGGGGTGAAAATAATTTTATGTTCGTTATTTACAATACCATGAATACCGATCCCAACTCCTGCAAGCCCGATGGTATTGTACTCTTTATTATATTTTTTGATTAACGGTGTGATGTATTGAGTAATTTCGTCTAGAACAAAATCGATTGTATAATCTTTTAATTGTAGTTTATCCGAAAAAATAATCTTTCCCTTTAAATTAACAAAAATGATATTAATGTGATTGTGATCGATATCAACACCAATGGTATAAGCTGCATTTCCATTGATTTGAAGGGGGATAGGTCTTCTCCCTACACTTGATTTTTCCCTTTTTAATTCAACAACTAGATTACTAGCGATTAGATCATTTATTTGTGATGAGACAGTTGCCTTATTTAACCCGGTAATTTTGGCCAATTCACTTCTTGATATTGATACATTTTTTATAATTTCTGCTAATAGCCTTTTTCGATTTAAATTTCTAATATAACTTGCACTTCCTGTAGTCAATGAATGTTCCGCCTCCTATAAGTTACTTGATATGGTAACAAAACTGAGTGTTTATAATTAGTTGATTTAGTTAATAAACATATAAGTTTTTGTAATAGTATGAAGATGTGTATTTTTTATTAAACATAACACCACATGTGAAAGATGTAAAGTATGTCCTCTGGAAAGGTCTTCCAGAATAGGTTTACAGACTTCCTTTTTGCTAACAACTTCGGTGTAATAGGAATATAAAACACAATTCGAATAAATTAACGGTGGAAAGTACAAGTAAGTGATCCTCTTAATAAGGCAAACCATCGTTATTTATGCACTGTCTGCACATTGTAGTATATTAGTTTTAGCAAACCACTTGAAAAGTAAAGCGTTTTCAGCTAATATAATTATTGCATGTTTGTTTAGTCAACAAACTAATTAAATACTAGGAGGAAATAAAATGAGAAGAATAATTTTTGGTCTAATTTTACTTGTAACAGTCAGTATTATAGCAGCTTGTGGAAGTGCAGATAATGAAAATAACAATGATAGCGCGAAGGCAGAGGAACTTACTCTTGCGCACAATTTAAGTGAGGATCATCCAGTACATAAGGGTCTAGAACATTTTGCAGAAAAAGCTAACGAATATACAGATGGAGCTTTATCTTTTGATATTTTACCTAATGGAGTACTTGGAGATGAGAAAGAGGTTATTGAACAATTACAAAGTGGTTCAGTCGAGATGACAAGAGTAAGTGCAGGTGCTCTTGAAAGTTTTGCAGATGAGTATTCTATTTTATCATTACCATATATTTTCACAAGTAATGATCATTACCATAATGTTATGACTTCTGATGTGGTTGCACCCATTTACGAATCAACGAAAGATGATGGTTTTATTGCTTTAACATATTATGATTCTGGTTCACGTAGTTTCTATACGAAGGACAAGGCCATTATGGAACCTGAGGATTTAGAAGGTTTGAAGATTCGAGTGATGGATAGTCCAACAGCTATTAAAATGATTGAATTGTTAGGTGGTACACCAACATCTTTACCATATGGAGAAGTTTATACGGGACTACAACAAGGTGTTATTGATGGCGCAGAGAGTAATTCAACAGCTTTGACAGTTGGTAAGCATGGAGAAGTTGCAAAGGTATTTTCGGAAAACGAACATACAAGAATTCCTGATATTTTAATTATTAATAACGAGGTTTGGGAAGGGCTTTCTGAAGAACAACAAGACGGATTACGTAAAGCAGCTGAAGAATCTACAGAATATCAAATTGAGCTTTGGGAAGAAGAGATAGCTAACTCTGTAGATGAAGCTAAAGAAATGGGTGTAGAGTTTTATGAGCCTGAACTAGAACCATTTATTGAAAAAGTACAACCGTTACATGATGAGTTCAGTGAAGACCCAGTATTAAAAGAAATTATAGATGATATTAAAAGTGTTGAATAAGAGAACGTTTATCTAAAGGTCATTTAGGAGTGAGCACATGTTATATCCTAGAAATACAGAAATGAGAAGAAAACATAGTTTAGATGGGTTATGGAATTTTAAATTGGACCCTAATGAGGTAGGAGAAAAATATGCTTGGTATGAAAAAGGTTTAAGCTCATCAATACAGATGGCTGTGCCTGCGAGTTATAACGACATAACTACGGACGAAAAGATTAGAGATTTTGTCGGTACAGTTTGGTATGAGCGAGATTTTTATTTACATGAAAAACCTAATGATGAAAAAGTATTTGTGCGTATTGGTGCGGCTTCTCACACGTCAAAGGTTTGGGTGAATGGCCTGGAAGTAACAACAAACAAAGGTGGATTTCTCCCTTTTGAGGCTGATATCACCCATCTTGTTCAACGTAAGAACAAAATCGTTATTTCTGTAAATAATGAATTGAGTTGGGAAATGTTGCCGCCAGGAACCGTTGAAGAAACAAGGACAACCGAGGGTGATATTATTCGAAAACTTCATCAAAACCATGATTTCTTTAATTATTCAGGAATTCATCGGTCAGTTTATATTTACACTAAGCCCACGGTTAGCATAGAAGATATACGGGTTGAAACTGATTATGAAGATGACGTTGGGATTATTCATGTGGAAACGGAAGTTCATGCTATTGATGACACATACGATGTTGAAGTGTTTGTATATGACGCTGAGGCTCAATTGTCTGCGAGGGCAAAGGGCAGAAGTACGACACTACGAATTGAAGATGTTTGTTTGTGGGATACAGAGAATCCTTACCTTTACAAACTTGATGTTCAAGTCATTAACAGTGATGAAGAACTAGTCGATCATTATTATCTTAATATCGGGGTTCGTACAATAGCTGTCGAAGGGTCCAAAATACTCCTAAATGACCAACCTATATACTTAACTGGATATGGTAAGCATGAGGATGCAGTTACAAGGGGTAAAGGTTTTGATCGAGTAACAAACCTACGGGACTTTTACTTAATGCAATGGACAAATGCAAATTCTTTTCGAACATCACACTATCCGTATGCGGAAGAGGTACTTGATTTAGCTGATGAAATGGGCTTCTTAATTATTAATGAGGTACCTGCCGTTGGGATTTTAAGTGCTCCTGTTCCAGCAACGGGTGATCTATATCCAGTATTTGATAATGAGGATGAAAGGAATATACTTCTTGAGCACCATCTAAAGGTTATGCGTCAGCTGATTAATCGTGATAAAAATCATCCTAGTGTCATTATGTGGTCGATAGCAAATGAAGCTTCAACGATGGAAGCAGGTGCTAAGCATTATTTTAAACCTATCGTTGAAGAAGTACGTTCATTAGATAGTCGCCCGATTATGAATGTTAATCTAATGTTAATTCAACCTGAAGAATGCATTGTCAGTGACTTAGTTGATGTCATTGGTCTTAATGTATATTTCGGATGGTATTCTAGCCCTGGTGATTTAGAACAAGGAAGAGCTGATTTAGAGGACTATTTAACTCGTTGGAACGATTGTTTTGATGCTCCGATTGTGATTACCGAGTTTGGTGTCGATACAATTGCGGGATTACATAAGTTACCATCCATAATGTTTTCTGAGGAATTTCAAGTTGATTTTATTAAAATGTATCAAGATGTCTTTGACAATTTTGATTTTATCGTAGGAGAGCATGTGTGGAATTTTGCTGATTTTATGACTAAACAGGATATTGTTCGAGTGGACGGAAATAAAAAAGGAGTATTTACTCGTGAACGAGAGCCAAAAATGGCAGCATTTCATTTGAAGAAACGATGGGGAACATTTCGAAAGGGGTTGAAGAATGTTGGTGCACAAAGTAAAAAAAATAATTGATAAAGTATTAATGGCCTTCGCGTCTCTTTTAACAGTTTTATTAGTGCTTGGGGTAATGTGGCAGTTTATTACCCGCTTTTTCCTCAATGATCCAAGTATGTTTACGGATGAATTAATGCGATTTTTACTTGTGTGGACAGCCTTGTTGGGCGCAACATATGCGTTCGGGACAAATCAGCATTTAGCAATTACATTTTTGAAAAATAAATTTCAAGGTATAAAATTACTTGTTTTAACGATTATCATTGATCTTATTACTTTAGGGTTTGCTATTTTAATTATGATTAAAGGTGGATTTCAAGTTGTAGGGACGACAATGTCCCAATTAACACCTATTCTAAAGATCCCAATGGGTGTCATTTATTCTATTGTCCCCATTTGTGGCATAATCATTGTTATTTATAAATTATTGGCTGTAAAGGAATATCCTACATTGTTACATGTAGATGAGGGAGAGGTGAACTAGATGGATATTACAACTATAGCTGCAATAGTATTATTCGTATTGTTTTTCTTTTTACTTGCGATGGGTGTTCCAATTTCCGTAAGTATTGCATTTTCTTCCATCGTATCAGCAGTAATTATTCTTCCCTTTGATACGGTAGTGTTTACTGCCGCACAAAAAATGGCTCAAGGGATTAATAGTTTTGCACTATTAGCTGTGATCTTCTTCATTTTAGCCGGAAATATCATGAATAATGGTGGAATTGCTATACAGCTCATTAATTTAGCGAAGTTGATAAGTGGAAGACTCCCGGGTTCGTTAGCTCATACAAATGTTGTTGGAAATATGTTGTTCGGTTCTATTTCTGGTTCGGCGGTAGCTTCGGCAGCGGCGATTGGGGGAGTTATGTCACCAATCCAGCGAAAGGAAGGTTATGATCCTTCGTTTTCAGCTGCGGTAAATATCGCCTCAGCCCCAACGGGATTACTCATTCCACCAAGTGCGGTTCTCATATTGTTCTCTCTTGTCAGTGGAGGAACATCTATTTCAGCGTTATTTATGGCGGGATATTTACCAGGAATATTAATGGGTTTAGCGATTATGGTAGTTGCCTATTTTATGGCGAGAAGAGCAAATTATTCTGTGGAAGAAAGGATTACCTTTAAAGAAGGATTGAAGGTAGTCATACAAGCGTTACCAAGTTTATTATTAATCATAATTGTAATAGGTGGTATTGTTGCTGGTGTTTTTACAGCTACAGAAGGTGCGGCAGTGGCGGTTGTCTATTCAAGTGTTCTAGCACTTTTTTATCGTCAAATAAAACTTAAGGATATACCTGGAATTTTAAAAGAGACGGTTGTGATGACCGGAATTGTATTGTTTTTAGTAGGTGCTTCATCCATTATGTCGTGGGTAATGGCTTTTGCAGGTATTCCCGAGATGATCAGCAGTGGACTACTATCGATTACGGAGAATCCTATTATTATTTTATTGTTCATGAATATCATTTTACTTATTGTAGGTACGTTTATGGACTTAACTCCAGCTGTCTTAATTTTCACGCCTATTTTCTTGCCTATTGCTTTACAAATGGGAATAGATCCTGTTCATTTTGGTATTATTTTAGTGTTTAATTTATCGATTGGAATTATGACACCACCTGTTGGAAGTGCATTATTCGTTGGATGTAGTGTTGCTGATGTTTCAATAGAATCGGTTTTAAAGCCACTTGCATTTATGTTTGTTGCTTTGTTTGTTGTATTAATGTTTGTAACTTATATTCCAACGATAAGTTTATTTTTACCGAAGTTATTTGGTTTAATGTAAGGATGATTTAGGAGGTATCGATCATGACACTCAATGTACGTTTTCAATTAAAAAGTGTAGAAGATAATATAATAACTTTTATGTCTAGTACGGATGAAATTCAAGTTTTAGTATTAGAAGAAGATATGTACCGAGTTTATATGCCTAATCAAAAAAGTCCCACACTAACAAGAACATGGACAGTTGCACCAGGTATGCAAGATGTACCATATGAGGGGCGGGATCGTTTTGATTTATCCCCTTTTACCTTGCCAGTATTTGTTATAAAAGAAAATGATGATTATGTGACCATTAAAACAAATAAACTGAAAGCTTCGGTTCGTTTAGAAGGATTTAGAATTTGTTGGTACATGAAAAAAGATGAACAGTGGATCAATATTGCAAGTGACAGGCAGACCCAAAGTTATAATGTAAATCAAAAATTAGGAAGTGGTGTGTTTCATTATTTAGAGCGTCATTCCTATGAAAGGTATTATGGCCTGGGTGAAAAAACAGGATATATGAATCGACATCATAAACGCTATCGTATGGAAGTGATTGATGCCATGGGTTATGATGCGGAATTTACAGATCCTACATATAAACATATTCCATTTTACATTACGAATAATAGCGAGGAGAATGTGTCTTACGGATTATTTTATGATAACTTGTCGAATGCTGTCTTCGATCTTGGACTTGAATTAGATAATTATCATGGGCACTATCGATATTATCATGCGGAACAAGGAGATTTGGACTATTATTTCATTTTAGGACCGCGTATTAAAGATGTCGTACAAAAATATTCATATTTAACAGGCAAAATGGTTATGCCACCGAAGTGGAGTATCGGTTATTCTGGCTCAACAATGTCCTATACGGATGCACCAGATGCTCAAGAACAATTAAAGAAATTTGTAGATTCTTGTAAAGAACATGACATTCCGTGTGATTCATTTCAATTATCTTCTGGATATACAAGTATTGGACATAAGCGATATGTGTTCAATTGGAATTATGATAAAGTACCGGATCCTAAGGGAATGGCTACTTATTTTGATGATCACGGAATGAGGTTATGTGCCAATATCAAGCCTTGTTTATTAGAAGATCATCCGCAATATGATGATTTAAAGAAAAAAGGTTATTTTGTTAAAGATGGTACTAATGAAAATCCAGAATTAGTTCAGTTTTGGGATGGAGCAGGTGCTTGGGTAGACTTCACGAATGAAGAAGCTTACAACTGGTGGAAAGATAATATCAAAAAACAACTTTTAGATTACGGCATTACTTCAACATGGAATGACAATAATGAATATGAAATTTGGAATGAAGATGCACTGGCCCATTATTTTGGGGAAACCTTTCCTGTAAACCAATTAAAACCTATTCAATCCTTATTAATGATTAAGGCTTCTTTTGAAGCACAGAAGGAATATGCACCAGATATTCGACCTTATCTTATTACACGTTCAGGCCCACCAGGGTTACAAAGATATGTACAAACTTGGTCCGGAGATAATTATACTGAATGGAAAACAATCCGCTTTAATAACAAGATGGGGTTAAGTTTAAGCCTATCAGGAATATATAACCTAGGACACGATGTTGGTGGCTTTTCAGGTATGCCTCCAGAACCGGAGCTGTTTATCCGCTGGATCCAAAATGGTATTTTTCATCCAAGATTTACAATTCACTCATGGAATGATGATGATTCAGCGAATGTTCCTTGGATGTACCCGGAGCATATCGAAGTTATTCGTCACTATATGAAAGAGCGTGTGAAATGGATGCCTTATATTTACCATTTATTTCATGAAGCAGTCGAAAATTATCAACCGATCATTACACCGACATTCTATTACTTTGAGGAGGATGCGAATACTTTTGAGGAAAATGATGACTTTCTCCTTGGAAGGTATTTACTTGTGTGTAGTATCGTAGAAAAAGGGCAAAGAAAGCGGGAAGTATATTTACCAAAAAATGGACATGGGTGGTTCGATATTTCTACAGATGTATGGTATGAAGGTGGTCAAACAATTGAGGTAGAAGCACCTTTAGATCATATTCCACTATTTGCGCAAGGTGGTGCGATTATCCCTATTCGTGATGGTGAAATAACCTTTGAAGAAAAAGAAGATACTGAGCGAGGAATATATATATTCCCACCGAAAGGAACAGCACAGTTTTCCGAAAAACTTTATGATGATGATGGATTTTCTATGAAATATAAGCAGGGAGAATACACTTATATCAATGTTAAGGTTGAAACAACAGAAACAACTGTTCAAATCGAGATGCTAAAGGAAGGTAACTATGTCCCACCGTATGAGGAGGTTAACATTTATCTTCCCGAAAGTGAACAACGGTCTGTTACCTTAAACGGTGAGAACGTAGAAATTAATAATATGACTTGGAAGCTTAATTAGAAGGTGTGTGTTTAATGGGAAAGTTTATTACAGAGGATTTTTTATTAAGCAATGAAACGGCTAAGGAGCTTTATCACGGTGTTGCAAAGGATCTGCCGATTGTGGACTATCATAATCATATCGTGGCGGAGGAGCTGCTTTCGGATAAGCCGTTTGATAATTTAACAGAATTATGGCTGGAAACAGATCATTATAAATGGCGTGCCATGCGTGCAAATGGTATTGAGGAGTCTTTGATAACCGGTGAGGTAAGCGAATATGATAAGTTTCTTGCGTGGGCTAAGACGATTCCGAATATGTTTGGAAATCCATTATATCATTGGACACATCAGGAACTAAAAAATTACTTAGGAATCGAAGAATTACTTAATGAACAGACAGCTCCATCAATTTGGAAACAGGCTCAAGAAAATTTAGCAGAAACAAGGTTGTCACCCCGGAAAATAATGAAAATGGATAAGATCGAATTTCTTGGAACAACTGATGACCCGACAGATGATCTGAAAAGTCATCAAGCACTACAAGAAGAAGATATAGGTGTATTAGTAGCACCCACATTTCGACCAGATAATGGTTTGGAAATTGGAGGGAATCACTTTGTAGATTGGGTGAATAAATTAGCTCAAGTAACAGATCAATCCATTCAAAGTTATGATGAGCTATTGATGGCCCTTGATAATAGGATTGATTACTTTTCAAAGCATGGCTGCCGCAGCTCGGATCATAGTTTAAGTCAAGTGTTTTTCAAAATGACTACAAAAACAGAAGTGGAAAGTATTTTTGATAAAAGGTTGCGTGGAGAGAAATTAACAACAGAAGAAATTGCTCAATACAAAACATATACATTACTTACTCTCGGTGAAAAATATGCAGAACAAAATTGGGTCATGCAACTTCACATTGGTGCTAGAAGAAATAACAATACACGTATGTATGAAAAACTAGGCCCCGATAGTGGTTTTGATTCAATTGAAGATTATCATGTCATTAACTATCTGGGTCATTTACTTGATGCCCTTGAGGAAAAGCAAAATTTACCCAAAACTATTTTATATGGATTAAACCCAAAGGATCAATATACTTTGGCAACGATGGCAGGAAATTTTCAAAGTGATGACTTTCCGGGGAAAATTCAATTAGGTGCTGCTTGGTGGTTTAATGACCATATAGAAGGTATTGAAACACAAATGAAAGTATTAGCACAAACAGGTTTATTAAGGCATTTTGTAGGAATGCTTACAGATTCTAGAAGTTTCCTGTCATTTTCAAGACATGAATATTTTCGTAGGATTTTATGTAATTTTTTAGGTGCATCAGTAGAAGATGGGACGATACCTAATGATCGTCAATTATTAGAAGCTTATGTGCGGGATATTTGCTATAAAAATGCTAAACGCTATTTCAATATTAATGATATTTAAACATGATAAAGTTTAAATAGCTAGAATGAATAATCGAACAAAGTGCGTAGGAATGCTCTAATAGATATATCATAAAGATTACTTTTAATTGAAAAGTAACTATAATACAACATGATACCTTGACACTTCATATCTATTTGGAGATATCACACTACGCACTTTATTCAAATAGAAGTTATTTGTATATATTAATGACTAAATAGGAGTGATTCTTATGCAAATGAGTTTCCGTTGGTATGGGCAAGATGATCCTGTAACATTGGAATATATTAAACAAATTCCCGATATGGAGGGAATTGTCTCGGCTATTTATGATATTCCTGCAGGGGAGATTTGGCCATATGATAAAATTCTAGAGTTGAAAAATGAAGTAGAAAAACATGGTCTCGTGTTAAATGTTATCGAAAGTGTACCTGTTCATGAAGATATTAAAATGGGTATAGAAACACGTGATCAATGGATTGAAAATTACCAAGAGACCATTAGAAATTTAGGAAAAGCAGGTGTAAGAACGGTTTGTTACAACTTTATGCCTGTATTTGATTGGACACGTACAGATTTAGCTGCACCCTTACCCGATGGTTCGAATTCATTGTTATATGATGAAGAGGAAGTACAATCTATTGATCCTTTAAGTGGAGACTTAGTCTTACCTGGTTGGGATTTATCCTATCAGAAGGATGATTTAAGAAAAATCATTGAAACCTATCAAACAATCTTTGAAGATCAACTTATGGATCATTTAATTTACTTTTTAGAAAAGGTTGTTCCTGTAGCAGAAGAGTCAGATGTTTTATTAGCTATTCACCCTGATGATCCACCGTGGTCTATTTTTGGTTTGCCTCGAGTTGTAAGAAATAAAGAGGCTGTAGAGAAAATATTGGAGGCTGTAGATAGTGTCAATAATGGCATTACTCTTTGTACAGGTTCTTATGGAGCAGCTCGAGATAATAATCTATTAGACATTATTGAGACGGCTAAAGGACGTATTCATTTTGTCCATGCTAGAAATATTCAATGGTTTGACGAGAGATCATTCCAAGAGACATCCCATTTAACTAGTGATGGCTCTCTTGATATGGTCGCGATAATGAGAAAGTTAGTTGAAGTAGGATTTGATGGACCTGTTCGACCGGATCATGGACGAATGATCTGGGGAGAAGAGGGCCGTCCAGGTTACGGGCTATACGACCGTGCATTAGGTGCCATGTATTTGCACGGAATTGTGGATACTGTTAAGAAATACCAGGAGGAATAATATGCAACTGCCAATTCAGACAGATTTAACCAATCGAGTAGCAGTAGTAACTGGCGGAAGTGGAGTGCTTGGAGCGACGATGAGTCATGCCTTGGCAAAGGCTGGCGCTACTGTTGTTGTGTTAGCTAGAAATATGGAGAAAATTAATCAGGTTGTCAATGAAATTACTGAAGCTGGTGGAAAAGCCTATGGTTATAGTGTAGATGTATTAGATAAAAAACAATTAGAAGATGTTCATGAGGAAATCAAGGCGGAGCTTGGCCCCTGTTCGATTTTAGTAAATGGAGCTGGTGGAAACCATCCAGGAGCTACGACATCAGATGAATATTTGCAAGCAGATCAAGATTTACAGGATATTGAACAATCTTTCTTCGATTTAGAACAAGAAGGCATCGAGCAATTATTTCATCTAAACTTTTTAGGCAGCTTGTTACCTACACAGGTGTTCGCTAAAGATATGTTGGATATTAAGGGGTCAACCATTATAAACATTTCATCGATGAATGCCTTTCGCCCTTTAACGAAAATACCTGCTTATAGTGGTGCAAAAGCGGCTATTAGTAATTTCACCGAATGGTTAGCCGTTTACTTTTCCAAAGTAGGTATTCGAGTGAACGCGATCGCACCTGGTTTCTTCTTAACCGAACAAAATCGGGATTTGCTCCTACAAAAAGATGGAGAGTATACCGAGCGGGCTCATAAGATTATTTCACAAACGCCTATGGAGCGCTTTGGCGAACCGGAGGAACTTGTTGGAACTTTACTTTGGTTAGTAACTGAAGAAGCTTCTGGCTTTGTAAATGGTGTTGTCATCCCTGTAGATGGTGGTTTTTCAGCATATTCAGGAGTGTAATGTTTGGAAAGGGATGAGCGAATGCCTTCCCTTTCTTTTATTAATTATTACTTTCTCTTTGGAGGACGATTATGAAAAAGTATGAGGTTTTACAATCAATCAAGGATGCTAAGTTGGTCGTTGTTTTACGTGGGGAGACCTTAGAAGGGGCTGGGAAAATTGCAGATGCTTGTGTCCGTGGTGGTGTCACAGCTTTAGAGGTAACCTTTACAGTACCACAAGCTCATAAATTGTTAGAGGAACTGTCTGATAAATACGGTGATGTAATCGTAGGAGCAGGGACAGTTCTAGATAGTGAAACAGCAAGAATCGCTATTTTATCCGGAGCGAAATTTATCGTCAGTCCTACGTTTGATTTGGATACAGCTAAATTATGTAATCGTTATGGTATTCCTTACTTACCAGGCTGCATGACTGTTAATGAAATGATAGAGGCTGTTGAATATGGGGTCTCCATCGTTAAGTTATTTCCAGGAACGGTTTATGATCCTTCCTTTATTAAGGCAGTAAAAGGGCCTTTACCACAGGTAAGCATTATGCCAACTGGTGGAATTAATCTTGATAATATTCAAGATTGGCTGGATGCGGGTGCAGAAATCATAGGAGTTGGTGGAGAAATCACGAAAAGTGATCAGGCGGGTGATTATACTCAAATTGAACGACAAGCCTCACAATTTATAGAGAAGGTAAGGAGTGAGTGAGTATGGGACGGGTTCTAACCTTGGGAGAATTTTTATTACGATTTACCCCTCTGTATAATCATCGTATTCGTCAAGCTGATACTTTCACAAGTCACTTTGGAGGGGCAGAAGCAAATGTTGCGATCAACTTAAGTCAATATGGACATCAAACTTCTTTTTTATCAGCCCTACCTTCAAATGACATAGGGCAAGCTGCCGTCTCTACTTTACGGGAAGCGGGAGTAGATACATCTTTTGTAAAAAAACAGGAAGGCAGAATGGGGATTTACTTTTATGAAGAAGGATTTTCTCTTAAATCACCTCAAGTTATTTATGATCGAGAAAACTCATCCTTCTTACGCTTAGCTGAAGCGACTGTTGATTGGGATGCTATCTTTAAAGATACAGATATTTTCCATTTGACGGGAATCACCTTAGCCTTACATGAAGATATGAAAAATTTTACTTTCCAGGCCTTAAAAGAAGCTAAGAGAAGAAGGGTTCAGATTAGCTTTGACTTTAATTACCGCAGTCAATTATGGTCAATTTCAGAAGCAAAAGAAGTATTTCTTAAGGTATTGCCCTATGTAGACATTGGATTTTTTGGCTATAAGGATCTTTCTGCTTTTTTTCCAGGGGGAGAAACTTTACCTGCATCCTTTAAGCAAGAAGTGTTGGAAGGAGAATTACGTAAGGCTTCTGAAGACTATGGGATAGATTATATAGCTTGTACTAATCGAGAGGTACTTTCACAATCAGAAAATACCTTGACAGGCTATCTTTATGATGACGGTAGCTTGGTGAAAAGTTCTACATATTCTTTTGAGGTATTAGAGCGAATCGGTGGTGGAGATGCTTTTGCTAGTGGTATTTTACATGGAATTTTACAAGGACTTAAGAGGGAAGAAATAGTTGAGTTTGGTACGGCTTCTAGTGTTCTTAAGCACTTTGTGTATGGAGATTATACACAATTTTCAGCAGAAGAAGTAGAAAGGTTTATTACTGAAAAAGGTGAAGGGAGTTTTAGGTAACTCAGTCAACAGGAAATAATACAGTGGCTGCAAGATATTTAAGAATAAATAAGCCAAGAGTTATGTGAAGTCTGTAATTGTATATAATGCATATGATATTTATAGGTTACTGAGAGTGAGAAAGGCTTATGTTTCAGGCTTAGGCAATGAATTTCTTATATATCATATCAATAAGGTTCAAATAATTGGTTGTGTCGTAGCGTTATAATATAGCCTTGGAATTGCCTCAATGTTGACTCAACATTGAGGCAAATGAGGACTAGATAGAAAACAATAAAAGCACTCCCTAACTAACTATCGCCATATATAAAGTTATATAAGATAGTGATCTAAACAGAGAACTGAAAATGAGATTGTAAAGTTCAGTTCTCTATTTATTATGGATTGTTTTTGAAGGTGGTGGGAAGGATGCATTTTTTTATGATGCATATGATGCAATTAATATTATTCATGAACCAACAAATGTTATCCATAGAGGAATTAAAGGGGGAGAAAGATAGGTTTTCTAGTGGCTAAAAAAACTTCGATTTAGTCACTGAAGGAACATGTAAGTTGCGAGAAGTAGAGGTGGTTTTAATAAGCTACTTTCATACTATATTAACTACTTACATTGATATATTAAAGGTTACTATTTTACAATCTCTTTTTTGGTACTTAGAAAATGAAAGAAATTCTTGCATTTGCTATAAACTGTTCTGCAATTATCCTTATCTTTTGTTGATAAGATTCTTATATCTGGACATGTAATGGACACCGATTAAATACTTTATGAATACAACTAGAACATCTTTTGTCAGTTTTATATTTTGGAGAAAAATCTTTTAGCTTCTCAATTAGTTGTTTTGTATTATTCCTGTTCATTTCTTTAAGAGCATCATTCATTTTTACATATACATGAAATAAATTGAGAAACTTGGTATCACTTAATTCATCTCTTAGCTTTTTATTATCATATGTTTTAACAGATCTTGCAAATCCCTCAATATGAACCTTATAAAAAGGGTCTATAAAATATCTAAATAGATAATAATCATCTATTTGAAAATCTGTCAAATAAGTATAACACCATATTTGAGCATGATCTGCGTCAAATTCTTTTCTATATAAATATTTCGGGTTGCCTAAAGCTTTAAACTCAAAAAGCCTCGTTCTGTTTTTATAATTCACGATTAAATCTGGTTTAGCCTGCATTGTTATTCTTAAGGGCTCTATTATCACTGGAGTAGAAAGAGCTTGGCTTTTATTTATACCTACATAAAGTATTTGTTCAGAAGTAGAATGCAATTGCTCTGATATAAAATCAATACATTTATCTTCATTGGCAATACCTTTCCTTATATGACGACGTTTTGCTGTTTTAGATCCAGAACTATATTTATTTGTTTTCTCAAGAAGCCATTTTAATCCACAAAATACAAAGTTTGCAAAATCGCTTGGTTCTAATCTAAAAACATTTTTATTTATCATTAAAAATTTTCCCTTCTCTAAAGTGGATTTTATATTGTTATTCTGCACACAATTATTTTAAATACAGTTAAAAAATCACCTAAATCCATCTGACGGATTATATAATTAAGCTAGCCACTCACTGACTTTTTCCAAAAAGGTAAAAGGTCATGTGAATTCTGCTCTATTGAAAGTACCACCAACCAATATAGGAGTGAATTCATACGAGCCAACTCAATAGTAACACAAACTCGAGTGCCGTAAAACACTTAACCTATGAATGAACGCATAAAAATTGAAGGCTATAAGGAGCTTGACTACCCCAACAGAAAAATCGCAGAAATTTTAAGATGATCCCCACGAGCCATCAATGATGCTGTTAATCAAGGAACTGTTAGGATTATTAAATAATGTCAAACGCATAGGCAAAACTTACGAATACGAATTAAGCTGAAGCAGATCATCAAAAGTATCTTGCGAATCGACAAAACTGCGGAAGACGTCCGAAGTGGTTGCCATGTAACTCGTTCATAAACTGGGCTGATAAGAAGATGTTAAAGGAAAACTAGTCACCTGATATGGTTGTTGGACATGCTAAAGGAGAAAAACTGTTCTCTAGCAAACTAATCCCCTCTACATCCACTCTTTACAATTGGATTAACCGTGGGATTATGAAAACCCAGAATATTGATCTACTTGAAAAAACATTCCAAAAACCGCGAAATGATTCGCCTACAAATCGTGAAAACCGCCAAGTACTCGGCCTTCTATTGAAGAGCGACCAATTGAGGTCGAAGCTCGCAAAGATTTTGGACATTGGGAGATCGATACTCTTGTTGGTACTAGAGCAAAAGATGATCCTGTATTACTTATGCTCGTCGAGCAAAAAACACGCTTTGAAATCATCTTACAGATTGAAAAACAAAACCAACAAATGAACAGTCTTTACTATCATATAGGGAGATAAGTTAAAAACATCTTCAAAACAATTAACGGCTGACAACAGTTCAGAATTCGGAGGGATCCATGAGTTATTAAAAGAAAAATTGATGTTTTCTTTTTTCGTCCTTATGCTTCATACGAACGTGGAACAAAGGAAAATCAACACAGGCTTATTCGTCGCTTTATTCCAAAGGGTAAAGCTTAACAGAAATAACTACCCAGACAATAAGCCGGATCCAGCAGTGGAACAATAACATACCACGTAAAGTCTTGGGGTATCAGACAGCCCAGGAAACTTTTTTTAAAAGAGCTACAAATACAGTTAAGCTAAGGAAAACTAGGTATTTATAAATATAGTAAATTCACAAAGATAAAGCGGCTAACTTAAACTTGAAATTCAGGAGTATAAAAGAGATTTTAATTGATTGTTTTAATTAATACGATTATATGATTATAGATAAATTTTAATTATGAAGTATAATTAATTTCTTTTGAGAAAATAGCTGATTGTTTCTTTGTGGAGACAGTTCATCTATTTTGTTTTGTCTACTAGTTATGGAGGAGTGTGGATCGGTGGGCTAAGCAGCTTTGACCGACTTTATTGTTAAAAAAGCAGGAGTTTTGTCATTTTGCTAGAAGATATAATTGTACACTTTATACAAGAAGGGGGGAGACCTACATTTGACTAGGAATAGGAGAATTTCTGTAAATGAGGCTGCTAGGATTTTAATGTATGAGTGTTTACGGGATGCTGAGGGTGCATTCTATTATTTAGCTAGGTCTGTTCAAAAAGATATGAAAATAAACATTGTAGATGATTTCGGGGAAGCTGGGCGTGAACATTTTAATTATTATTGGTTTATCCTTGCTTTAGGGGCTAATTTAAGAGTGATTCAAAATCAAGAAAGAAATAACTTTGAGTTAATTTATTCTCGATTAGTTAATCATATGGAGGAACATTTTGGAGATAAAGAGCAAAGTGAAGCAGTTATCAAAGAGGTGATTGTTGTTTGTGAATCAATGTCAGCTCTTAGGGACCCTAAAGGTTTTCCAAATGGTTATTATCGAGATGTATTTCCTAATCTATTTAAGGTGGATTATTATCCAATTCTATTGGTACATATTTCTGCTTATTTTGTGAAGAGTAGTTCTATTTGGGATGATATAACTGCTCAAAATCAGATTGATTGGAAAGAGCAGAGGCCTGTTCGGAAGTTTTTAGATGGGTTATTTGATAAAGGTGCATATATTGTTAGTTTTATCGTTGTTGCTTTAATCATTAGTTTTCTTTTTAAGGGTGAAGGGTTCGGAACGAGTGGACCTGAGGAAAGTGATCCTAGCTATGAGTCGGAGATCGCTGCTGAAATTGATGATTATTATGTTTCAGATATGACTTATAATTTTGTGGTGAATAATGGAGATCATTTGGCACAATTGATTTTAGACCGTTTAGGGAAGGATATTGATGAGGCTAGTCTTGAAGAAATATACTATGCTATTTATTTAACACTTGTTAATGATTATGGTTATTTTGACTATGATTCTTCAATCATAGCAGAGGAGTTATCCTTATATATTTACAATGATTTATGGGGTGAATAATAGTAATGAAACAAGGATTTCGTACGCCAAATGGAATGAAAGTTGGATTGGATATGAATTATTGTATGAGATATTTGAAGTCGGATGATGATGTTATTGCTTGGTCAGTTTCGATTGAGGTATTTAGTTATTTAAGTGCTTTTTTGTCTCTAATTGGTGCGATTGTTCTTATGTTTTCTGAAGTTACTACTCTTGGAGCAGGATTAACTGTTCTGGGCTTGTACCTTTTGGGATTTGTTATTTCACAGTCGGCTAGGTTAATGTTCCTTTTTCGGCTTCCTTATAAGTTGGGGTTTGCCTTTTATGAGCGATTAACTAGACTTTTTATTCCTCATATAGCTTTAATTGTTGTTACTATTTTGACTGGTAAGTATTTGATTTTGCTTGCTTATTTAGTTGCTCGGTTCGTGGGATTGTTGCTAGTGATGTTTGTGATTGGTGTTCGTGGTCGGCGTTATCATTCTCGATATGGGGTGTATTTCGGGGATACGGAAATAACGGCCATTAAATTATTAAATATATATTCAAATAAAAAAATAGATGTTAATAAGTGGATTGCTAAATAAAGTAGGTTTGTAGGACAGATGCGAGGATGATAGATAAAAATTTAAGGAAAATGAGAACATTTTAATTGAAGTCTCTATTTGGGAGGGATTCTATGTCTAAAAGAATATGTATATTTATTGGAATTATTATTATTTTGATGTCCTGTAGTTCGGAGGAAGGACTAAATAATCAAAAGAATGGTTCCTCAGTTAAAAATAAAGAAAAAGTAGCTAAAGACAATGAACAATTGACAGAAATAAAAATGATAGAAAAAGAGTTAACTAATTTAGAGGAATCGGTGGGGGAAAACGGCGATCACAATAGGTCAATTAGACAAATTCATGCTTTGAAGGAAAGGATCCAAACAAAGCTATCAAAGTTACGAGAAATGGAGATGGAACTATGGGATATAGGAGAAGAGATTGATCAAAAAATTAATGGAAATAATTCAAATAAAATAGAAAAAGATGATCATAAAACAACATATTCTCTTTTGACAGGGGGAACCGGTGGAACTTATTACCCACTTGGTGGTCAAATTGCTGAAATTATTGAAGAAGAAACTGATTTAGAAGTTGATATGCACTCGTCAAACGCATCTGCGGACAATGTGCAGGATATTGCTGATGGTGAGGCAGAACTAGCCTTCGTTCAAACAGACGTTGTTGCTTATGCTGTTGAAGGAATTCATATGTTCGAAGAGGATGGAGCTGTAGATAACATCCAAGCAGTTACTTCATTGTTTCCGGAAACCATTCAAATCGTTACAACCAAGGATGCAGGGATTGAAAGTGTTGAAGATTTAGAAGGAAAGGCAGTTTCCGTTGGTGCTCCAGGGTCTGGAACATACATTAACGCGGAACAAATTCTAGCCGTTCATGGCTTAGATGTTGAATCAGATATTGATGCCCATGACTTAACTTTTGATGAGTCAACAGATGGTATTCAAGATGGAAATATCGATGCTGCATTTATTACAGCAGGTACACCAACCGGTTTAGTCGTAGGTTTATCAGCGAATGTAGATATTGATGTTGTACCCATCGAGCAGGACAAGATCGATGAGTTAATCGATATGTATCCATATTATGCACCTGACATGATTGAGGGTGAAAGTGCAGAATATTATGGTCTAGATGGTGATGTACAAACAGTAGCTGTTTTAGCCATGTTAGCGGTAGCAGATGATGTCTCGGAAGATGCTGTTTATGACATTACCAAAACCATCCTTGAGCAGACAGATCAAATGGCTCATGACAAGGCAGACTTTATTACATTAGATTCTGCTTTAGATGGTATCGGTATCGATCTTCACCCAGGAGCAGAAAAGTATTATGAGGAACAAGGTTTGGATTTTTAAAAATAAGAAGGAAACAAAAACAAGTAACGGACAAATATTTTACATTAACTATATTATGAATTAGCCTATTCAGGCAATGTTCTTAAAGTAAAAAAAGAAAAGCGCTACTAGGACTTTTGTGCGCAAGCTATGCGCCGGAGTCCGACCAGTAGCGTTGATATATAGTTAGTTTAGTGTTGCATTTTGTGTAATTTAGATTTTTAGGATTATGGTGTAACGAACTTTGAATTTGGCTATAATAAGGATTGTGTTACAAAATTAAAATATGTCTATAAAATCAAGGCTGTATAAACAGATTATATAAGTGTGAGGTAAATGTTACCTAAGACGGCTTTGAATATCTCTAATTTCTCGTTCTAGCTTTTGATATTTCTCGAGAGATTCTTGATGTTGAAGTTCTCGCTCGTAAACAATGTGACACTCTTTTAAATTATCCGCTTTATAAGTGTTAATATAATCAATAAACTTTTGAAGTAATTTTGAATTACAAAGGTCTAGTGGTAATCCGGAATCTTTAACAAAAGAGCGTTCAAAATCTATTATTTTTTGAATCAGTTCTGATTGACCAGTATATCTACCAATATAGTTTGATAACAGCCTGCTTGGTATTCGCAAAATGGGAATTTTTGATAAAATAAAAGATAAACCTAAAGAAATTAAATAATTTTGTAAAAAATTGTCTGTTATGCTCCCCTTTCCTCCATTTAAAACAAATAGAATGAAGACTACAATGAGCAGGAAGATGGCTTGAACAAGCAAACTGATAATGTATGTAAAAAATTGGTTTATATCCAAGGATGCTCTAGTTCCTTCTATATCTTCTGCAATTGGAAGCGCTTTATACAGACTTGATAAAGATTGTTCTCTGTTCAATTTGCTCTCTCCTTTCTAATTAAATAATCCTTAGTGCCTAGTAATAATATATCATTTAATGGAAAAAAATACAACTACTATGGGGCTATTGACCATAAAAATCGATAATATCTCTACGAATAGGTTGTTTTCTACAGTTTTAGATAAAATTTTTCGGTAACATTACTTTTTAAGTCATAAGTAAGTAGCTATTGGGAGGAATTGATATTGGATATTTTTAAATGGATAAATATAAAGTGGTTGAAACGTTTCTGAATGTGTGTAGTCCTGCTGTTTTGTTTGTACTTATGGCTTTAGAAGAGAATGTGGATCTAATATTGTAAATCCAGAAACAAGCATCAAAAGGGAGTTTTCACAGTGATTGCAAAGGTAGAAAAGTGGGAGATTAGTTTGAATATTCGTGTTCCATAAAGGATAATGGGGATAGTATTGGGGCTGGACAAACTTTTAGTCGTAAAGGTGTTATTGCATGGATTTCAGCTGGGTCGGTTTTTAATACTATATATAAGGATAATAATACCTGGAGAAATGGTGCGAGCGTACAAGTTATTCCTATAGATGGGGCGGATTATTTGAGGACGGCTTCAAATAATATCGAGGAGGATAATTTGGGAGAGTTAACGGAGTTTTGAGTATCACAGGTATTTTTAATTGTTTGAACACTCATTCAGTCCTTATTTTCATATTAGCAAAAGATACTAATATTAGTTTAAGAGGAGATATTTATGTTTATTAATAAAGATGATAAGGAAAAGATAGAATTATTAAATGAACTTTTGGGGATGTCTCACCGCACCAAGTCATATGATATGTTAAATCCGGATGATTTGATTGAGTTAAC
>Ga0209487_1001097_pt1 | contig 23282 bp, 24 predicted proteins | sample Poulit2012_FD_187524 | JGI IMG/M metagenome (GOLD analysis project Ga0209487, IMG submission 187524) | Agricultural soil microbial communities from Georgia to study Nitrogen management - Poultry litter 2012 (SPAdes) (version 2) | ecosystem: Environmental > Terrestrial > Soil > Agricultural land...
GGCGTCGACCGCCTCGACTACACGAAGGGCGTGCCGGAACGGCTGCTCGCCTTCGAGCATTTCCTGGAGAACAACCCCGACTTTCGCGGCAAGGTCACCTTCTACCAGATCAGCGCGCCCAGCAGGACCCGCATCGACTCCTACCAGGAGCTGAAGCGCAGCGTGGATGAGATCGCGGGGCGAATCAACGGCGCCTACATGGACGGAGAGTGGGTGCCGGTGCGCTACCTGTACAGGTCGCACAACCAGGATGAGCTGGTCGCCTACTACCTGGCGGCCGATGCCCTGGTCGTCACCCCCTTCCGCGACGGCATGAACATCGTCGCCCAGGAGTTTGCCCTGACCAGCGAGAAGGGGCTGCTTATCCTCTCCCACCTCACGGGCGTGTCGGAGGTGCTGGACGGTGCGCTCCTGGTCAACCCCTACGACGTGGTGTCCATCTCCGAGGCGATCCGCGAGGCGGTACGCACCCCCATCCCGGCCCGCAAGGAGCAGCTGCAGGGCCTGCGCGAGCAGGTATACGAACTCGATGTCCACAGGTGGGCGGGAGGCTTCCTCGCTTCGCTGGAGCTGGAGCGGGAAGGCGCCGGCAGCCCATGATTGCCGACCCGCCGCTGGTCGGCGCTCCCCTCTTCCTGCTCGATTACGACGGGACGCTCGCGCCCATCGTGGAGCGACCCGAAGCGGCCACGCCGCACCCGGAGGTGCCGCCGCTGCTTCGCACCCTGGCGGCCCGCCACCCCCTGTGGATCCTCACGGGACGCAAGGTGGACGACCTGGCCAGGCTCCTGCCGCTCCCGGGCGTCACCGCCATCGGAGTGCACGGGCTGGAGGAGGGCGAACTGACGGGCGGCTCGCCGGTGGCTTCGCGGCTGGGCGACGAGGCGGCACGGCTGCTGGATGAGGCGCGCGCGGCGCTGCCGGCACTGCCCGACGGGAGCCGGGTGGAGGACAAGGGCACGGCCATAGCCGTTCACTACCGCGGCGTTCCGGACGCCGAGGCGGCGAGGGGTGTGCTTCGGGCGTGGACGGGTTCCTTGCCTGAAGGCCTCGACAGCATCTGGGGCAAGATGGTCGTCGAGGTGCGCCCCGCCGGCTTCGACAAGGGCAGTGCGGCCGCCGGGATAGCGGCCCGCCACCAGGGGCACACGCCGGTGATGATCGGCGACGACACAACCGACGAGGATGCGTTCGAGCAGCTCCGGGGCGCAAGCGCAGTAACGATCAAGGTTGGCGCCGGCGAGACCGCCGCACGCTACCGCCTCGCGGATGTCGAGGCGGTCGTCGGCTACCTGAAGCGCTACCTGGTCTGAGCCGGGCAGGCTTTCCCGGGCGTCACGCGCCGCACGGATGAAATTGTGGCGAGCCGGAGCAGGCCTACCTGCTGCTGGCTCCTGCGAACCGCTCCTCGAGGCGGCGCAGGCTGGCCGCCGGCACGAGCTTGGAGACATCGGCGCCGAAGGCGGCGATCTCGCGTATGCGCGTGCTGGACACGTACGACCAGCGGGTCGCGGTCATGATGAAGGTCGTCTCCGCATTCGGGTTGAGCTGCCGGTTGAGGTGGGCCATCGCCAGCTCCTGCTCGAAGTCGCTTATCGCCCGCAGGCTCTTGACGATGACGGTGGCGTTACGGCGCTCCACATAGTCGGCCAGCAGACCCTCGAAGCTGTCGGCGTCCACGTTGGGCATGCCGTCCACGATCTCCTGAACTATCGCCAGGCGCTCCTGGATGTCGAACAGCTTGTTCGGCTTCAGCGGGTTGTTGAGGACGGCGACGGTGAGCCGGTCGTAGATGCGCGAGGCGCGGCGGATGATGTCCAGGTGTCCGTTATGCAGGGGGTCGAACGAGCCCGGGTAGATGGCGTGCGTCATGGCAGGGTCACTTCACCTTTCAAGGAGTGAGCGGGCAGCCGTTTCGGGTGTGAGCCTGCCCGCGAGGATATCGTCGATCAGTTCCTCCTGGCTGCGCGCCAGGGTGCGCTGGAGTTCTTCCCGCAGGATCGATGCGACCTCGTAGCGGGCGCGCCGCCGTTTCAGTTCCGGGAGGAGGCCGGTGGACTCCAGGTGGGCGTGATGCTCCTGCAGCACATCCATGAGCTGCCCCACGCCCTCACCCTGGTTGGCGATCGTCTCCAGGATCGGGGTGCGCCACGGGTCGCCGTGGTCCAGGGAGATGTCGAGCATCGCCCGCAGCTCCCGCTTCAGGCGTTGCGCCCCCGGCTGGTCGGCCTTGTTCACCACGAACAGGTCGGCGATCTCCATCACCCCGGCCTTGAACGTCTGCACCGTGTCCCCCTGGCCGGGGGTGAGCACGAGAACGGTGGTGTCGGCCACGTGGGCGATCTCCACCTCGGACTGGCCCACCCCGACGGTTTCGATGATTATCAGCGGGAAGCCGGCCGCGTCGAGCAGCGCGGCGACCTGGAGCGTGGCCGCGGCCATGCCGCCCAGGTGTCCGCGGCTGGCCATGGAGCGGATGAAGACCCCTTCGTCGGAGTGCCAGCGGGTCATGCGGATGCGGTCGCCCAGGATTGCTCCGCCTGTAAACGGGCTGCTGGGATCAACCGCGATCACCGCGACTCGTTCGCCCCGCGCCCGGGCCTCGCCCACGAGTGCATCGGTGAGGGTGCTCTTGCCGCTGCCCGGCGTGCCGGTGATGCCGATGAGGCGCGCCTGACCCGTGCGGGGACGCAGCTGGGCGAGCAGCTCGCTTCCCTGCGGGTCGCCGGCCTCGACGAGACTTATCGCCCTGGCGATCGCGCGCACTTCACCCGCCTCGAGGCGCGACTTGAGGTTCGTGAGGTCCTCCTGTCTGGTTACCGGTTTTGGCATCCGCTCTACTCTCCCAGTCTTGCTTCTGTCCCTGCACGATACCGCAGGGGCAGGACCGTCCAGGCGCCGATCCGGCCCCGGATGGCCACAGCATCGATTGTGGATAGCCTCCCCCTTGAGGCCCTCCCCGATCGTTTAAGGTGACGACAGTGCCCGGCAGGTCCTCGCCCCGCCTGAAGCGGCGGCGGGATCCGGGCAATGACAGAGGGGGGCAACATGTCTGATCAGCAGGATGATGACAGGACTTTGGACGAGATCCACCAGCGTGAGGGGGATCCCTTCACTGACAGGCAAAACCTTGAGCCGGAGCCTTCCACCCGCGATGTAGCCGAAGCGCAGGAGGAAAGCATGGACTCGGTTGGCGCGGGCGCCGAGAGCGACATAAGGGAGTTCGTGGCCGAAAGCAGCGATGACGACCCGACGCAGGAGGCTCCGCGGAATCACGACGATGACGACCCCTGGGGCGACGGGGTCGAAGCTACATCAATTGCGAAGAGGTACGAGGATATGGCAACCAGGGACGATCTGGCGCGCGAGGTGGAGGAGCTGGTGGCAACCGCTTACGAGTGGTACTCGCGCAGCTCTGACGACGATGCGCAGGAGATCTACGAGACGCTGCTGAGCGTCGCCGAACGGCTGGGCAATCCGGCAGAGGAAACCACCCGCACCGAACCCGGCCCCCTGCCTGCCGATCAGGACCAGACGGATCCCTGAACCTGGGTCCCGCGCGGGGCGGTCAGGCCACCTGGACCGCGCACAGCTCCAGCGCCATCTCCTCGAGTGACCACCTTTCATCCCGTCCGCGCTTGATGGCAAGGTCGGCGGCAAGGATCGTCTCGAGCGCGTGGCGCAGGCGCGACTCGTCAAGCCGCCGGGCGATGCCCAGGGCCTTCCTGGCCACGAACGGCTTGGCGCCGAGTATCGCCCCCGCCTGGGAGTCACCCAGGCGGGGGTTTTCCGCGAGGGCGGCGACGGCACGTGCGACGAGTTCGTACTGCCAGATGAGGGCCGCGATCACCCGTGGCGGCGCCTCCCCCTGAGCGACGAGGGAGCCGCACACCTCCAGAGCGGCGGCCGCATCACCGCTGGTTGTGGCCTCGATCAGGTCGAAGGCGTCGCGGGAAGCCAGACGCCCGACGATGGAGCGTACGCGCTCCCCGTCGATCTTGCCGCGCAGCACCCCCAGTTTCTGGATCTCGCTGGCGATGCCCGGCAGGTCCTCCCCGAACAGGTCGACCAGGACGTCCGGAACATCGCGCGTGAAGTCGATGCCGGCGTCCTTCAGTTCGCCCTCCACCCAGCGGGTGAGCGAGCCGAACCTGGGCGTGGGCAGGTGTTTGTGCTCGCCCAGTTGGGCGAGCCGCTTCTGGCGGGCAGGCGTCGCCGCAGGGTCGAGCACGACGACGAGCGCACCGTCAGGCACTGATTCCAGGGCCTTCATCACCTCGTTGCGCGGCTTCGTTCCACTCTGACCGCGGAAGGCGGCGGCGAAGTCGAGCAGCAGGCCCACGCGGGCGAACAGGCCGCCCTGTTGCGCCTCCTGCAGCACCGACCTTGCGTCCATGCCCTCACCCAGCTCCTGCACCTGGCTGGACTCCAGGCCCTGCTCGCGCAGCGCCCGCCGCGCCTCCCGCGTGGCCAGGAACTCGTCCCCACTGAACGAGATGATCATGAGCTCGCCACCGGGTCGAGGGCCTTGAGCATTTCCCGCGCCGACTGGAAGCGGTCGTCCGGGTCGCGGCTCAGGGCCTTGTGGATCACCTCGTGCAGGTCGCCCGGCTGCGGTGGCAGCGGTTCCAGCCGGATGCTCTCGTCGCCTACGAGGAACCGCAGCACATCGCCGCCGAAGGGCGGGTCGCCGGCGATCATGTGGTAGAGGACCGCCCCGAAGCCGTAGATGTCGCTGCGGAGATCTGTCCGAACGCCCCGGAACTGTTCGGGAGCCATGTAGTTCGGGGTGCCCAGCATCATCTGCTCGCTGGTGATGTTCGCCAGGGCGAGGTCCTTGGCAAACCCAAAGTCGGTCAGCAACGCCGTCTCCCCCTTGATGAGGATGTTGCCGGGCTTGACGTCGTGATGGATCACATCCTGCTGGTGCGCGTAGTCGAGGGCCGAGAGGACGTCGCGGGCGATGCTCAGGCCGCGGGTCGCCGAGAGCGGTCCCTCCTCCAGGGCCTCTGCCAGATTCACGCCCGGCGCGTAGGCGTAAACGAGCGCGCCCTCCTCCACGGCGAGAAGCGGAACGATGTTCGGGTGCTCGAGTTTGCTGACGACCTGCGCTTCGCGCTCGAGCCGGGCCGCCAGTACCGGCGACACGCCCTGCAATCGCTTCACGACCGCCAGCTGTCCGCGCCATCTCGCCAGTTCGACCCTTACCGGTCCATGGGCCGACAAGACACGTACCAGGGTCAGCATCTGCATCAAAATAGCACGCTCCCCGCGGTTGTCCCGAAGTCCCCCGCGTCGCGCCGGAGGTTCCGCAGCGGGAACCGCACCGCGCCGCCCTCGATGGTCGTGTGAATTCTCGCCCGGACGTCCTCTATCCGGGATAGCACGGCGGGGTGCGGGTGCCCGTAGTTGTTGCGCCCCACCGAGATCACGACGTGGCTGGGCCGCGCCTGCGCGAGGAGGCGTTCCGACGTCGAGCTGTTCGAACCGTGGTGGGGTGCCGCGAGGATGTCCACACGTGGGACGGCAAGCCGCTCCTCCACCCGCCTGGAGATGTCGCCCAGCAGCAGGAGCCGCGCATGCCCGTGGACGTCCACCAGCATCGCCACCGAATCGTCGTTGCTCACCCCGTAATGCTCTGGAGGCGGGTTGAGGATCTCGAGGGTCGCCCCGCCTATTTCGATCCGCTGGCCGCGGCTCACGGCCACGGTCTCCACGCCGCCGACGCGGGCGGCCTCCATCAGGTTGTCGTAGACCTCCTTCCCGCTCTCGTTTGCCCCGTAGACCAGCAGTTGTGTCGGCACCAGCCGCAGCACGCTCGCGAGGCCCTCCATGTGATCGGCGTCGGCGTGAGTGGCGATCACCAGCTCCAGCTCGTCTATGCCCAGCGCGTGCAGCGCAGGCACGACGGTCTGGGCGCCCACATCGAAGTCGCTGAACGGGCTGCCGCCGCCATCCACCAGGACCTCGATACGCCCGGGGAGGCGCAGCAGGAAGGAATCTCCCTGCCCTACGTCCAGGGCGATTAACTCCGGGAGGTCATGCTTGGGCGGAGTAACCGAGGAGAGCGCCCCCGCCATTGCGATGAGGAGCAGGGCGCGGCGCGGCCGCAGCCTGCCGGAGAGCAGCAGGGCCAGGGCCCCGGCCGCAACCGCGAAGTAGAGGTAACCGACCGGCTCGATCTCGCCCCAGGGAAGCTGCGGGAGTTGCGCTCCCGCCCGGGCCACCAGAATGAGGAGCGATGCCAGACCGTCCAGGAGCGGCGCAACCGGCGACGGCAGGTTGAGTGGCAGCAGTCCCAGCAACGCCCCCATGAAGCCGGCCGGTACGAGCAGGCTCACCAGCGGCACGCCCACCAGGTTGACCAGCGGGGAGAGCAGCGGGACGGTCCCGAACGAGTGGGCGATAAGCGGCAGGGTCAGGAGTTGCGCGCTGCTGCTGGTGATCAGCGATGCGGCAATGAAGTTGCCCAACCTGGCTGTCGCCGTGCCGCCGAACTCGAGCCTGGCCAGCAGCGGCAGGCCGTAGAGCAGGATCCCGGCGACCGCCGCATAGGAGAGCTGGAAGGAGAGGTCGAACAGGTATGCGGGGCGCAGCAGGAGGGTGAGCATCGCTGCCAGCGCCAGGGTTTGCCAGACGTTCACGCGCCCCGTGCCGGCCCACAGGCCCAGCAGCACGACTATCACCATCGAGGTTGCCCGCAGGACGCTGGGGGTGGTGGGCACGACAAGCGCGTAGCCGACCGTGAGCAGGATCGTTGCCGGGTAGCGCCAGGAACCGAGCCGGCTGAACAGCGCGTGGGCAAAACCGACGAGCAGGCCAATGTGCAGGCCCGACAGCGCCAGCACGTGCGCCAGGCCCGCCCTGGAGAACACGTCCCGCAGTTCGCCCAGCTCGTCGCGCCTGCCCAGGGTCATCGCCTGCACGAGCGCCGCGCTCTCATCGCTCAGGCCGCGGCCCAGCCCAGCGGCAAGGTGCTCGCTGAAGCCCCGGGCTGGTGCAATCCGGTTCACCTCCTCAACCCGCACCACCCCGTGAACCCCTGGCGCCGCAGGTAGGCGCCGTAGTCGAACCCGCCGGGGTTGCGCTTGCCACCACCCTCCTCGATCGTCCCGGTGATCGAAGCCTCGCCGCGAGGAACGCTGCCGCGCGGCGAGATGCTCAGGCGCGCTGTCAGCGGCTCCCGGACCAGGAAGGTGTCGCCGTCGCTGAAGCCGCTCAACTGCAGCGGCCGGTCGCGCCAGCCGTCGGTCGGGTTCGGCTGGGCCAGCCACATGCTCATCAGCAGGACTCCCACGAGCAGCGCCACCGGCGGGCTCAGCAAGGCGATCAGGGCGCGCCCCTCCAGTTCGCGGAGTGATAACCGCAGGAGCGGAAGGGTACCGGCGACCACTGCCCACCGTGCCGGCGCCCTAGCGGGCTCCCCCGGCCGGGGACGCAGCAGGAGCAGGGCCAGCCCCGGCAGGCCAAGCGGGAGCAGCAGCAGCTTCGCTGCCGGCACGCCGTTGCCGGCCAGGGCGATGCCTGTCACCAGGCCAAGTGCCGTAGGCACCGGCCAGGCGAAGGCGGGCCGCAGCCCGGCCGAGGGGCCGGTCCGGTTCACAGCGTGAGGCTCCCCCTGAGCCGCTCGAGCGTCTTCTCCCCTATGCCGGAAACGCGCAACAGGTCCTCGAGGCTCGTGTAAGGGCGGCCGGCGACTATTCGCTGGGCGATGGAGGGCCCCACCCCGGAGAGGGTCTGCAACTCCTCCAGGGTGGCGGTGTTCAGGTTGATGCGCTCGCTGCCCTCCGGCGAGTAGCGGCTCGGCACGAACAGCCGGTCGCCGGGCCCCAGCACCTGGGCGAGGTTGACGAGGGAGCGCTGGGCGTCGAGGGTGAAGCCCCCGGCAAGCTCGATCGCCCGGGCCGCGTGGGTGCGGAAGGGCACCGTGTAGAGTCCCGGGTTGACGACCTCGCCCTCCACGGCGATCGTCATCTCCGGCTCGCTGATGGTGATCGGCACCGTGCGGGTCGTGAGCCGGGGCAGCAGCGCCGCGCCGCAAATCACCAGGCATATGAGGCCCAGTACGAGGGTGACGATCTGCTCTGCCCGCTCGCTCATGGTTTCAGGCTAGCGGCGGGCCTGCTCTCCGGAGCGGATGGTTTTGCCCGTGCCCAGCGGTTCTAGGCAAAGGAAAGGGCGGGAGCAAAACTCCCGCCCGAAAGCGTCAGACTGTTACGGAAACCTAGCCGCGCGCCTGCTGGTAGCGCTCGCCTACCTTGCCCCAGTCGACGACGTTCCAGAAGGCGCCGACGTACTCGGGACGGCGGTTCTGGTACTTCAGGTAGTAGGCGTGCTCCCACACGTCGAGGCCCAGCACGGGCTTGTCGCCGTTCATGAGCGGGCTGTCCTGGTTGGCGGTGCTGTACACCTCGAGCTTGCCGTCACCCTTGACGACGAGCCAGGCCCAGCCGGAGCCGAAGCGGGTCTTGGCTGCCTCCTCGAACTTCTCCTTGAAGGCGTCGAAGGAGCCGAAGGTTTCGCTGATGGCGGTGGCCAGCTCGCCGCTGGGTTCGCCGCCCCCGTTCGGGCTCATGATCTCCCAGAAGAGGTTGTGGTTGGCGAAACCGCCACCGTTGTTGCGCACGGCGGTGGGCAGGGCGTCGGCACCGCGGGCGAGGATCTCCTCGATCGACTGGCCCTCCATGTCGGTGCCGCTTATGGCGTTGTTGAGGTTGTCGGTGTAGGTCTTGTGGTGCTTGCCGTGGTGGAGCTCCATCGTCTGCTGATCGATGTGCGGTTCCAGAGCGTTGCTCGGGTACGGCAGGTCGGGAAGTTCGAATGCCATTCCTGTACCTCCTGTGAAAATTGTTTCCAGTGGGACTTATCCCTTGGTTTCACTGTAACAAAGGTGACAGGCGCTACCGTGTCGCAGGCCAACCTGTGCGGCGGCGTCAGGGACCGGGGGCGCCGGGCAGGACCTGCGCGGCCATTTGCCGGTAGAGGCTGGCGTGCGCCTCGTCGAAAAGCACCAGCACGATCCGCTGCAGCTGCTCGCTGCGCTCCAGCTCGTGCTTCACCTCGATGAGCGCCACCTTCGCGGCCCGCTCGCGCGGGAAGCCGGACGCTCCGGTGCTGATGGCGGGAAACGCGATGCTGCCCAGCCCCCGCTCGCGGGCCAGTTCGAAACAGCGCCGGTAGCAGGAGGCGAGGAGTTCGTCCTCGCTCTCTTCCAAGCCCCTCCAGACCGGGCCCACGGTGTGGATTACATGCCTGGCAGGCAGAGAATACCCCGCCGTCACCACCGCATCCCCCGCCGGCAGGGGTGCGTGCCTGCTGGCCTCCCTGGCCAGATCCGGCCCGGCCGCCCGGTGGATCGCGCCGTCCACCCCGCCGCCCCCGGCCAGGCTGGCGTTGGCGGCATTGACTATCGCGTCCACCTCGAGCTTCGTGATGTCGCCCGTGATGATCTCGACGCGGGACACGCTACTCGCCTGCGACCCTCACCACGACCCTGCCTTCGACGTCCCCCTCGAGGATCCGGTCGATGTAGGGGTCGAGGTCGTCCAGCTCGACGTCGACCGCGAACGTGTCCAGGTTGGGCAGCCGCCACGGGTCGGCCAGCTTCCCCCAGATCTTGCGGCGCAGCTCCATAGGCGTGTTCGCGGAGTCGATGCCCAGCAGCGAGACGCTGCGCAGGATGAACGGGTAGACGTTGACATTCAGGTCGGGCGACTGGACGAGCCCGCAGGCGGCCACCGCCCCGCCATACTTGGTGCTCTTCAGCAGGTTGGCTAGCGTGTCGCCACCAACCGTGTCGATCCCGCCGGCGTAGCTGGCCGAGAGCAGCGGCCGGCCGTTCGGCTCCCCCAGCTCACCCCGGTCCATCACCTGGCGGGCGCCCAGCTTGCGCAGCCACTCGTGCGCCTGCTCGGTCCCGCTGGAGGCGATGACGTCGAAGCCGTTCTGGTTGAGCAGGGCGACGGCCAGCGAGCCGACGCCGCCGCTGGCGCCGGTGACGACGACGGGGCCCATCTGCGGGGAGAGGCCCTGGCGAAGCAGCGCCGCCAGCGCCAGCCCGGCGGTGAAGCCCGCGGTGCCCAGGATCATCGCGCTCCTGAGCGTGAGGCCGGCGGGCAGCGGCACCACCCACGCTTCGGGCACGCGAATGTACTCGCCGAAGCCGCCCGGCGTGTCCATGCCCAGGTCGTAGGAGCTGACGATCACCTTGTCGCCCGGCTTGAGCTTCTCGCTGCTGGCGGTTACCACCGTGCCGGCCGCATCGATGCCTGGTGTGTGCGGGTAGTGGCGGGTCACGCCGGGGCGCCCGCGCGCGGAAAGGGCGTCCTTGTAGTTGAGGGAGGAGTAGGCGACGCGTACGGTCACCTCGCCCTGCGGGAGGGCAGAGAACTCAAGCTCCTCCACCCCGCCCCGCACCCCGTCAGGCCCCTGCACGGCCCGGTAGGCCCGGTAGGTCTGGACTGTACTGATCTCGTTCACGATTACCGCACTATAGGGCGGCGCCTGGAATTCTTTGGCGCGTGCTGCCGTTGCGGATACACCGTGCCTTCTGTTTAGGCCCGCTGGGCAATGACCGGCCGCAACCGACCGGCCGCCCGCCCTTTCGATACACTCTGGTCATGGAACGGATCCCGCCGGGGGCGCCAAGCTACGAGGAGTTCCGTGCTCTCCTCGTGGAGATGGTCGACGAAATTCCACCCGAGTTCATGCGTGGACTCCAGGGTGTACATGCGCTGGAGCAGGAGCATCCTGAGCCCGAGTTCGAGGACGTGTGGCGAATGGGCGAGTACCTGGACCCGGGCGCCCAGGAGTTCCTGGGCGGGAGCGAGGGACTGGGCCGCCACGTCGCCCTCTACTACGGCTCGTTCCTGCGCGTTGCCGAGGGCGACCCGGCTTTCGACTGGGAGGAGGAGATGTGGGAGACGCTCACCCACGAGCTGCGCCACCACGTGGAGTCGCTGGCCGGCGACGGCAGCCTCATCGAAGAGGACCTGCTGGTCGCTAGCGAGTTCCCTCGTAAGGAGCGGTAAGCGGCAGGAAGCGGTGCGGGTTGGCGGCCCGGAAGAGGCGGAAGGAGTCCTCGTTGGTCGGCAGCCCGCACGCCTGCGCCCAGTTCATGTAGGGCGTGAGCAGGCTGCGCGCGATCTTGACCTCTTCGCGGAAGATCCGCGCCGAAAGCCCGCCGTTCTCCAGGAACCCCGACTCCTCGAAACGGGCCAGTGCGCGGCCGCGGTCATACTCCACGCGCCTGAACGTGGGCGTCCAGCTCCAGTCCCTCAGGTCGATGAGCAGGTAGTGGGCGCGCGGGTCGCCGTTGAAGGAGACACCCACCGCACCGCTGTTCAGGATCCAGTAGCCACGGTGCCGCCGGTCCAGGGGAATGTGCGTGTGAGAGCCGACCAGGATGGGGGCGCCGAACTCCTCGCCCAGCTCCTCGATCGCCTGATCCGTCAGGTGCCGGTCCAGGCTCTCGCGGTAGTGGCGGGGAGAGCCGTGGACGATGAGCACGCTCGGCGCGTCGGGCAACTCCAGCCGGTAGCTTTGCGGCAGCTCCCGCAACGAGTCGATCAGACCCGCGTCCTGCAACTGCCCGGCCGTCCAGGCGGTCGCCCTCCAGAAGGGGTCGCTGAACCACTCGCGCGGCAAAGCCGGATCACGGTCAACCCACATTCGCACCAGGTCGTCGTGGTTCCCGAGGATCAGCGGCGCCCCAAGGTCGTGCAGGCGTTCCAGGACCGCCACGTTGTCGGGCCCGCGGTTCACCATGTCGCCGTTGACCACCACCAGGTCGGGCGCCTGCCGCTGCAGATCGGCCAGGACCGCCTCGAGCGCCACGAGGTTGCCGTGGACATCGGAGAGGATCGCGACCCTCACGGCTCACGCACCTTCCGCGGCCGGAGGAACATGCCTGCCGTCACTCGCCCAGCACCCTCACGACCGCTTCCTCCATGACCGCGGTCGGCGCGTCCACGCCGGTCCACAGGAAGAAGGCGGCCGCGCCCTGGTAGATGAGCATGGGCAGGCCGTTCTGGATGCGCAGGCCGCGCGCGCTGGCGTCCCGCAGCAGCCGCGTGACCTTGGGGCGGTAGATGAGGTCCATCACCGCACCCCGTTCCGGGAGGGTCCCCTCGGGCAGCGGCGACTCCTCCAGCTCCACGCCCTGGCGCAGGAGACCCACCGAGGTGGAGTTGATGATCAGGTCGGCAGTGCGGGCGACGGTCACGAGGTCGTCAGCGGCAACAACCTGCACGGTGCCCATCTCCTCGAAGTCTTCAGCCAGCCGTTGTGCCCGCTCGTATGTGCGGTTGTGGACCAGCAGCTCCTTCACGCCGCCGCTCAGCAGGGCGAAGGCGACCGCGCGGCCTGCGCCGCCGGCGCCCAGGAGGAGCACGCGCGAGCTGCGCACGTCCACCTCGAGGTCGAGCAGAGCCCGCTGGAAGCCCACCACGTCCGTGTTGTGCCCCACCAGCTCGCCGCCGCGCCGGACGATCGTGTTGACCGCACCGACGAACTCTGCGTCCTCGCTCAGCTCGTCCAGGTGCTCCAGCACGGCCTCCTTGTGGGGAATGGTCACGTTGGCGCCCAGGAACTCCTCGCCGCGCAGGCGGTCCAGGTATTGGGTTAGCTCGTCGGGCGGCACCTCCCACGCCTCGTAAACAGCGTCCACTCCCGTCGCCTCGAAGGCAGAGTTCTGCATCGCCGGACTGAGACTGTGCCACGCCGGATAGGCGAAGAGCGTCACCCTCTTCATCATGCCGGCTGCTTCTCCCCAAGCCGCGCGAAGACCTCGAGCGCCCGCTCCACGTCCTCGTCGCCAATCTCGTAATGGGTTACCAGGCGAATTGCCGTCTCGCCCATCGCGTTTGCCAGCACGCCGTTCCGGGCAAGCTCCTCCACCGCCGCTGGGGCATTTTCGATCTGCAGGTAGACCATGTTCGTCTGCACGCTCTCCAGGTCGACGCCTATGCCCGGCAGCCCTGCCAGCCCCGTGGCCAGGCGGCTGGCGCGCTCGTGGTCCTCGCCCAGCCGGCCGGTCATCGTTTCCAGCGCGACTATTCCCGCGGCGGCGAGGATTCCGGCCTGGCGCATGCCGCCGCCCAGCAGCTTCCGGTAGCGGTGGGCCCGGTCGATGAACTCGCGCGAGCCGAGCAGGACGGTGCCCGCAGGCGCGGCCAGCCCCTTGCTCAGGCAAATCGACACCGAGTCGAACCCCGCGCACACCGCGTCGATGCCCACGCCCAGGGCGGCCGCGGCATTGAAGCCGCGCGCCGCGTCCAGGTGGATGGGCAGCCCCTCGTCGCGGGCCAGCTCGACGATCTCCCGGCAGCGCTCGAGCGGCACCACGGTCCCGCCGGCGCTGTTGTGGGTGTTCTCCAGCGCAATCATGCCGGTGGGGGCCTTGTGAATGGAGCGCTGGATGGCCCGGCGCACAACCTGCACCTCGGGAACTCCCCGGGGCGCGGGAACCACCCGGGGGACGAGTCCCGCCAGCACGGCCATCCCGCCAATCTCGAACTCGTAGATGTGCGCACCCTGCGGCAGGATCACCTCGGTGCCGCGGCCGGCGTGCGCCGCCAGGGCCGCCAGGTTGCTCATCGTTCCCGTGGGAAAGAGCAGGCCCGCCTCGAAGCCCGCCTGTCCGGCCAACATCTCCTGGAGGCGTACGACGGTAGGGTCCTCACCGTAAACGTCGTCCCCAACGGGTGCTTGCGCCATCGCCTCGCGCATCGCAGCGGTGGGCCGGGTGACGGTATCTGATCGCAGGTCGATTGCTCGTGCGCCAAAGCTCATGCGTAATTCTATCGGGGCACGCTCCGTAACCCCGCACCTAGAGGCTACGGCCCCCCGTTACTTACGGTGCACGCAGCGATGCGTCAGTCACCCGTACCCTCCGAGAGCGACAACATGCCCCAGGGCGGCAGCGGCAACTCCCGCTCCCGCGAGGGCAGGCCGGGCAGCCTGCGCCGCTTCCTCACCTTCCTGCGGCCATACTTTGGCCTGCTGGCCCTGGCCAGCCTGGGCGGCATGGTCAAGTTCGGGGTGCCGCTGCTAGTCCCCATGGCGACACGCTTCCTGCTCGACGACGTGTTTCTCGACCAGTCGATGAGCTTCGAGCAGAAGATGAACCAGCTGTGGACGATAGTGGGCGGGCTCATCGCCCTGTTCGCCCTGTTCTGGGCGCCCATGGTCTACGTGCGCCACTACTACGCGGGACTCGCCGCGCAGCGGACGGTGTTCGACCTGCGCAGCCGGCTCTACTATCACATCCTGCGGCTCTCTGCCTCCTTCTTCACCCGCCTCAAGTCCGGGGCGATCGTCACCCGCCTGACCAACGACATCGACCGGGTCCAGAACCTCGTGGGCGGCGCACTCACCAACGTGTGGATGGACCTTATCTCCCTGGTGCTGGTGATAATCCTGCTCCTGCAGATCGACGTGGCCCTCACCCTCATCGCGCTGGTCACCTTCCCGCCCTACCTCTACTTCTTCCGCCGCTTCAACGACCGCATCCGCGAAACGGCCGAGGACGTCCAGCAGAACGTCTCCACCCTCTCCGGCAACGTCCAGGAGAAGATCGCCGGCTCGACCATCGTGCGGGCGTTCGGACGGGAGAAGCTGGAGGAGCGGCACTTCTTCCGCGACGCCCGCCGGCTCCTGCACAGCAACCTGCGTTCCGTCAGGCTCGAGAGCACCAACGCCGTCATCACGGGGCTGCTGACCCAGATCGCCCCGCTCATCGTCCTCCTCTACGGCGGCTGGCGCGTAATTACCGGCAGCCTCACCGTGGGCGACCTGGTGGCCGTGACGCTCTACCTGGGCAACCTCTACCTGCCACTCCAGCGCTTCTCGGAGCTGAACATCGAGTTCGCCCGCTCCACGGCCGCACTCAACCGGGTGTTCGCCCTCATGGACGAGCAGCCCGAGGTCCGCGATGAGGAAGGCGCCGTCGACCTGGGCGTCGTCGAGGGCACCGTCGAGTTCCGGGAGGTCTCCTTCGCCTACGAGCCGGAGACCGCGCCCGTCCTCCACGACGTCTCGTTCACGGCCAGGCCCGGCGAAACCGTCGCCCTGGTGGGGCCCAGCGGTTCGGGCAAGTCGACGATCATAAGCCTCATCCCCCGCTTCTACGACCCCTCGCACGGCTCCATACACATCGACGGCAACGACATCCGGAACGTCACCACGGCCTCGCTGCGCCGGAATGTGGCCCTGGTCCTGCAGAGCCCCATCCTCTTCTCGGGCAGCATCCGCGACAACCTGCGCTACGGCCGGCCCGATGCGAGCGACGACGACATAGTGGAGGCGGCGCGCGCGGCCAACGCACTCGATTTCATCCGCGAGCTGCCCCGCGGTTTCGACACTGAGGTCGGTGAGGGCGGCGGCTTCCTCTCGGGTGGTCAGCGGCAACGCCTCACCATCGCCCGCGCCTTCCTGAAGGACCCGCGCATCCTCATCCTCGACGAGGCCACCAGCGCGCTCGACACCACCTCCGAGCGGCTCATCCAGGAGTCGCTCGAGCAGCTCATGAAGGGCCGCACCACCTTCGTGATCGCCCACCGCCTCTCCACCATCGTGGGCGCCGACCGGATCCTGGTAATGCGCGCCGGACGGATCGTCGAGAGCGGCAATCACGAGGAGCTGCTGGAGCGGGAGGGGCTCTACTCGGAGCTGTTCCGGCGGGTCGCCTGATCGCCGGGCCCGGTATCCTGTGCCCCGCCAAACGACCCGTCGAAAGGCTCCCCGGTTTCGCCCGTCGGCAAACGCTCGCCGCAGTTGTAGCAGTAGTTGGAGCCCAGCCCGTGATCGGTCGCCCGGCAGCGCGGGCACTCGAGTCCGGCCCGCGCCCGGCTGCGCGTGGCGCTGCCGATCTCGGTGGTGACGATCCCGGTGGGCACGGCGATGATCGCGTAGCCGGTAATCATCAGCACGGCCGAGAGGAACCGGCCCAGCGCCGTCACCGGCACGATGTCGCCGTAACCGACGGTCGTGAGGCTCACCACCGCCCAGTAGATCGATACGGGCACGTTGTCGAAACCTGGCCGGGGACCCTCGACGAGGTACATGGCCGTGCCTGCGATCAGCACGATGGTCGCGACCGCGAAGAGGAAGACGAGGATCTTCTCGCGGCTGGCGCGCAGCGCCCTCATGAGCAGGTCGGCGTCGTCGAGGAAGCGCACCAGCTTGAGCACCCGGAAGATGCGCAGGAGGCGTATGGAGCGGATGACCAGGGCGTACTCTGCCCCCGTCACGAACAGCCCCAGGTAGGTGGGCAGCACGGCCAGGAGGTCGACGATCCCGAAGAAGCTGAAGATGTAGCCGGGCCGGTCTTTCGCGGCGTAGATGCGCAGCAGGTACTCGACGGTGAAGAGCGCCGTGAAGGTCCACTCGGCCGCGCGGAACAGGTCGCCGTACGGGCCGCCCAGCTGCGGCAGGCTGGCGAACACGACGAGGGTCACGCTCGCCAGGATTGCGACGAGCAGCAGAATGTCGAAGGTGCGGCCCAGACGCGTGTCCGTGCCGAAGATCACCCGGTGCAGCCTCTCGCGGGGCCCCTCGCCGCTCATGAGGGCCTTAGCCTAACCGACCCTCCCGCCAGATTGTGTCCAGCTGCCTGTCAGCGGTGCAGTCTCTCGCGGGGCCCCTCGCCGCTCATGAGGGCCTTAGCCTAACCGACCCTCCCGCCAGATTGTGTCCAGCTGCCTGTCAGGCGCCCGCTTGCTCGCCCGGCAGGCCCGCCATTACTGTGCTGCGATCGGGCTGGGGAACCAGGTCCTTCCAGCTGCCCAGCCACTGGCGGAACTTCCCGAGGCCTATCTCGTACATCTGCTCGCGCCGCTCCTTGCGCTTCACGCCCCGCTTCTTCGGCACGCTGGGCACCAGGCCCCAGTTGGCGTTCATCGGCTGGAAGTTGTCGGGGTTGGCGGTCGCCAGGAAGCGCACCAGCCCGCCCAGCATGCTCTCCTCCGGCGGGACCACGGGGTCCATGCCCAGGGCCCTGCGGGCGGCGTTGCTGCCGGCCAGCCAACCGGTAGCGCTCGACTCCAGGTAGCCCTCGGTCCCCGAGAGGACGCCGGCGACGAAGGTGTCCGGCCAGTCGCGGAACTCCATGGTGGCGTTCAGCAGGCTGGGGGCGTTCAGGTAGGTGTTGCGGTGCATGACGCCGTAACGGACGACCTCTGCCTTCTCCAGGCCGGGTATCAGCTGCACGATCTCCTTCTGCTCGCCCCACTTGAGGCCGGTCTGGAAGCCGACAAGGCTCCACATCTGGCCGCGGGCGTCCTCCTGGCGCAGCTGCGCCACCGCGTAGAACTCCTCGCCGGTCTCCGGGTGCTCCAGCCCCACCGGCTTGAGCGGCCCGAAGCGGGGCGTGTCGTCGCCGCGCCGGGCGAGCTCCTCGATGGGGATGCAGCCCTCGAAGTACTCGAGGTTCTCCCAGTCGCGCGGATCGTGATTGCGGGCGTTGGCGATCGCCTCGATGAGCCGCTCGTACTGCTTCTTCGTGAAGGGCAGGTTGATGTAGTCGGCCTCCTGGCCGTAGCGGCCCTTGCGGTAGGCGACGCTCATGTCGATCGTCTCGCCGTTGATGATGGGCGCCGCGGCATCGTAGAAGCCCAGGAACTCGGTGCCGAGGTGTTCGCGTATGGCCTGCGCGAGCGCATCCGAGGTCAGCGGCCCGGTGGCCAACACGACGATCCCTTCGGGGATCTCGGTGAGCTCTCCCCTGTGGATGGTGATGAGCGGGTGGTTGCGCACCTTCTCGGAAACCCGGGCGCTGAACTCCTCGCGGTCCACCGCCAGCGCCCCGCCCGCGGGGATGCGAACCTCGTGGGCGGTGGAGACGACGACGCCGCCGGCCGCCAGCATCTCGGCCTGCAGCAGCCCCTTGGCATTGGAGGGGGCCTCGCCGCCGAAAGAGTTGGAGCACACGATCTCGGCGAAGTTTTCGGTGTGATGGGCCGGGGTCATCTTCTGCGGGCGCATCTCCCACAGGTCGACCCGGACGCCCATGTTGGCGGCAGCCAGGGCCGCGTCGCTGCCGGCCATTCCGCCGCCTACGACCGTAATACGAGGTTCCTTGGACATGCGCAAAGTGTAGCAGCGAATGTTGCGCCGGCCGGCATGACGGCGAACGGGCGGCCGCTCCGCAAGCCCACGGAAACAGTAAGCGCAGTTCTCTGGAGCCTGAAGATTGGAGCCCGGATCCTGGAACGTGGAGCCTAGAGGAGCCGGCGCCGGCGCCGCGGCCGGGCGGCACCGACCAGGCGCAGCAGCACGCTCAGCAGGAGCAGCAGCAGGCCGGCCGCGGTGAAGAGCAGCAGGTTGCGCAGCAGGTGCTCGAACGCGGTGTCGGGGAGCAGCAGCAGGCCGCGCCACCCCTCCCAGGTGAGACCCATCAGGTCGGGCACCTCCGTGCCGAAGGTCGCGAAGACAGGCAGAGCCGCAATCTCCTGCCCGAAGCGCACGAGCAGCCAGGCGAGCCCACCCGCCGTTACCGCCAGCACGAGGCCAAGGTTCGCAAGCCGGCCCCAGCCGTTGCTCGCGATCACCAGGATCACCGCCAGGGCGAGCGCCACGATGCCCAGGCCCCAGCTGGCGGTGACGTACTCGCGCGCGGCGGGCCGGGCCAGCAGGTCTATGGCCGGGCCGGCCGCGGCCAGGAGGTAGCTGGCGTCCCCGCTCAGCGAGTCCACCACGCCGGTGCGGCCCTCCTGCCAGGCGCGCTGCGCCAGCCGGGAGGCGACGAGCTCCTGTGCCTCCTCCTCGTCCAGGCCGGCGACCTCTGCCTGTGTCAGGAGGCCGGAGGCCGGAGCCTCCCCGCCCGCCTCGCTGGCCTCAATCGCCGTGCGGGCGAGGGCGAGGCGTTCGCCTATCGCGGCTTCCTGTGCCAGCAGGAGCGACTCGAAGAGGGTCTCCAGGCGGGCCCGGGCCAGCGTGGCGCCCTCGTTCAGGGCGTTGAGCAGATTGACGTTGCTGACCAGTTCCGCGGCGGCATCGAGACCCGAGTCCAGCAGCATGCCCGCCAGCTCCTCGACGACGAGGACGCCGATATCACGGGAGCTCAGGCCCTGCAGGCGGCCGGGGTCGACGGTGACGAAGAGGCCCACGATCGGCTGCACCTCCTGCCCGGGGTTCTGCTGCGCCTGCAACGGCCAGTTGGCGACCCGGCTGCCGTTGTCGAGCCCGGCGGGGAGCATGCTGGTGAGCAGTGCGTCGGCGACCAGGCGGGCGCCCGGCCCCTCCATCGCGACCGCATACCTCGCTTCGAGGGTGCTGCCGGAGAGCGTGCGGGCAACAGCCGCGGCTCCCGCATTCACGGTCCGGCCGGCCCAGTCGCTGGCCAGGAGCTGGACCGCCTCCCAGGGGCCCACCTCATCAAGCTGACCGGCCGGGATCGTCACGCCGCTGCCGGGCAGGACCTCCAGCGGTTCACCCGGCTGGTAATCGAACTGCACCCGCACCCGCGAGGTGACGGCCGGAGCATCCTCACCGGTCTGTGCGAGGGCGTCGGCGAAGATCTCCTCGAAGATGGGCACCGCGCGCCTTTGCGAGCTCAGCTGGCTCAGGGTGAGCAGGGGGATCAGGAAGATCAGCGTGAGCGCCAGCAGGACGCCGCTGGCCCACTTGACGTCGACTCGCCAGTTCGGTTGTTCTCTGCTGATCATGCCGGTTCCGCTCCTCACCCACTCCACGGCGGAGTGGCACGTGGCCGCATTCTAACCAGCCGTGCGCTCCCCGCAATTCCCGGCAACGGCCGGCGACCCGCCACACCTGCACCCTCCCCCACAAGGAGGGTAGATTGGCAGCGTGGCGCAGGTCCTCCTCATACCGCTCCTGGGTCCCTTCCACCTGAGCAGCCCCGCGTACAACGCGGTCACAGTGCGTGACGCCGTTGCCGCCTGGGAGCCGGAAGCGCTTGCCACCAGCGCGCTGGTGCCGGGCGACCTGAACGGCCCCGGCTGGCAGGATACGGCCGAGATCGCGCTACCCCTGGCCGTCATCCCCTGGGCGCGGCGCCGGAAGATCCCCGTCCACCCGATCGGCGAGGCACCCGCCATCCCGGACTCCCAGGAGGAGTTCGCGCGTTACCTGGAGCCGTACCCGGCCCTGCTCGCCCGCTGGCGGGAGATAGACAGGGCGCTGGAGCCGGTGCGCGGGCTGCTGGCCCGGCCGCTTACGGCCACGCTCATCCGGGAGCAACTGCTGCCCGCCCTGCGCGATCACGCCCTGCAGCTCGAAGGGGAGTTCGAGGACGGCCCGGCCACCGCCTGGCTGCGCGAGCGCAGCGGGGTCGCCGTTAATCGGTTGCGCGGTCTGGACGCGCGGCGCATCGCGCTTCTCGCCCCGGCCCACGAGCTGCCACTCCTCGAGGAGCTGCTTGGCCAGGACCCGGGCCTGGAGCTGGAGTACGCGGGCGAGCCGGCGGTGACTCCGGAGGCGCGCGAGCGCTCCCTCCTCGACGTCGCCTTCCGGGGTGACGTGGCCAACCCCGACCGGCTGCTGCCGCAGCTGCGCGAGCTGGACAGCGCCGAGGCCCGCTACCACGAGGCAAACCTGCTGCTCGCCGCCGGCCACGGCTACGAGGCGCTGCAGCTGCTCGAAAAGGCCAGCAACGGCGACTTCAGCGAACCCTACTTCCTGCCCGGCTACCTGCTAGCCCGCCTGGGCCAGCTGCGCGACCTGGACGGGCAAAGGAACGCGGCACTCAAGGCCTACCGCGCCGTCCTCGCCCTCGAATGGGTACCTGCAGAGGCCCGGGAGGCGGCCCAGCAGGGCCTGGAACGCCCCTTCGAACCAGGGTAGGCAGCCCGTAGTGAGCGAAGCCGACGAGAGGAGCCGCACGGGCGTGACCCGCCTGGAGGAGCAGGTCCGCAGCTACAGCCGCGATGCCGGCTACGGCTACTGCCTGGGCTCCTTCCCGGTGCTGGAGCTGCTGCGCCACCGGCCGCAGCACGCCCTGCAGGTCGTGCTTCACCCCGGGATGCCCGAGGAGCGGAGCCGACCGATCCGGGAGTTGTGCGCCGGTTACAACGTCCAACTGAGCGAGGACGCAGCGCTGCTGCGGCGGTTTGCCCACCGCAAGGATGTCGACGCGCTGGCCCTCTTCGGGAAGTACAGGGAGAGCCTCGACTGGAACGACGATCACCTGGCGCTCGTCTCGCCCGGCAACCCCGGCAACCTGGGCACGATCCTGCGTACGGCCGCCGCGTTTGGTGTGAACGACATTGCGCTGCTGGGCCCCTCCGTCGACCCCTGGAACCCTCACGTCATCCGTGCCTCGATAGGCGCCCGGTTCCTGGTGCGCGTCGAGGAGTTCGCCGGCTTCGAAGAGTACCGGAGCCGGCGCGGCACGGAGATCCACATGTTCACCGGCGGGGCCGGACGAACCCTGCCCGGCGCGACCTTCCCCAGCCCATTCACGCTCCTCTTCGGTCCCGAGTGGCCGGGCCTGCCGGAGGAGCTCGAGCGGCACGGCACCACCGTTGCCATCCCCCAGGATCCCCGCGTCGAGTCGCTGAACGTGGCCGTCGCCGCGGGGGTCGCCCTCTACGCCGCCCGGCACGGGAATTCCCGCCAGGACCCGGGCGGGGCGCGGTTATACTCAGGCGATGCGTGAACTCCTCTACGAGGCAGCCGGGCATTACCGGGAAGGCCGCTCGTTCGCCGAGCAGGGCGACCTGAACGCCGCCCTCAGCTCGTTCGACCGGGCGCTAGAGGACCTGCACGCCGTCAAGCCGCAGCGCATGCGCGACATCCTGCTCGCCCAGGTCTACCTGTCCCGCTACGAGCTGTGCAGGGAGCGCGACCGGAAGCGCGCCGCCATGGACCTGCGCTGGGGCTACTCGTACGCACGCACCACCATGGAACCCACCGTTCGCCTGCATGCCGAGGAGCTGTGGCGTCAGGAGCTGGCCCACTACCAGGCGCAGGCCCGGGACGGGAAGAACCGCCAGAAGGAGGGGCCCGCGCGCAAGCGGCGCGGCCGGGGTCGGCGCAAGCGCCGCTCCTGATCCACCCATCCGTTAGCATGGTGGGCATGCTCGCTCACGCCCGGCAACTCCAGGAGCAGTACCTCCAGACACTCAGACAACTCGTCGAGATCGAAACGCCAAGCGGCGACAAGCCGGCTGGCGACCGTTTCGTCGGGGTACTCACCGGCCTGCTCGAGGAGCAGGGCTGGACGGTACGGCTCCACCGCCGGGACGAGGTGGGCGACATCATCGAAGCCACCTGGGGACCCGCGGCCGGCGGCGGCACGCTGCTGCTCACCCACTACGACACCGTCTGGCCGGTCGGCACGCTGCAGCACATGCCCTTCACACAGGAGGGCGACATCGTCTACGGGCCGGGAACGGACGACATGAAGGCGGGCATCGTGAGCGCGATGTTCGCCCTGCGCCTGCTGCGCGAGCAGGGACGCGAGCCGTCCGGCCGGGTGACCCTGCTGGTCACCTCCGACGAGGAGTCGGGCAGCCTCCACTCGCGGGAGCTCATCGAGGAACTGGGCCGCGCTCACGAGCGGGTGCTCGTCCTCGAATCCGGCCGCGACGATGGCGCGATAAAGGTGGGCCGCAAGGGCGTGGGGCACTACCGGGTGACCTTCCGGGGGCGCAGCTCCCACGCGGGCAACGAACCGAAGGCCGGCGCCAGCGCTCTGCGCGAACTCGCCCACTTCCTCCTCTACGCCGAGGAGCTGGGGGACGACGAGCTGCAGACCAGCGTGAACCTGACCGTCGCCTCGGGCGGCACCGTAATCAACGTGATAAGCGAGGAAGCCCGCGCCGAGATCGATGTGCGCGTCCTCCAGGCGAGCGAGTTCGCGCGGGTAGACGAGGCGCTGCGCAGCTACACCCCCTATGACGATCGCGTGAAGGTAGAGATAGAGGGCGGAGAAAACCGGCCGCCCCTCGAACGCACCCCCCGCAACGAGAAGCTGTGGCAGGAGGTACAGGAGCACCTGCGCTCGCTGGACCTGGACCTGCCCGGCGTGGTGGTGGGCGGCGGCTCGGATGGCAACTTCACCAGTGCGCTGGGCATCCCCACCATCGACGGGCTGGGGCCGGCCGGCGCCGGCGCCCACGCCCGCAACGAGCACATCCGGCTGCAGGAGACCCTCGACCGGGTGGCTCTGCTGGCCTCCATCCTGGCCGGCCAGCCGAGCGCCGGTGAGCTCCTGCAGCCCTCCCTGGAGGAACAACAGCACTGATGCGTCGTGATCTGCTGGTGGCAGCGGCAAGCGGAGCGCTGCTCTCGCTGGCCCTGCCGCCCAACAACTGGTGGCC
>Ga0209487_1001098_pt1 | contig 23270 bp, 19 predicted proteins | sample Poulit2012_FD_187524 | JGI IMG/M metagenome (GOLD analysis project Ga0209487, IMG submission 187524) | Agricultural soil microbial communities from Georgia to study Nitrogen management - Poultry litter 2012 (SPAdes) (version 2) | ecosystem: Environmental > Terrestrial > Soil > Agricultural land...
TCATCAAAGGACCTGATTTTCCAACTGGAGGAATAGTCCAAGGGATCGATGGAATTAAAAAGGCTTATGAAACTGGAAAAGGAAGAGTCATTGTTAGAGGCCGAGCAAATATAGAAAAATTACGTGGTGGCCGTGAACAAATTGTAATAGACGAAATTCCTTATGATGTAAACAAAGCTAATATGGTGAAAAAAATAGATGAGTTAAGACTAGATCGAAAAGTAGAAGGAATTGCTGAAGTAAGAGATGAAACAGACAGGACGGGGTTACGTGTTGTTATAGAACTCAGAAAAAATGTTAACGCAGAAGGGATTCTACATTACCTATATAAAAACACTGACCTACAGGTATCTTTCAACTTCAACATGGTAGCTATTCAAGATAAGACGCCAAAACTCTTATCTTTACCTAATATGCTCGATGCTTATATAAATCACCAAAAGGATGTTGTTACAAGACAGACGACTTTTGATCTAAAGCAGGCTACAGATCGTGCCCATATTGTCGAAGGACTTATAAAGGCTATTTCTATTTTAGATGAATTAATTGATACGATTCGAGCGTCGAAAGATAAAGCAGATGCTAAAAAACGAATCATCGAGAAATATGAGTTTTCAGAGCCACAAGCTGAAGCAATTGTCACGTTGCAGTTGTATCGGTTAACAAATACAGATATAACGTCACTCGAAGAAGAGGCAAAGGAACTTAGAGAACAAATAAAAGAGCTAAAATCAATACTTGAAAGCGAAAAAAAATTATTACAAACAATCAAGAATGATCTCAGGAAAATTAAAAAGACTTTCGCTTCACCACGTCGCACCCTAATTGAAGATGAAATAGAAGAAATCACAGTGGATATAGAAGTGACTGTGACAAGTGAAGATGTTCTTATTTCTATAACTCGTGAAGGTTATATAAAGCGTACAAGCCTTAGATCTTATGCTGCTTCCAATGGTGAAGATTTTGCAATGCGAGAAGATGATCATCTTATCAAGTTAATGGAGATCAATACAACAGATCATATATTATTATTTACAAATAAAGGTAGATACATATACCTGCCAGTACATGAATTACCAGATATAAGATGGAAAGATATTGGGCAACATATATCAAATATTATCTCAATTGAACGTGATGAATTCATTGTACAAAGCTTTCCTATTCGTGACTTTAAGACAGATGATTTTCTTATTTTCTTTACTAAAAATGGCATGATCAAGAAAAGTGAATTGAAATTATACGAAGCACAGCGCTATTCACGAGCTTTAATTGCTATGAATCTTAAAGAAGAAGATGAGTTGATTAGTGTAAGTCGAACTGACGGGAATTCGGATATATTTATTGCCTCCAACACTGGTTATGGATTATGGTATCATGAGTCAGAAGTCACACCAGTAGGCTTGAGAGCAGCAGGTGTGAAGTCAATGCAATTAAAAGAAAATGAACACGTGGTCAATGGGCAAACCTTTGATGATATGTCAGACCCGTCACTAGTATTAGTGACCCAACGTGGGGCTTGCAAACGAATGACACTTAAAGATTTCGAGAAAACTAGTAGAGCAAGACGAGGTTTACTCATGTTGCGCGAATTAAAAAGTAAACCACATCGTATTGAGGGCTTTTTTGTCACAGGTGAAGAAGATACAATTGCTTTCCGTACTGAAAAAGATGAAAAACATGAAATCTATCCAATTGAATTACCAATAAGTGATCGCTATAGTAATGGATCATTTGTCATTGATTCAGATAGGCACGGAGAAATTAATACTGTCTGGAAAGATGCAAAATATAAAGCACCATATAATACCCAAAGCTAATCAAACAAAAGATACAAGAACTAGAATGAATTTTCTAGCTACTTGTATCTTTTTATTTTGGTAAGATGATTCTATTATATATGTTAGAGTAGCATTTAATTTACTTAATCCATAAACTGCGACACAATGAGAATTATATTGTCTGGTTTTTCGTAACAAATTAAGTGCGTAGCCATCGCCCCGGCAGAATACTTCGCTTTCCGCGGGCACGGCTTCAGCCTCCTTGCCCCGGCAAGGGGTATGCCGGCGTTGTCCGCAAAGGACGGTTTTAGTCGGCCTTCATTAGCTTTACCCTCTCTGCGGGGTCTTCAGACTCGTTGGACTGTACTATCGTTCGCCCCATCGAAAACCATTTGCTCTTCTCGCAGGAGTCTTCGTATTCTGCCACGCTAACATAGACTCTACGATTAATGATTAAGCATTCTTGGGAAAATTATTACGGACATTATCACACTATGGAAGAGAGTTTCTATGAGGCTCCTGGAACTGCAGCAAGCTTCGTCCCACCGAAAACCTTTTTGGGAGCTACTGTTTTCGGTGGGACGAGCATTTAGCGCAGTCCCAGAGGCCTAGATGATACCCCGGAGTGCGGTATGTAGTACGTAGAGGCTCATTAGCCGCCCACGGAAAGCATAGCGTTTTTTTCGTAGCGTTTTATCTTATCGCTTACTTTAACAGAGCGGGAAGAAAGTCTTCGTTCAAACTATGTCGCAGTTTATATCAACCACGTTAGGTCTTATTTTTTGAGTTAGAATCTAATTTTGCACTTTATTTATTCTGAAAAATATGATAAAGTTATATAAAAGTTTCTGAGGAGGGATTGGAACGGGGTTACGGGAGAAGATTATTGATACTGCCTTGCATTTATTTGAAGAACACGGTTTCCATGGAGTCACTGTTAATGAAATTGTAAAAAGTGTCGGTACTTCAAAAGGCGGGTTCTATCACCACTTTTCATCTAAAGAAGAACTATTATTTGTCATCCATGATACTTTTATTTCATATGTTTTAGAAAAGGCTACAGTAGCTAACGATACTTATAAAGCCCCAGCTAAGAGACTACAAGCCATTCTTAAAAGTTTTGTGAAAGTATTTGATTTGTATAAACCACACATAACAGTATTTTATCAGGAATACATTTATTTGAACGAACACTATGAATCTTTAATAAAATGTAAGCGTAATCAATTCAAGGGTATCATCATTGAAGTAGTCCGGGAAGGGAAGAAAGAAGGAGAGTTTAGAGAGGACCTGGCAGTGGAGATTACAGCAATGGCTATCTTAGGCATGGTGAACTGGACTTATAAGTGGTATAAACGTTCTGGTAATAAATCAATCGGGGAAATTGCAGATATTTATATTGATTTAATTCTACATGCAGTACTTGAAGAATCAATCTTAAGCAAAGAGAATTTCTATCAGTTGCTAATTTAGGGAGAAACTTGGATAATTTGCTATCCATTATTTTTTAAACAAATACAGACCAACCAGTCGGTCTTTTGGGAGAATTAGAAATATATAGGGGGGCTAAATTTATGGATTTTAATTTAACAAAAGAACAAACAATGATTCGTAAAATGGTTCGAGACTTTGCTGAAGAAGTAATTAAACCAAGAGCAATTGAGATTGATAAACAAGCTAAGTTTCCAAAAGATATATTTGACGAAATGGGGAAACTCGGTCTTATGGGAATACCTTTTCCGGAAAAGTATGGTGGTTCTGGAGGCGATACAGTTTCTTATGCGATTGCGGTAGAAGAAATTGGTCGAGTGTGTGGAAGTACAGGTTTAAGTTATGCAGCTGCTGTATCACTTGGCGCTAGTCCAATATTTTATTTCGGTACCAAAGAACAAAAACAAAAATTCCTCACGCAAAAGGCCGAGGGTAAAACTTTAGGTGCTTTTGGATTAACAGAGCCAAATGCTGGTTCAGATGCTGGTGGGACAAAAACAACTGCGGTACTTAAGGATGATAAATATGTAATAAATGGTGAAAAATGCTTTATTACAAATGCTAGTTTTGCAGATACAATCATTGTTACGGCTGTTACAGGCAAAAATGATAAAAATAGAAACATTATCTCAGCTTTAATAGTCCCAACGGATGCAGAAGGTATAACCATAACAAATAATTACGATAAAATGGGAGTGCGAGGATCTGATACAGCTGAAATTGTGTTAGATAATGTCGAGGTGCCAAAAGAAAACTTACTTGGCGATCCACAAAAAGGGTTTAAACAATTCCTATATACTCTTGATGGAGGTAGAATATCCATCGCAGCATTAGGGCTGGGTATTGCTCAAGCTTCTTTAGATAAAGCATTATCCTATGCAAAAGAACGTACGCAATTTGGTCAGTCCATTTCTAACTTTCAGGCTATTCAATTTAAGCTTGCTGATATGGCAATGGAAGTGGAACTGGCTCGAAATATGATTTATAAAGCAGCTTGGCTAAAGGATCAAGAAAAACCTTTTACAAAAGAAGCAGCCTATGCAAAGCTCTTCGCAACTGAAACAGCATTTAGAAATGCTAATGAAGCAATTCAAATTCATGGTGGCTACGGTTATATGCGCGATTACGAGGTGGAAAGATATTTACGAGATGCGAAGCTACTAGAAATCGGAGAAGGCACATCAGAAGTGCAACGCCTAGTAATATCTCGCCAACTAGGATGTTAAAATAAAATTGGGAAAGGGGACTTTCATGAGTCTAATTAACTTTACTGTCGGTGAGTTACTTGAAAAACAAGTGAATTTATATCCCCATCATGAAGCAGTTATCTACCCAGAATTAAATTTGCGTAAAACTTATCTTGAGTTTGATGAAATGGTTGATGAAACAGCGAAGGGGTTAATGGCTTTAGGTATTGAAAAAGGTGAAAATGTCGCTATATGGTCGGACAATAAACCTGAATGGATCACATCGCAATTCGCTACTGGTAAAATGGGGGCAGTGCTCGTTACTGTGAATACGAACTATCAAGCGGCCGAACTAGAATATTTATTAAAACAGTCAGAATCCACAACGCTTATTATGGCCGAGTCTTATAAAGGTACTTCATATTTAGATGTTTTAAAACAAATTTGTCCAGATTTAAACTCATCAATAAAAGGAGAGTTATCCTCTGACACTTTGCCACATTTAAAAAATGTAATCCTGATAAGTGATGAGAAAAAGCCTGGTTGTTATACTTGGACTGAAGTTATTGAACTAGGTAAAAACGTGACAGATGACATGTTAGCTAAAAGAAAGCAAGAACTTGATATTCATGATGTCATCAACATGCAATACACCTCTGGAACAACCGGGTTTCCGAAAGGTGTTATGCTAACTCATTATAATATCGTTAATAATGGAAAACAAATTGCTGAATGCATGAGTTTTTCCCATAGTGATCGCTTATGTATCCCCGTTCCTTTTTTTCATTGTTTTGGTTGTGTCCTTGGTATTTTGGCTGCTGTATCAAAAGGGGCAACCATGGTTATTTTAGAACAATTTGATGCTACGAAAGTATTACAGGCTGTTTCAAATGAAAAGTGTACAGCATTACACGGCGTTCCAACAATGTTTATTGCCGAGCTAAACCATCCTGACCTTGAAAAGTTTGATCTATCACATCTGCGTACAGGGATCATGGCAGGTTCCACATGCCCAGTTGAAGTAATGCGAGATGTTATGAATAAAATGGGGGCAAAAGAAATTACGATTACTTACGGCCAAACGGAATCATCGCCTGCTATAACGCAAACAAGAACTGATGACCCGTTAGAACTCAAAGTGAGGACAGTTGGAAAGCCTCACCCTAACGTTGAAGTCAAAATTACCATTCCAGGCACAAAAGAAGAACAAATCACCGGTGAGCCGGGAGAATTATGTACACGTGGTTATCATGTGATGAAGGGTTATTATAACAACCATGAAGCTACCGAAGAAGTTATAGATAAGGATGGCTGGTTACATACTGGCGATTTGGCAATCATGCACGACAACGGCTATATAGAAATTACTGGAAGAATAAATGATATGATCATACGTGGTGGCGAAAACATATATCCAAGAGAAATAGAGGAATTTCTCTATCAACATCCAGATATTTTGGATGTTCAAATAGTAGGGATTCCAGACGAACGTTTAGGTGAAGAGATAATGGCCTGGATTATTCTAAAAGAAGGTAAGGAAGCAACACCTGAATCCATTATTGAGTTTTGCAAGGGGGAAATTTCCCATTTTAAGATACCAAAATATATTGAGTTTATCGAAGAGTATCCTATGACAGCGAGTGGAAAAATACAAAAATACAAATTAAAAGAAAAAGCTGTAGAAAAACTTGAATTGTAGGAGGGATGCTATGATTAAAAAAGTATTAATAGCTAACCGAGGAGAAATCGCTTCTCGTGTCATAAGAACTTGTAAAAAATTAGGCATTAAAACAGTTGCTGTTTATTCTGAAGCCGATCAACACGCTCCATATGTTAAAATAGCAGATGAAAGTTATCTTTTGGGGCCACCACGGGTAAATGAAAGTTATTTAAAAGGTGATAAAATTATCTCAATTGCTAAAGCGGCAAAAGTAGATGCTATTCATCCAGGATATGGGTTTCTCAGTGAAGATTATGAGTTTGTTCGAGCCTGTGAAGCTGCTGGATTAATTTTCATTGGGCCGAGTAGTGAGATAATGAAACAAATGGGAAGTAAAATAGAAGCACGAAAAACAATGGAGCAAGCAGGTGTCCCAATTATTCCAGGAACAAAGGAAGCCGTAATTAGTTCAGATGAAGCGATAGAAGTTGCTCAGAAGATTGGCTATCCTCTCATGTTAAAAGCCTCTGCAGGGGGCGGGGGTATCGGAATGCAAATAGTTCATTCAGATAAAGAATTAGAACAGGCATTTTCGAGTAATACAAAAAGAGCAGAGGCCTTCTTTGGAGACGGCTCGATGTTTTTAGAGAAAAAACTAACGAATGCGAGACATATCGAAGTGCAGGTATTAGCAGATGAGCATGGTAATGTCGTTCATTTATTTGAGCGCGAATGTTCTATTCAAAGAAGGAATCAAAAGGTTATTGAGGAAGCGCCTTCATCATTTATCTCAAGTGATGTACGACGTAGTATGGGAGAATCAGCCGTTAAAGCAGCTAAAACACTTGGTTATACGAGTGCCGGCACTGTTGAATTTTTAGTTGACCAACACGGAAAGCACTATTTTTTAGAGATGAACACCCGTATACAAGTTGAACATCCAATTACTGAAGAAATTACCGGCGTGGATATCGTAGAAGAGCAAATTAATATTGCCAATAATCTACAACTCGCATTTACTCAAGCCGACCTGCGGATGGAAGGGCATGCAATTGAAGCAAGAATTTATGCGGAGGATCCGAAAACCTTTTTCCCTTCCCCCGGCCATATTACAACATTTGATCTGCCGGAAGCCGGGTATATTAGGCATGAAACAACAGTAACAAGTAATTATCAAGTGACTCCTTTTTATGATCCTATGATTAGTAAATTAATTGTAAAAGGGGCAAACAGAAAAGAAGCAATAAGTAGATTAAGTGATGCATTATCAAAGTGCAAAATAGAAGGAATTAAAACAAACATTCCTATGGTAATTGATATTGTAAATAATCAAGAATTTAAAAATGGAAACACAACAACAGCGTTTGTAGATGAACATTATTTACCAATGCTCGCTAAAAACTAAGGAGGAATAATCATGAAAGAAGTAAAAGCAAATATGGCAGGTAACGTATGGAAAATAACAGTAAGTGAAGGGGACAAAGTAGACAAAGACCAAGATGTGGTTATTTTAGAATCAATGAAGATGGAAATCCCTATTGCTAGTGAGTATGAGGGATCTGTGAAAGAATTAAAAGTTGCAGAGGGCGACTTTGTCAATGAAGGAGATCCACTTCTTGTTATCGATGAGTAATCCATTACTTTTAATACTTGGAAATCTTGAGTAGAAGAGGGGACTATACATGGCAACGCTTATGAAGTTTGAAAAAGTTGAAAAACATATCGCCTTAATAACTTTAAACCGACCAAAGGCTGCAAATTCTCTTTCAAAAGCCCTACTCCAAGAATTAGACAATATAATTGATCAAGTGAATCAAGATAAATCTATTTATTGTACCATTATTACAGGGGCAGGGGATAAAGTTTTCTCAGCAGGAGCAGATTTAAAAGAAAGAAAAGGAATGAACGATGAAGAAGTCATTTCAGCTGTTCGGTATATTGGTCAAACAATTGATCGTATCGAAAAGATGGATATGCCAGTCATTGCCATGATTAATGGAGCTGCCTATGGTGGAGGACTGGAACTAGCGCTTGCATGTGACTTTAGACTTTCTGCCAACGATGTCAAGCTGGGATTAACAGAAGCATCTCTTGCAATTATTCCCGGAGCCGGAGGAACCCAAAGACTCCCCCGTATAATTGGAGAAAGTCAGGCGAAACGTTTAATATTTACTGCGCAACCAATCGATGCAAGTGAAGCGCTAAATATTGGTATTGTAGAGCAAATTACTGATAAGGATGCTTTGTATGATGTTTCTATAAATCTGGCAAAAGAAATTACTCAAAATGGCCCAATTGCTTTAAAGCAAGCGAAAAGAGCCATTAATCAAGGGCTTCAAACTGATATTACAAATGCTCTTGAAATAGAACATGCTTGCTATAAGGAGACTATTCCAACAAAAGATAGAATTGAAGGTTTAACTGCTTTTAAAGAAAAGCGAAAGCCAATCTATCATGGTGAATAAGACTAGGAGGATATGAATGTCTTACATTGAAGAACTAAATAAACGAATAGAACGTATCGAAGAGGGTGGAAAAGAAAAATATCACGAACGTAATGAAGAAAAGGGGAAGCTGTTTGTTCGAAAGAGATTAGAACTATTGTTTGATGATGGGTTAAACGTTGAAGATTCATTTTTCGCCAATTGCATGGATGATAGCTTACCAGCAGATGGGGTTGTGACAGGGATTGGTAAAATCAACGGTCAAGATGTATGTGTCATGGCAAACGACTCCACTGTGAAGGCAGGTTCATGGGGAAAACGAACTGTCGAAAAAATTATTAGAATACAAGAAACAGCTTTAAAACTCGAAATTCCAATGCTTTATTTAGTAGATTCCGCTGGTGCGAGAATTACCGACCAAATTGAAATGTTCCCAGGTCGTCGAGGGGCAGGACGTATTTTTCATAATCAAATAAAGCTATCAGGACGTGTACCACAAGTTTGTCTTTTATTTGGCCCATCTGCAGCGGGAGGCGCATACATACCAGCTTTTTGTGATATCGTTGTTATGGTCGATGGGAATGCCTCAATGTATTTAGGTTCTCCAAGAATGGCTGAAGCGGTTATTGGTGAAAAGGTGACCTTAGAAGAAATGGGTGGCGCCAATATGCATTGTTCTGTGTCAGGATGTGGAGACGTATTGGTTCAATCTGAAGAGGAAGCACTCGAATATGCACGGGCATACTTGTCATACTTCCCACCTAATTTCAGAGAGAAACCTAAATTGTTAGAATCTAGGGAAGTTAAATACTTAGAAAAGGGCATAGCTGATATCATACCTAAAAATCAGAACGCTGCATTTAATATGCACGACCTCATAAACCGTATTATTGACGAAGATAGCTTTTGTGAAATTAAGAAAAAATTCGCACCAGAGCTTATCACGGGCTTAGCAAGAATAAATGGTAAATCTGTTGGAATTATTGCCAATCAACCGAGAATGAAAGGGGGAGTTCTATTCCCTGACTCAGCTGATAAGGCAGCTAAATTTATTCAACTATGTGATGCTTTCAATATCTCACTTCTATTTTTGGCTGATATACCAGGTTTTATGATTGGAACTCATGTTGAACGGGCTGGAATCATCCGTCACGGAGCAAAAATGCTTGCTGCTATGAGTGAAGCGACGGTACCAAAAATTTCAGTTATCGTTCGAAAAGCGTATGGAGCTGGTTTGTATGCCATGGCTGGGCCTGCGTTTGAACCAGATTGCTGTTTAGCATTACCTACAGCACAAATAGCAGTTATGGGACCAGAAGCAGCAGTTAACGCGGTTTATGCGAATAAAATTGCCGAGCTCCCAAAGGAAGAGCAAGCAAAGTTTGTTGAAGAAAAGCAGGCTGAGTATAAAGATGATATTGATGTCTATCGCCTAGCTTCAGAAATGATTATCGATGATGTTATTGATCCTAATAAATTGAGAGATGAGTTAGCTAAACGTTTTGAAGTATACGAAGCAAAACAGGTAACTTTTACAGAGAGAAAACACGGTGTTTATCCAGTTTAATTTTTAATTACAGATCTTAGCGTAACATTAAGCTAGGATCTTTTTAATGATTACATATTTACTTGTTAACTATAAATATATTATGTAAACTAAAACCTAATTAAATTTAGAAAGCTAGAAATTAACACTCACATTAAGTATAATTAATATCGTAATCATGAAACGTGGAGAAAGGATTGTACAACTATTGTCAATATTTAGCTTGGAAAAGTCAGAACTGACGCTTACACATATTGCAGCACTTTATGAATTCATGAGCGATAATCAAGATGAAAATAATGCCGGTAAAATATTGGAGTTATATGAAAAGAAAATGAAGGACGAAAAAGTAATCGGTTTTGCAGGACATTTTTCAGCAGGGAAATCCTCGATGATTAATGCTCTGATGGGTGAGGAGATTTTACCGAAGAGTCCTATCCCCACAAGTGCTAATATTGTTAAGTTAACATCAGGTGAAGGCGTCGCCCGAATTTTTTTTCATCAAGATGACCCAATAGAATATAACGAGCCATATGATTTTGGAATTATAAAAAATTATTGTAAAGATAAGGATGCAATCAGTAAAATTGAATTAAGTACGTCTAAAAACGTCATACCCAGAAATAGCGTCATTTTTGACACACCTGGGATTGATGCTGCCGATGACACAGATCGACTTATAACTGAGTCATCGCTTCACTTAATCGATTATTTGTTTTATGTCGTCGATTATAATCATGTTCAATCAGAAGTTAATCTTCAATTTTTACAATCAATTCAGAAGATGAATATCCCGTATTATCTAATAATCAATCAAGTTGATAAGCATAATGAACAGGAAATTCCATTTTCAGTATTCAAAAATAACATTAAACAAACGTTTGATCAATGGCAAGTTAAGCCAATAGATATTTATTTCACTTCTTTATTGGACTACTCGGCAAAGTATAATCAATTTGCAGAACTCAAAAATATAGTTTTCACATTATTGAATAGTAATACAGAAAGTGTCTCCCGTATCGAAAATAGTGTAAAACAATTAGTTGAAAGCCATGAAATATTTTTAAATGATTCATTTGAAGAAAGTGTCAACCAATTGAATTTAGGAGAACAAGAACCTGATCAAAATCGTTTGGATAGGTTAAATGATGAGATTGAGAAGATCAATAATAAACCTAATAATATTGAGTCTCACTTTAGAATGACACTTAATCAAACATTTAAAAATGCTTATTTAATGCCCGCGAACTTACGCGAAAAAGCAAGATTGTTTTTGGAGTCACAACAAAAAGATTTTAAAGTAGGTTGGTTCGGTTCAAAAAAGAAAACAAAAATTGAAAAAGAACGTCGTACCGAAGTATTTTTTAATAGTTTGCAAGAGAGTATAGAAGCACATCTTCATTGGAAAGTGCGTGATAAACTCCAGCAACTTGTAAAAGAATATCATCTTGAAACGTCTATCTTAATGCATGAAATTCAAAATATAAAAATCATCTATACGATTAATGATTTACAAAACTTAACAAAGTCCGGTGCTACGGTAAACGGTGATTATGTTCTAAATTATACGAATGATGTAAGTGCAAATATCATTCAAAAATATAAGCGAAAATTAAATTCAATATTTCAATTGATTTATGATTTAACCGAGAAAAAATGGGCGGAAACTTTAACTCACTATAAAGAAGAGCAAAAAGACCTTGAAAAAGCGGTTGAAGATTCCAAAGTTGTTGCAGATCTTGAGAGAGACTTGAAATCTAAATTAACTGAGCTAAATAATCAGTTACTTAACCCTAAAATAACTGAAAGTGTTCTTGAGGAACTAGAACGAAAAATCAACGAAAAATATGATTCAATTTCAAAGGTTGATACATTAAATCATTTAACTACAGACTCAAATGTAATAAAATCTAAGAATATTGACACGAGTCGTCTAAATAACAACAAACAATCAGCGGAGTCAACTATTCAATCAATCGATGAAACAATGACTATTATTAATAATTTGCCAGGATTTGAATCAGTTATATCCGAGTTAAAAAATAGTCGAGAACGATTAAATAATCGTGAATTTACCATTGCACTTTTTGGAGCGTTTAGTGCGGGTAAATCATCTTTCGCTAATGCTTTATTAGGATCGCGATTATTACCGACATCACCAAATCCTACAACAGCAGTAATTAACAAAATAACGGCACCCACTCAAACTGACGTGCATGGAACTGTTAAAATCAAATTAAAGAATGAATCAACTCTGATAAACGATATTAAACCCATTGTTAAATCCGTATCGAAGAAAAGTCAAGAACTTACTGAGTTTACAAGTATGATTGAGTGGATTAAAAATAATAACGGTAATATTAAAAAACATATTTCTAAAATACATCAATCGTTTTTACAAGCATTATTATCCGGCTATGCTGATAATAAAAAGGTTATAGGTGAAAAAATTGAAATTGATCTAAAAAATTTTAGTGAATATGTCACTGACGAAACAAAAGCATGCTATATTGAAGAGGTTACAGTTTATTATGATTGCCCAATTACTAATAAAGGAATTACTTTAGTCGATACGCCAGGTGCTGATTCAATTAACGCTCGACATACAAACGTTTCTTTTGATTATATAAAATACGCAGATTCAATTTTGTATGTAACCTATTATAATCACGCATTATCTAGAGCTGATAAAGATTTCTTACTGCAATTAGGTCGAGTGAAAGAAGCATTTGAATTAGATAAAATGAACTTTATAATTAACGCTGCTGATTTAGCAACCGACCAAGATGAGCTAGACTTGGTTTCTAATTATGTTGAAGAACAGTTGCTTGAACTGGGGATTAGACAGCCTAAGATTTATACTTTATCAAGTAAGAAGGCATTGGAAGACTTATTAAACCAACGTAAAAATAACCAAATGGCAAAATTTAAGAATGATTTATTTAATTTTATAGAATTTGAGTTAACAGGTCTTATTATACAATCTGCTTTTCATGAGATGAATCGAGCGAAGCATATTCTTGCTAATTACATTGATACAGCAAGTCTAGATGTTAAACAGCAAGAACAATTGCGTATTGATTTATTAAAAGCACAAGAAGAGATGGAAGCTGCGATTCACGATTTGCCAAACGATTTGTATATCAATCGTCTTGAGCAGAAAATATCTAAGCAATTATATTATGTAGAAGATCGGTTATCTATTCGGTTTCATGATATGTTTAAAGAACATTTTAACCCGACTACTATTAATGAGACAGGGAGAAAGGCTAAATTACAATTAGAAAATAGTATGCAGAAGTTATTAGATTATACGGGATATGAATTACTACAGGAAATTCGAGCCGTTGCTCTTCGTATGGAAGCTTATATGCGTGATTTGTTCCAAGAAGCCGATAGTGGGCTTGAAACGGATACGAACAAAATCGATCCAAATTTTATTGCTTCAAGTGCAACTGAACCAGAATGGGAAACGCCTAATTTTGATATGGCGTTTAAAGAAATGAATGTAGATGTATTTGAAACTGACTTGGCGATTTTTAAAGGGACAAAATCCTTCTTTGTAAAAAATGAAAAGGACATAATGAAGGAAGCGATTTACCAAACGCTAGTACCTTATATAAAAGATTATATTGTTGATGCCGAAAGCAGTATGAATCAATCCTATTCAGCGCAATGGCAAAAAGGTATGGAAGATAGAAAAAATGGAATGAGAACCGAAGTGTCATCGTTTGTTGATAATAGTCTAGAAATAATGGGAACAGCCACAAATGTTAATGAATTGAAAAGAAAATATACAGAAATGAGCACGATTTTATTATAATGCAAAAGGAAGATAGTCAATGAAAAAGAAAGTATTATTAGTCGATGGAATGGCATTGTTGTTTAGAGGTTTTTATGCAACAGCTTATCGTGGAAATTTCATGAAAACAAGCAAGGGAGTTCCCACGAACGGAGTTTATCAATTTTTACGTTATTTATTTGACGCTATAAATAAATTTGAACCAAATCAAATTGTATGCTGTTGGGATATGGGCAGTAAAACATTTAGAACTGAAATTTATGAAGGCTATAAGGCAAATCGATCTTCACCTCCTGAAGAACTCGTGCCACAATTTGATCTTGTTAAGCAAGTTACAGAGATCATGGATATACCAAATATTGGTCTTGTAAATTATGAAGCAGATGATTGTATTGGAACATTAGCACGTCGATATGCTGAAGAGAATCAAATCATTATTTTAACAGGTGACCATGATCTTTTACAGCTCGTCGATAAAAATATAGAAGTAGCCATTATGAAAAAAGGTCAAGGTAATTATGAAGTGTTTGATCACCTGAACTTTTATGACAAAAAGGGAATTAATCCTAATCAAATCGTTGACTTAAAAGGATTAATGGGTGATTCTGCTGATAATTATCCTGGGGTTAAAGGAATTGGTGAAAAAACTGCTTTAAAATTGCTTAAAGAGCATGAGTCAATTGATAATTTACTTGAACGTCTAGATGATTTACCAAAAGGAGTTCAAACAAAAATAAAAAACAATCTTGATATGCTCGAACTATCAAGAAACCTGGCAGAAATAAATTGTAACACACCGGTCACGCATGAGTTGAATCATAAAAAGTGGATACCAAATCATCACGTTATCCAAGAAAAACTTACACAGCTTGAGTTAAACCATATGACGCGTTTGATTAATTCTAATTAAATAAAAATTGAATAGGAGGAAATATCTTGGAATACCCACAAGCAATAAAAAATCGATTGAAAAGAATAGAAGGACAAGTTCGTGGCATTTTAAAGATGATGGAAGAAGGAAAAGAATGTAAGGACGTAGTTAGTCAATTATCAGCTTCACGAACAGCAATAGACCGAGCTACCGCACAAATTGTAGCACAGAATTTACAAAAGTGTGTGCAAGAACAGCAATCCATGGGTGAAGACTCATCTGAAGCCGTTGAAGAGGCTATTCAGCTATTAGTCCGAAGCAGATAAAATAATTAACATACCCCCTTACCGTACTCCTTGTACGAGTAGGGGGTATATTTTTCGTGAAATTTAACTAGAGGGGTATATACCTATACCCCCTAGAAAGTTATGTTGGTTTAATTACATAGAAAATTGTCTTCATGGTCATTATAAAACTGTAGGAGGTGATCTTTAATGACAGTTGGAACTCAATTACAACAAACAGTAGCAGATTGCCACAGTCTGTTGGGGAGCCTCAACAGCTTTGCTTTAGAAACGCAAGACCAGAACGCGAAGCAAATGTTTCAAAACTTAGCGCAGCAACAACAAACCATTTTAGATAATTTAAATGCACGATTACAATATGTACAATCAGAAGAGCCACAGTATAAGCAGAATTAATTATATCTCAAAAATAAAAAGATCATCTACTTAAGAGATGATCTTTTTATACTAATTAATTTATAGCAAATTAATTAAGTTAGTCGCGATAGTAAAATAAATAAGCAAACCAATAATGTCATTCAAAGTGGTAATAAAAGGACCTGATGCAATCGCTGGATCAAATTTCAACTTATCAATTATTAATGGAACTGTCGCTCCTACAACCGCAGACACACTTAAAGTACAAAGAATTGAAAAACCAACAATCAATCCTAAAGCTAGGTGCTGATAGAATAAAGCAACTAAAAGTGTTATAACAATCATACATATAAGTCCAATTAAAAATCCGGAACCTAGTTCTCGTCTGATCATTTTAAAGTAACTGTTTTTTTCAATTGTTCCTAGAGCAAGACCGCGAACAGATACGGCTAGGGATTGTGTCCCAACATTTCCAGCTGAATCCATGATCATTGGAATAAAAACGGCTAGTAATACTACGGACTCTAGTGTTTCTTCGAAGCGACCAATCACACTACCCGTAATGAGACCAAAAAACATAAGTGCAATAATCCATGGTGATCTCTTTTTCGCTGCGGCAAATGAACCTATATTAACGTCTGTTGCCCCTTTAGTAGCAGAAATCTCCCCAAAATCTTCAGTCGTTTCGTCTTCTAGAATATCCATAATGTCATCAACCGTTACAATACCTAATAGGTGATTGTCACTGGAAACAACTGGGGCGGCTAGAAAGTCATATTTTTTAATTAGCATCCCTACATCTTCTTGATCCATATTATCTGGAACGGAAACAACCCTAGTACTCATAACATCCTCAATAATTTCATTTGGTTTTGAAATAATCAAATCCCTTAAAGAAACCACACCAACTAAGTGACCTTCCTCATCTATAACATATAGATAATATACGATTTCTGCATCAGGGGCTTTATCTCTCAACATATCGAGCACATCGGATACTGTCTCAGCACTAGATATACTGATCAATTCCTTTGTCATAACAGCTCCGGCTGTTTCTTTCTCATACGATAAAAGATTCTTAATTTTATCTGCTTTAGGTTTATCTAAATTCTGCATAAGTGCATCAGAACGTTCCCGATCTAGTTTAGACAAAAAATTAACTATATCGTCGGTAAACATACTATTGAACATATCTGATGCGTAATCTTTATCCATTTCATCTACATAATCGATTTGCTTATTAAACTTCAACCCACCAAATATGTCAGCCATTTCTTTAGGGGACAAAAATGTATAAACCGTTTGACGATCTTCTGGGCTAAGAGTGATGAAAATATCGATTTGATCTGATGGATGAAGATCTAAAAAGGTGTGCCTGAAATCAATTAGCTCTTCTTCATGAAGGGCAGTTAAGATTACTTTACTGTATTGTTCTCTTGTCTTATCAGTGAGTTTTATCATTGTCACTCATTCCTCCTTAGTAAATTTTGAAGTTAAATTAACATGTTAGGAGGTACCTGTTTGTTCATTTATAAGCTAATAATTCACCTGTAAATATATACCTGTTATTAACAATAAAAAAACACCAACAATGCGTGAAGGTGTTTTGTATATTAGCAAGGATAAAATTATACGCTACGCTAAAATAAGCTAAAATAGCCTAAAACAAATGTCCTCCAATCGTAGAGCTTTAGCACTGTGAGGCATAGGATTAAACCAGCTACATTAAAAATTACCTTAAGTCGATAATTTCTGCTGACCCATTGGCGTCTTTGGACGTTTTTGGGCAGTAGCGTATCTCCACCACAGGAACCTTACCTAACGAGGGATATTTAATTCAGATATGATATTACATGAACTATTCCTATTAGTCAATGGGTAAGGATAAAATAGATTATTTGCCTATACTAAATATTGTAATTTTCCATTTTAGGAAGATACAATGTACTTAATTAATGATTAATTTATTTTTTTAGGTGGGACGGCTTTTAAAATGAATAGAAATCAAGTTAAGCAGGAAATCAAAAAGTGTTCAGTAGATGAATTAAAACAATGGAGAAATCATGCGGTGAAGTGTTTAAACTATTTCTTAAAATATCGTGATGAATTTGAATTAGAAGAATGTAACTTTGTCATTTCACATATTGATAACAGGCTAGATCAATTAAGTGAGATGGATTAAAGACAAAATTAAATGTTATCTAAGTTTATATGAAGCTTATGATAGGTCGATAGAAGGTAAGGCGGCTGTTGATGAAAGTCGCTTAATTTTAGAAGAGGTTGACCACTTCTTTACGGAATTAAAAGAATCGTTTCAACAAAACAATGAAAGGGAGTTGATTAATCGATCCTTACATAAATAATTATTTTCTTGTTTACATAATATATATTATCGGAAGTTAGTGCGAAAAAGATAAAATTAATCTCATATAAAAGTATACTTATGATAGTGAGATAAGATAAAAAATTACGTTACAACAACATAAATTATTGTAACGTAATCTCTTAATATTTTTTTAAATTAATCATTTAGTGATCTTTTTTCCAGTGGTTCTTTTGCTGGGCCTTCAATAACTTCTCCAGTGTATGAAAATCTCGATCCGTGACATGGACAATCCCATGTTCTTTCACCTGAGTTCCATGCAACTTCACACCGTAAATGTGTGCACGTTGTATCAACTAAATGAAGTTCAGCATTCTTATCTTTATAAACGCCCGTACGTTCGCCATTGACTCTAGTTATGATAGCTTCATCTATATCTAGATTATTTATATTTTCTTTTGTATCATCAAGTTTGCCTTTAATTAAAGATTTAGCCACATTAGTATTAAATTGTGCAAACCTTTTCACAGATGGATCCCCCTGAAATCTCGCTGGTGTGTAAAGATTTTTGTACGGATTTTCTTTTTCTAAAATGGTATCTGCAAGAATTTGGGCTGCAATTGTTCCATTGGTCATTCCCCATTTCCTATAGCCAGTAGCAACTAATACTGAATCTTGGCCTTTGGTAACTGGCCCAATGTAAGGAAGTTTATCAAGGGTTGTCAAATCTTGTGCTGACCAACGGTAAATAAAATCTTTAACTCCAAATTGTTTTTCAGCAAAGTTTTGAAGTGCAACGTAGTGATCGATTGTTGACTTACCTTGACCTGTTCTATGATTTTCTCCTGCGATTAACCATAAATTCTCATCATCAATAGGGGTGCTTCTTATAGAACGTGTTGGTGATTCTGCATTTATATACATACCACCAGGATATGACTTATCTGTCTTAATACCAATAATATAGGAACGCTCTGGTTTTAAGCGTGTCGGATAAAAGCCTTGCCCATCGTAAAAAGGATAATGCGATGCCTCGATGACATAACGGCATGTAACTCGATAACCATCGCGTGTAATAATCGTAGGATGTTTGTTATATTCAACGTCAATTGCTGCTGTATTTTCATAAAATTGAACGCCATTGCTGACACTTTCATCAACTAGTTGCTTTAAATACTTTAAAGGATGAAATTGACCTTGGTTTGGCATAACAAGTGCAGACTTTATTGGTATATCTAACGGGATATTTGTTTTCGTTTCATGAGGTATTTTAACTTTATCATATGCTTTTTGCTCATGTTCCAACTTCAATAAATAATCATCTGAATTGGTATAAAGAAAGGCATTTTCTTCTTTATAGTCGCATTTCAAATTATATTGGTCAATCGTTTGTTTGATGAATTTTTTCGCATCCATATTAGCTTGATAATATAATTGTGTTTTTTCTAAACCGAAATGAGATATAAATTCGTCATATATCAAGCCATGCTGGGCAGTCACTTTAGCTGTTGTATGCCCGGTAGTACCATTTAAGATAACATTAGAATCTAACAACGCTACATTAATATTTTCTTTAGCTAGTAAATAGGCAGTAGTTATGCCTGTAATTCCCCCACCGACAATCCCTACGTCAACCTTCAAAGAATCTTTCAATTTGGAAAATGAAGGTAAATCAATTAATTCTCGCCAAAAAGGTTCGGGGTTTTCAGGCATATTATTATGTTTAGTCATTTATACACCTCGCTCTCCGGGTTGATAAACATATTGTTCCCTTTATTTCGGAAAGTATAAACGATAGGTATCAGGATGTTTTAATACTTAGCTAATTCCATATCGAATGAGCAAAAAAGCTGTAAATCATTATGATTTACAGCTTCTGTTCCGCCACTTTTTATTCTTTAATCTTCCAACAATTTCTCTTCTTCGCTTCGACTATGTATTTCGTTAACAATTAAAATAGCGTTAAATTGATTGATCATTGTACGAGTGACTTCTTTTTTACTTTCTAACTGTTCTTTGATTTTACTTAAAATCACTCTCATTAAATCATGATCTCGAGTCAGCATATGTATATCTGTCGTTAGTTTCGGGTTTTCTTCTTGAATTTCTTGATACAGTCCTTCCTCTTCTGCATCCGCGTGGGCAATGATTCGTGATTCAATATATTCAATCAATGCCTCGGCTGCTTTTAAGCAATCTTCCATGCGATTATCTTGAAATAATTTTTCAGTAACGTCAGTAAGATCTCGAGCCTCTGCATGTGCTCCATCGTGTATTGACCGATGGGCAGCTAGTTTCCTTAAAGCTGGTCCTGTAGCCATCAATATTTTCCCCCAATAAATGAGTTTCTTATATCTTATCATAATTCCCCACAAACTAGAATGATTGTGGGGAATCTTTTCTTAATTTAATTCTTTTCTTTCTGGAGCTTGGCGTTTATTATAAGGTTTAGCATTCCGATAGACTACATACCTTCTATTCAAATATTTCAATGGGAGGCTAAATACATGAACAAGTCTAGTAAAAGGCCAAGCTGCAAACAACACGAAAGCTAAAAATATGTGGAGCTGAAAACCTATTGGAGCCTGAGCCATCGCAGCAACCATGCCTTGTGATGGTCGCAGTGTTAACAATTCCCTTGCCCATGGACCTATGACAACTCGGTAATCAAAAGTACCTCCTGATGCATTATAGCCCGCTGTGTTCGTAAACCCAACAAGCACTACTGCACCAAGAATAATTAATGATACATAATCACTCACTGAACTATTCTTAATAACTCTCTTTACAGACACACGGCGAAGAAAGAGAAAAAAACCACCAACCACTACTGCAAGTCCAGCTAAGCCCCCAAACCAAATAGCTCCGAAATGGTACATATCTTGTGTGATCCCAATCCAATCAAACCATGCTTTGGGAATTAATATTCCGGCAACATGGCCAAAAAACACAAAAATAATACCCCAATGAAAGACCGTACTTCCAAAACGTAATCGCTTTTGTTCTAAAAATTGGCTTGATTTGGCTGTCCAACCAAATTGGTCTGTATTATATCGATAAATATGACCAAGAACAAATATCGTCAATGATATATATGGAAAGACAATCCATAAGAAGATGTCAAGGCTTGACATGAAACCAACCCTTTCTAGTAGTATAAAAGTGATAAGATACAGATTACTCAAATGAAAACACATCTTACTTAGCTTAAGAAGAAATTTGTTCGTTCTTTAAAAAAGTATTTAAAGAAATTTCAATAACCGCCTTAAGTAAAAAATGATAAGGACTATCATTTTTGACGAGTTCTTGTTCCAAGTGTTTTAAAGAATTCAAATGGAGTCTTAGCAAACGAATTGCATATTTCTCATCAGCAATTGCTACAAATTCTAATATCATTGGTAAATAATCAGGTAACTCATCAGACTCAGCTTCTAAATCTGAGTCTGATAAGATTTGCCTTAGTTTCACTAAAGCTTCTCCTCTTTTTTTAGAGTCTTTAAACACATTATAAGTTAGGTTTAAAGTTGTTACTCCGTGAAAATCGAATGTGTAGACATAGTTTAAACATAATTGTTCAAATGGTGTTGTTTCCAAGTAGTGAATAAAAGAATTTAAATAACTATTTACTAAGCTGTTATGATAGGTTGATATTTCTTCTTTCACCGCAGTTAATTGCTCAATCCATTGTCTTTGTGGGTAAAGCATAAGTGTTGAGGTTAACTTAAAAACCTTTTGGTGTGCTTTCATCTAGCTCCCTCCAAAATCCACTTTCGTAATAGGAGAGCGGATCTGCTGCTTGGCCGCCACCCATACAACTTTTACATGCTTCCATAAATTCGAAGCCTGCAGAACCTTGTCTTGCGTGCATATCACCAGCATCTTCACGATGAGATTTAGGGATAACGTAACGATCCTCGTATTTAGCAATCGCAGAAAGTTGATACATTTCTTCCGCCATCTCTTCAGTCATGTCTGCTTCATCAAGGATTGACTTATCAAATTCTTTATCTAGCTCTTTATATCTCATATATGTTCTCATAGCTACTAATTTTTGTAACACCTTTTTGATAACTTCTGAGTCACCTGCAGTAAATAGACTTGCCAAATAATCAATAGGTATACGGAATTGATTAATGGTTGGGAAAATCACATTAGGATCTAACGTATTCACCTGTTCACCTAAAGCATTCATAAACGGACTTAATGGTGGCACGTACCATACCATGGGCATTGTGCGGTATTCAGGATGAAGTGGTAAAGCTATACGTTGTTCAACTGCCATTTTATAAACAGGTGATCTTTGTGCTGCTTCAAGCCAATCTTCAGGAATACCTTGTTTGATAGCTTCTTTTTGAATCTCTGGATCAAATGGATCTAAAAAAGTGCTCAACTGTGCTTCATACAAATCTTTTTCATCTTCTACTGAAGCTGCTTCCAGGACCTTATCGGCATCATATAAAACAATACCAATATATCGTAGACGACCAACACAAGTTTCCGAACAAATGGTTGGTTCTCCCGTTTCTATTCTCGGAAAACAAAATGTACACTTTTCTGCTTTGTGTGTTTTCCAATTGAAATAAACTTTTTTATAAGGGCATCCAGTCATACAAAAACGCCAACTTCTACATGTATCTTGGTCAACCAAAACAATACCATCTTCTTCTCTTTTATACATTGCACCTGAAGGGCAGGATGAGACACAAGACGGGTTTTGACAATGTTCACAAATACGCGGTAAATACATCATGAACGTTTCTTCAAACTCAAATTTAATCTCTTCATCTAAATTGCGCATATTAGGATCATTTTTCCCTGTTACATGAACACCTGCAAGATCATCTTCCCAGTTAGGTCCCCATGTGATATCCATGTATTCACCTGTCAGCTGTGAAACAGGACGTGCAACAGGTTGATGTTCTTTTTCTGGACTATTAATTAAATTATCATAGTCATAAGTCCAAGGTTCATAGTATTCATCGATTTGGACTAAATCTTTATTATAAAATATATTAAGTAGCTTACTGACTTTTCCTCCTGCTCTTAATTGGAGTTTACCATTTTTTACATGCCAGCCCCCTTTTCTGGCATCATTGTCTTCCCACTCTCTTGGGTAACCAACCCCTGGCTTAGTCTCAACATTATTCCAATACATATATTCTGTTCCAGGACGGTTCGTCCAAGTATTACTACAAGTAACACTACATGTATGGCATCCGATACATTTATCTAAGTTCATTACCATTCCAAACTGTGCTTTAATCTTCAAGCCAATCCACCTCGTCCCTTTCCATTTTTCGAATAATAACCTGTTCATCACGTTGGTTGCCGGTCGGTCCATAATAATTAAATCCATAGCTTAATTGAGCATAGCCGCCAATCATTTGCGTTGGTTTAATATGAATTCGCGTTGGACTGTTAAATGTACCTCCGCGTGTCTTGGTTATTTTTGAACCGGGAACATTTATCAAGCGGTCTTGAACGTGATACATATAAACTATCC
>Ga0209487_1001099_pt1 | contig 23245 bp, 23 predicted proteins | sample Poulit2012_FD_187524 | JGI IMG/M metagenome (GOLD analysis project Ga0209487, IMG submission 187524) | Agricultural soil microbial communities from Georgia to study Nitrogen management - Poultry litter 2012 (SPAdes) (version 2) | ecosystem: Environmental > Terrestrial > Soil > Agricultural land...
TGAGGAGTGGGGCCCGCAGCCCGCTGCGGGCCCCACCGCTGTCTCCGTGGTGTTCACGCCGGCGAGTCGTCGGTTGCCGGCGGAGGGGGAGACGTACCTCACGCGCGGAAACGGCACGATGGGGTAAAACGGCGGTGTGCTCCCCGCCCGCCTTTGCGAAGAAGCCTTTACGATGGCCGCGTGACCAACGTACTTCTTGTCGAGGACGATCCGGCGATCGCCGAGCCGCTCGCCCGTGCGCTCACGCGTGAGGGCTACGAGGTGCGGGCCTTCGGCACCGGACAGGGGGCGATCGACAACTCCGCCGGCGTGGACCTCATCGTGCTGGACCTGGGCCTGCCGGACATGGACGGGCTCGACGTCGCACGCTGGATCCGCAACCAGGGCATGACCACCCCGATCCTCGTGCTCACCGCACGGGCGGACGAGGTGGACCTCGTCGTCGGGCTCGACGCCGGGGCCGACGACTACGTGACCAAGCCCTTCCGGCTGGCCGAGCTGCTCGCCCGCGTCCGGGCGCTGCTGCGGCGGGCCGGCGGGGAGCTGACCGACGAGGACGAGCTCACGGCACAGGACGTGCGCGTCGACGTCGCCGCCCACCGCGCCTTCCAGGGCAAGCGGGAGCTCCAGCTGACCGCCAAGGAGTTCGAGCTGCTGCGCGTCCTCGTGCGCGAGGCCGGCTCGGTCGTCTCCCGCGACGCCCTCATGCGCGAGGTCTGGGGCTCCGACCCCACCGGCTCGACCAAGACCCTCGACATGCACGTGTCCTGGCTGCGCCGCAAGCTCGGCGACGACGCCAACGACCCGCGCTACATCACCACCGTGCGCGGCATGGGCTTCCGCTTCGAGACGTCCGGAGAGAGCTGAGGCACCGTGCTTCGTCGTGCCGTGACGATGACCCTCGTCGCGGTCACCGTCGCCGTCCTGCTCCTCGGCGTCCCCCTGGCGATCTTCGGGGGCCTCATGGTGTGGGACTCCGAGCGCTCCACGCTCGACCTGCGCACCTCGAACCTCGCCCGCTCCGTCGAGCGCCGGATCTCCAACGGCGAGGAGCTCGACGACGCGATGCTCGCGCCGTGGGTCGGCGGTGACGTCAACCTGGAGGCGAACGTCGTCGTCCAGGACCAGCTCGGCCGCCGCTTCGCGGCCGGCCCGGCCATGGACGGGCGGGTCATCCGCTCCGCCGAGGTGACGCCGAGCGGTGCGACGGTCCGCATGGAGATCGACGCCGCCGAGGTCCAGTGGATGGTCGTGCGCGTCGTCGCGCTCGTCGTCGTCGCGGCCACCCTCGCCGTCGGGGTCAGCGTGCTCGTCGCGCGGCGGCAGGCCCGCAAGCTCGCCGCCCCCCTCATCTACCTCGCCGCGAGTGCGGAGCAGATCGGGTCCGGCCAGGTGCGGCCGCACCTGCGCAGGTCCGGCATCGAGGAGATCGACCTCGTCGCCGCCGAGCTCAACCGCACCGCGGACCGGCTCGCCGGCCGCCTCGCCGCCGAGCGTCAGTTCGCCGCCGACGCCTCCCACCAGCTGCGCACGCCCCTGGCGGCGCTGTCGATGCGGCTGGAGGAGATCCAGACCATCAGCCAGGACGACGACGTCGCCGAGGAGGTCCGCATCAGCCTGGAGCTGGTCGAGCGGCTCACCGGGGTGGTCGAGGACCTGCTGCGCAACTCGCGCCAGGCGAGTGGCGGCACCACCGAGGCGCTGCGGCTGGAGGACGTCTTCGCCCAGCAGGCCGAGGAGTGGGCGCCCACCTTCGCGGCGGCGGGACGCGAGCTCGCGCTGCCCGAGGAGTCCGACCTCGCCGTGCTCGCCACCCCCGGGGCGCTCGCCCAGGTGCTGTCCACCCTGCTGGAGAACTCCCTGAAGTACGGCGCCGGCACCACGACCGTCAACGCCCGATCCTCCGCCTCCGAGCACGGGGTGGTCATCGAGGTGCGCGACGAGGGTCCCGGCGTCTCCGACGAGCTCGCCCCCGACATCTTCGAGCGCAACGTCACCTCGGGGAAGGGCACCGGCCGCGGCCTGGCCCTCGCCCGCAACCTCGTCGCCGCCGACGGCGGCCGCCTGGAGCTGGCGCAGCGGCGCCCACCCGTCTTCGCCATCTTCCTCTCGGCGGTGCCCAAGACCTTCGACCCCGCCGTCGTCCTCCCGCAGGGCTCCCTCGTGAGCATGGGCCGCCGCCGCCGCCGCTGGTGAGGCTCCCCACCCCCTACTCGCGAGAGCTGACCTGTTACGGACCGAGCGGCCGGGCGGTGAAGACGAGGTAGCGGTAGCAGAAGTACCGGAACGCGGTGCCGAGCACCAGCCCCACGCCGTTCGCGGCGATGTTGTCCGCCAGCGGTGAGGTGAAGCCCAGCACGTAGTGGGACACCCCCAGCGTGCCCACCGCGAGCAGCATCCCGCCGGCGTTGACGAGCAGGAACCACACGAGCTCGCGACCGCGCTCCTCGCGCCTGGTCGCCGCGAAGGCCCAGTACCGGTTGCCCAGCCACGAGACGAGCGTGGCGACGACGACGGAGAGCACCTTCGCGGTCAGCGGCTTGTGCCCCAGGACCTCCCCGGGACCGAAGCGCAGGAGGTTCATCAGCCCGACGTCGACGACGAAGGCCACCCCGCCCACCGCACCGAACTTGAGGACCTGGACGGCGCGCTGCTGCCAGCGCAGCCACCGGCCGCCGGCCCGGGCGAACGTGCCGACGGCCGCGGGGCCGTCACCCGTCTCGGGGCGCGCCGTCTGGGACGAAGTCACGCTCCTCAGCGTACGGCAGTAGGCTCGCCCACCGTGGGAGCAGTCGTAGCGGTCGTGGGAGGCGGGCAGCTGGCCCGCATGATGCAGCAGGCGGCGATCGGGCTCGACGTCCGCCTGCGGGTGCTGGTCGAGGCGCGGGACGGCTCGGCTGGCCAGGTGGTGCCGGACGCGCCCGTCGGCCGGGCGGACGACCCGGGCGCGGTGCGCGGTCTCGCCGACGGGGCCGAGGTGCTCACCTTCGAGCACGAGCACGTCCCCGGGGAGCTGCTCACCCGGCTGGAGGCGGAGGGGGTGGCCGTCCGTCCCGGTGCCCACGCGCTCCGCCACGCCCAGGACAAGATCGTCATGCGCACCGCCCTCAGCGAGCTCGGCATCCCGTGCCCGCGCTGGGTCGCCGTGCGCAGCGAGGAGGAGCTCGCGGCCTTCGGCGAGGCGGCCGGCTGGCCCGTCGTCGTCAAGACGGCCCGCGGCGGGTACGACGGCAAGGGGGTGCGCGTCGTCGCCGGCGCCGCCGAGGCCGCCGACTGGCTCGCCGACCTGGCGCCCGGGGCCGCCCTCCTCGCCGAGGAGCGCGTGCCCTTCACCCGCGAGCTCGCCGTGCTCGTCGCCCGCCGTCCGAGCGGGGAGATGCGGGCCTGGCCGGTGACCGAGACCGTCCAGCGCGACGGCGTCTGCGCCGAGGCCGTCGCCCCAGCGCCCGGCCTCGACCCCGCGCTCGCCCACCAGGCCGTCGAGGTGGCCACCCGGATCGCCGAGGGACTCGACGTGACCGGCGTGCTCGCCGTCGAGATGTTCGAGTACCCGGCCGACGACGGCGCCGCGGGTGGGTCCCGGATCGCCGTCAACGAGCTGGCCATGCGGCCGCACAACTCCGGCCACTGGACCATCGACGGCGCGGTCACCAGCCAGTTCGAGCAGCACCTGCGCGCCGTGCTCGACCTCCCGCTCGGCCCGACCGACCCGCGGGCGCCGGTGAGTGTCATGGTCAATCTCCTCGGCAGCGAGCTGCCGGACCCGGCGACGGCCCTGGACGCCGTGCTCGCCCGCTGCCCCGGCGCGCGGGTGGAGCTGTACGGCAAGGAGGTGCGGCCGGGCCGCAAGCTCGGGCACGTCACCGTCTACGGCGAGGACCTCGAGGCGGCCCGCCGCGAGGCCCGCACCGCCGTCGCCCTCCTCCGCGGCGACCCCGCCTGACAGCCCCCGCACCCCCACCCCCTCCCGCCCACAGCAGAGTTATCGCCGAGAGCAGAGTTATCGCCGAGAGCGCACTTGTCGCCCGGGCCTGTCGCGGGCGCACGCCCCGATACGGCACAGTGAGCACGTCAGGCGAGCAGCGAGGGAAGGACCGCAGATGGACGTCGGGATCGTCATGGGATCGGACTCGGACTGGCCGGTGATGGAGGAGGCCGCCGACGCGCTCGACGAGCTCGGCGTGACCTACGAGGTGGACGTCGTCTCCGCCCACCGGATGCCGCAGGAGATGCTCGCCTACGGGCAGGGCGCAGCAGAGCGAGGGCTGCGGGTGATCATCGCCGGCGCCGGCGGGGCGGCCCACCTGCCCGGGATGCTCGCCTCGGTGACACCGCTGCCGGTCATCGGCGTGCCGGTGCCGCTGCGGTACCTCGACGGCATGGACTCGCTGCTGTCCATCGTCCAGATGCCGGCGGGCGTCCCCGTCGCCACCGTGTCGGTGGGCGGGGCCCGCAACGCCGGCCTGCTCGCCGCGCGGATCCTCGGGGCGGGGACGTCGGACCCCGACGTCCAGCTCCGGCAGCGTATGCGCGAGTTCCAGGAGAACCTGCGCCGCCAGGCCCAGGAGAAGGGCGCCCGGCTGCGCTCCGCCCGCGCCCACACCCCCGGCTTCTCCGCCTGACCTCCCCCAATCGGCGCCGACAGTACAGTTCTTGACCGGCCTTCCCGGGCGGCGCGGTCAAGAACTGTACTGTCGGCGCGGGGAGAGGGGCGGGGGTCGATAGCCTGAGCCCATGAGCATCATCGTCACCGGCGGCGCCGGGTACATCGGGGCGCACGTCGTCCGCCTGCTGCAGGAGCGCGGCGAGGAGGTCGTCGTCGTCGACGACCTGTCCACCGGCCGGGCGGACCGCATCGGGGACGCGACGCTGGTCGAGCTGGACGTCGCGTCCGGTGACGCCCAGCAGCAGCTCGAGCGGGTGATGGAGCAGCGCGCGGTGACCGGGGTCATCCACTTCGCCGCGCGCAAGCAGGTCGGCGAGTCCGTGCAGCGCCCGGCCTGGTACTACCAGCAGAACGTCACCGGGCTCTCCAACGTCGTCGCGGCCATGGAGGCGGTGGGTGCGGACCGGCTGATCTTCTCCTCCTCCGCCGCCGTCTACGGGATGCCGGACGCCGCCGTCATCACCGAGGACACGCGCGCCGAGCCGATCAACCCCTACGGCCAGACCAAGCTCGTGGGCGAGTGGCTCATCGCCGCCGCCCAGCGGGCCTGGGGCCTGCGGGCGGCGAGCCTGCGGTACTTCAACGTGGCCGGCGCCGGCTGGCCCGAGCTCGGGGACCCTGCCGTCCTCAACCTCGTGCCGATGGTCCTCGACCGGCTGGCCCGCGGCGAGCGCCCCACGATCTTCGGGGACGACTACCCGACGCCGGACGGCACCTGCATCCGCGACTACATCCACGTCCTCGACCTCGCGCACGCGCACCTGGCGGCACTGGACCACCTGGACCAGGAGGAGCGCACGGCGTCGGTGTTCAACGTCGGCACCGGCCGCGGCGCGTCGGTGCGCGAGGTGGTCGACGAGATCGGCCGCGTCTCGGGCCTCGACGTGACGCCCGACGTCGCCCCGCGCCGTGCCGGCGACCCCCCGCAGCTCGTCGCCTCGGCCGACCGGATCGCCGAGGTCCTCGGCTGGCGGGCCCAGCACGGGCTGCCCGAGATCATCTCCAGCGCCTGGGCCGCCTGGCAGGCCGGCCCCCACCGCATCACCTGACCCGGCGGGGCCCCCACCCCTCCCGCCGAGTTCGCCCCGTTCGATCGGTGTTCGCCCCCGGGAACCCCGGGCGCGACGATCGAGAAGGGCGAACTCGGCGGGGTGGGGGAGGGGGGCGCGGGGCGCGGGGCACGGGGGCGGGCGGCGGAATTTCCGCAGGTACTCGGGGCGTTGCCCCCGCATGACCCATCGCAACGACCCCGCCGTCATCGAGCGTCTGCTGTCCACCCCTGGGCGGTGGGCCGTCGTCGGCCTGTCGCGCAACCGGGCCCGGACCGCCTACGACATCGCCTCCTACGTCCAGGAGCTGGGGATGGAGATCGTGCCGGTGCACCCGCGCGCGGAGACCGTCCACGGGGCGCAGGGCTACGCGACGCTCGCCGACGTGCCCGGCCGGATCGACGTCGTCGACGTCTTCGTCAACTCCTCCCTCGCCGGCGCCGTGGTCGACGAGGCGATCGCCGTGGGGGCCAAGGCGGTGTGGCTGCAGCTGGGCGTCGTCGACGAGGCGGCGGCCGAGCGGGCCCGCGAGGCCGGGCTCGACGTCGTCATGGACACCTGCCCCGCCATCGAGGCGCCCCGGCTCGGCGTGCGCTGACCGGCGCTACTCGAAGTCGGCGGCGGTGAGCTCGCCCTCGCCCAGCCGGGCGAAGAAGTCCGGCGCGCGGTCCGGGTCGAGGAGCACCGTGGAGCCGACCCCACCGGGCTGGTAGTTGAGGTCCGCGATCGGCGGCGGGCCGATCAGCCCCTCACTGCCCGTCGCTGCCCGGAACGCCAGCGCCATCCGGGCGAGGTCGACGATGCCGGTGTCCTCGTCCACGGCGATCGAGCTCAGCGTGGAGTCGACGAGGCCGACGTGGTTCGCCGGGTTGAGCAGCACGGAGGGCTGGGCGACCTCCTGGATGATCGAGGAGACGAGCTGGCGCTGGCGCTCGGTCCGGCCGATGTCCCCCTGCTGGTCGGAGTAGCGCATCCGGGCGAAGGCGAGGGCGGTCTCGCCGTCCGCGACGTGGCAGCCGGCCTCCCACACGAGGTCGCTGCGCCAGTCGTCGACGTCGTAGTCCAGGCACAGCTCCACGCCCCCGACGGCGTCCACCACGTCCCGCACGCCCGCCATGCCGATCTCGACGTAGTGGTCGACGGTGAGACCGGTCAGGCCCTCGACGGTCTGCACGAGCAGCTCCGGCCCGCCGAAGGAGTAGGCCGCGTTGAGCTTGTTCGCCCCGTGGCCGGGGATCTCGGTGAAGGTGTCGCGCGGCAGGGAGACGAGTGCGGCGGGCCCCGACTCCGGCCGGTGGAGCAGCATGATCGTGTCCGACCGCTGCCCCTCGGTGGCGTCGTCCGCGGCGCCGTCGGCCCGCGAGTCCGAGCCGGCGAGCAGGTAGGTGGTGCCCGGGGTGTCGGCCGCGCCGGACAGCGCGGGCACGTGCGTGATCTTCCCGTTGGCCCAGATGAGCAGCCCCACCGGCCACGCGAGGACCAGGACGAGGAGGACGACGACGACGGCGAGCGCCCGGCGCCCTCTGCGGCGCCGCTTGCGGGGGGCGGGCGCGGGGGCGGGGCGGGCACCGCGGCCGGCGGGTCCCACCGGCCCCGGGACGTCGGCAGCCTCGGCGGGAGTCGCGGCCCGCGGTGCGTACGCGGGCGCGGGCTGCTCGGCCGGTGCCCGCCGGCTCGCGACCGCCGGCGGCAGCTGCTCCTCCTGGCCCGTGCGCACCGAGCGCCGCTCGGGGACGCCCGTGCGGGTGGGCCCGGCCGGCATCGGCCGGGTGGCGTTCCCCGCCGCCCCCACCGGCCGGGCGCCACGGGCGTCGGGCCGGGGACGGGAGGCGTCGGGGGTGAAGGTCGGGGGCATGGCGGGCTCGGCGGGCTGCTGCCGCCGGCCATGCCGCCGCTCGTCCTGGCTCATCTCACTCCCCGCCTCTCCTGGTGGGTCAATCTAGTGCGCCCGGTGCCCGGTTCGGGGGAGGCGCTCAGGGGCAGATCGGGGTCTCGGTGGGCTGAGGGTCGGCCGTGAGCGGGGGCTCCGGCGTCGTCGGCTCGGACGTGGGCTCGTCCGTCGCCTCGTCGGTCGGCTCCTCCGTGGGCTCCTCGCCGGCGGCGTTGAGCGCGCCCTGGATCGGCTCGTCCTCGCGCAGGGCCGCCCACAGCTCCTCCGCCTCGGCGGCCGGGCGCACCCGGTTGCCGGCCCACTCGAAGGGCATGGTCTCGAAGACGATGCTCTCCGGGTCGATGCCGCGCAGCGAGTAGGCGAGGCCGGCCAGGGTGGGGATCGAGCCGAGCTGGCTGCCGGTGGTCAGCGTGGACGTCGCGGCGTCGAGGAAGCGGTAGAGCTCGGGCAGGTCGGTGAGCAGGTTCTTCGACAGCGCCTCGCGGGCGATCGCGGCGACGAGCTCCTGCTGGCGCCCGATCCGCTGGATGTCCGAGCCGTCGCTGCCCGGCACGTTGTACCGGGCACGGGCGAAGCCCAGCGCGTCGCGGCCGTTGAGCACCTGCGGCCCCGCCTCCAGCTCCACCTTGGCGCGGCGGTCGCTGAAGGGCTCGGGGATGCACATCGGCACGCCGCCCAGGGCGTCCACGACGTTGATGAAGCCGGCGAAGTCGACGATGACGAAGTCGTCGATATAGACGTCGGTGAGTTCCTCGATCGTGTTGATCGTGCAGGCCGCGGCGGTGCCCAGGTCCCCGCCGTCGGCGCCGAGGGAGAAGGCCTTGTTGAACATCGCGTCGTACTGCGGCGCGGTCCAGGTGCCGTCGCCCATCCGGCAGGAGGGGATGGTCACCAGCGTGTCGCGGGGGATGGAGACGACCTCCACCCGCTCCCGATCCGCGGAGATGTGGGCGATCATCGTCGTGTCCGACCGCTGCCCACCCTCGGGGGTGGTGCCGTACTCGTCGTTGACCTCACCGGCGCGGGTGTCGGAGCCCAGGACCACAATATTGATGTCGCGGCCGGCCGACGCGTCGATCGGCTCCGGATCCTCCTGCCCGGCGAGGGTCGGACGCTCACCGAGGAGGTCGTCGATGTCGTGCCGGTCGATGTTGGTCTGGATGTCGTTGTACGCGATGGCGAAGCTGCTCGTCCCGAACAGGACGAGGCTCAGCGCAGCGAGGGCGACGCCGCGGAGCCGGGAGCTGGGCCGGCGCTGCGAGGCGGCGTGGCGCGGGGTACGGACAGACACAACTGTCGATCTTACGACCGAGCGCGGCGTCTGCGGCGACGACATCGCGGGGCGTTCGTGGAGGGATCGTGCAGGTGCGCCGTCTCAGGGCCGGCGTGGGGCCGATCCGGTGCCCGGCCCCTCGTGCTCGGAGGCCTCGAGCCGCGAGCGGGTGAGGGCGAGCTCGCGCGCGAGGACGGTGATCTTCCGCTCCAGGTCACCCATCCGGCGGTAGCTCAGGCCGATGAAGCCGAGGAAGGCGATGACGAGCGCGTAGAGCAGCAGGTCAGCCCCGCGGCCGACCCCCACCCGCCGCGCCAGCCAGGTGAGCCAGTCCGGGAAGATCACCGACACCGCCGCGACGAGCACGAAGCCCACGAGCAGGATCCGCCGGATCGCCTGGTGCCGGGCGTTGGCGGTGCTGCGGGTGAGCAGGGCCGCCACCGCGCCCACCCCGACGAGCAGGATGACTTGGATGACGATCTGGTCGGACATGGTGCTCCAGCGGGGGCGGCAGGGGTCAGCGGAAGACGAGGTCGACGAGGATGTTCACCGAGTTCAGCAGCGACTGGCCCTTCGACCGGGAGTAGTCGGTGTAGAGCAGGTGGACGGCGTGCTCGGCCCACGGTAGCCCCGTGCGTCCGAGCTGGGCGACGATCTCGGTGGCGTGCGCCATCCGGTCCTGGCGCAGGTCCAGCCGCTCGGCGGCGTCGCGGCGGATGACCCTCAGCCCGTTGTGCGCGTCCGTCAGCCGCATCCCGGTGGAGCGGTTCGTCACCCACACCGCCAGCTTGAGCACCACCCGCTTGAGCAGGCCGGGCCGGGTGCGCCGGTCGAGGAACCGCGAGCCGAACACGATCGCCAGCTCCTCGGTCCGCGCCCGCCGCACCATCTCGGCGGCGTCGGACACCTGGTGCTGGCCGTCGGCGTCGAAGGTGACGAGGTAGGGCGCGTCCGTGCGGGTGAGGACCCACTCGATCCCGGTCTGCAGGGCGGCACCCTGCCCCAGGTTCACCGGGTGCTGGACGACGACGGCGCCCGCCGCCCGGGCGTGCTCGGCCGACCCGTCGGTGCTGCCGTCGTCCACGCACACGACGTGCGGGAACACGGCGCGCGCCTGCCTGACGACGTCGCCGATGACGGCGGCCTCCTGGTAGAGCGGCACGACGAGCCAGGCGTCGGTGACGGCCCCGGCGGGCGGTACCGACGTCGCGCTCATGGCGCTCATTGTGGCAGGGCGCCGCAGCGGGCACCGGCGTCAGTGGACGACGAGGCCGCCGACGGGCACCGGCGGGACGCGGCCGTCGGCCGGCCGGCTCTGCGCGAGCGCGATCCCGACGTCGACGAGCGAGGACCTCCTCAGACGCGTGACCGCGGCGAGCGGCGTCCACTCGGCGCGGTCCGTGCTGCCGCCGGTCTCGTGGCGCAACCGCCCGCCGACCACCCGGACCGTGTAGTAGACGCCGACGTTCTGGTGCAGCTCCCCGCGGACGGCCTCCGCCGCCGGGATCACCCGCGAGTCCACGCCGAGCAACCGCTCGACCGCGCCGGTGTGCCCGGTCTCCTCGGTGAGCTCGCGCAGCACCGTGTCGTAGGGGTCCTCACCGATCTCGACGCCGCCGCCCGGCAGCGTCCAGGGGCCCGAGACGGCACGGACCAGCAGGACGTCAGCGTCCTGGATGCACACCGCGTAGGCGGCCAGCCGGAAGCTCATGCTCGCCGATCCAACCACCACGGCGGCCGCGCCGGCACCCCCACCGGACCCACGGCCCGAGAGAGCCGCACCGCGCTCCGTTAGCCTGAGCGCAGCGCTGTGACTCGCCGCAGCCGGGAAGGGACGCATGACCGCACGCATCACCGACACCGCCGACGTCGCGGCCGACGCCACGATCGGCGACGGCGCCTCCGTCTGGCACCTGGCCCAGGTCCGCGAGGGGGCCGTCGTGGGCGAGGGTTGCGTCATCGGCCGCGGCGCCTACATCGGCACCGGCGTCCGCCTCGGACGCAACTGCAAGGTGCAGAACTACGCCCTGGTCTACGAGCCGGCCGAGCTGGCCGACGGCGTCTTCATCGGTCCGGCGGTCGTCCTCACCAACGACACCCACCCGCGGGCGATCAACCCCGACGGCTCCCTGAAGTCGGCCGAGGACTGGGAGCCCGTCGGCGTGACCATCGGGACCGGCGCGGCGATCGGCGCGCGCGCCGTCTGCGTCGCACCCGTGACGATCGGCGCGTGGGCCACGGTGGCCGCGGGCGCCGTCGTCACCCGCGACGTCCCGGCCCACGCCCTCGTCGCGGGCGTCCCCGCCCGGCAGATCGGCTGGGTGGGCCACGCGGGGCGACGACTAGAGCCCGACGGCGAGCACCTGCGCTGCCCGGCCACCGGCCGGCGCTACGAGATCCACGACGACGAGCTTCGCGAGGTCACCGAATGAACCTGCCCCTGATCCCTGCTGCCAAGCCCCTGATCGGGGAGGAGGAGCGGGCTGCTGTGGATGCCGTGCTGCGGTCGGGCATGGTGGCCCAGGGCCCGCAGGTGGCGGCTTTCGAGGAGGAGTTCGCTGCGGAGCTGGTGGCGGGGCGGCGGTGCCAGGCGGTGAGCTCGGGGACGGCAGGTCTGCACGTGGGGTTGCTGGCGTGTGGGATCGGTCCGGGCGACGAGGTGATCGTGCCGTCCTTCACGTTCGCGGCGACGGCGAACTCGGTGGCGTTGACGGGTGCGACGCCGGTGTTCGCGGACATCGACCCGGACAGCTTCTGCCTGTCGGCGGAGTCGGTGCGGGCGGCGGTGAGTGAGCGGACGCGGGCGGTGATGCCGGTGCACCTGTACGGGCACCCGGCGGACATGGAGGGTATCGGGGCGGTGGCGGCCGAGCACGGGCTGGAGGTCTTCGAGGACGCCGCCCAGGCGCACGGGGCGAGCCTGGACGGTCGTCTGGTGGGGACGTGGGGGCGGTTTGCGATGTTCTCGCTGTACCCGACGAAGAACATGACCTCGGGTGAGGGCGGCATGGTGGCGTGCGCCGATGAGGAGGTGGCGCGCCAGGTGCGGCTGCTGCGCAACCAGGGCATGGAGCGCCAGTACGCGAACGAGGTCGTGGGGCTGAACGTGCGGATGACCGACATCCACGCGGCGATCGGGCGGGTGCAGCTGGGCAAGTTGGCCGGCTGGACGGCGCGGCGGCAGACGAACGCGGCGTTCTTCGACGCGAACCTGGCCGGGGTGAGCACCCCGCCGGTGGCGCCCGGTGCGGTGCACGTCTACCACCAGTACACGATCCGGGTGGAGGCCTCGGAGCGGGACCGGATGGTTGCCGCGCTGCGGGAGGAGCACGGGGTGGGGACCGGGGTGTACTACCCCACGCCCTCGCACCGGTTGTCCTCGCTGGAGCACTTCACGCCGCGGGTGGACATGTCGCAGACCGAGCGGGCCGCTGGTGAGGTCATCTCCCTGCCGGTGCACCCCTCGCTGTCCCGGGCCGACCTGGAGCGGGTGGTGGCCGGTGTGAACGCGGTGGCGGGGGCGGGTGCCTGATGGCCACGACGACGCAGCGCCCGATCCGCATGGGCCTGATCGGGCTGGGGTCGATGGGCCGCCACCACGCCCGGGTGATCCGCCAGACCGAGGGTGTGGAGCTGGTGGCGGTGGCCGACCCGGCCGGTGACGTCCACGGCGTGGCCGGTGACCTGGAGGTGCTGCCCGATGTCCAGGCGTTGATCGCGGCGGGGATCGACGCGGCGATGGTCGCGGTGCCCACGGTGTACCACGAGCAGGTGGGCCTGGCGCTGGCCGCGGCCGGGGTGCACACGATGATCGAGAAGCCCATCGCCCACACCGTGGAGGCGGGGCGGCGGGTGGCGGCCGCTTTCGAGGAGGCCGGCCTGGTCGGTGCGGTGGGGTATGTGGAGCGGTGCAACCCGGCGATCCTGGAGCTGCGCCGGCGGCTGGCCGCGGGGGAGCTGGGGCAGGTGTACCAGATCCAGACCCGCCGCCAGGGGCCCTTCCCGGCGCGGATCTCCGACGTCGGGGTGGTCAAGGACCTGGCCACCCACGACGTCGACCTCGCCGCGTTCATCGCCGCCAGCCCCTACCGGCAGGTGGCGGCGCAGGTGACCCACCGCTCGGGGCGGGAGCACGAGGACATGGTGCTGGCCACCGGGGTGCTGGAGTCGGGGGTGATCGTCAACCACGTGGTCAACTGGCTCTCGCCGATGAAGGAGCGCACCACGGTGGTCACCGGTGAGCGCGGGGCGTACGTGGCCGACACGATGAGCGGGGACCTGGTGTTCTACGCCAACGGCACCGTGCCCACCACCTGGGACCGGGTGGCCCACTTCCGCGGGGTCACCGAGGGCGACGTCGTGCGCTACGCCCTGCCCAAGCGCGAGCCCCTGGCCGTGGAGCAGGAACGCTTCCGCGACGCCGTCCTGGGCAACGGCGCCGACATCGTCACCATGGCCGAGGGCGTCCACACCCTCACCGTCATCGAGGCCATCCTCCAGGCCGCCCGCGAGGGCCGCACCGTCACCCTCTGACGCACCCGAGCACCGATACCTCTGGCACCGACAGTACAGTTCTTGACCGTCAAGAACTGTACTGTCAGCGCGTGGTGGCTGGGGGCGTCGGCGTGGTGGGGGCGTCAGCGCAGCAGCTTGGACATGCGCCGGTCCGCCAGCCGCTTGCCGCCCGTCTGGCAGGTGGGGCAGTACTGGAGCGAGGAGTCGGCGAAGGACACCTCGGCGACCGTGTCCCCGCACACCGGGCACGGCTGACCGGTGCGGCCGTGGACGGCCATCCCCGAACGCTTGACGTCCTTGAGCTCGGCCGCCTCCTTGCCCGCCGCGGCCGTGATCGCGGCGTCGAGGACCGTGCCGATGCTGGAGAACAGCCGGTCGCGTGCCTCGGCGTCGAGGCTCCGGGTGAGCGCGAAGGGGCTGAGCCGGGCGGCGTGGAGGATCTCGTCGGAGTAGGCGTTGCCGATGCCGGCGATGACGCCCTGGTCCCGCAGCAGGCCCTTGACCTGCTGGTTCTTCCCGTCGAGCAGCGCGTCGAAGGCCTCCCGGGTGAAGGCGTCCGAGAGGGGCTCCACGCCCAGCGTGGCGATCCGCTCGACGTCGCCGGGGTGGCGCACCACGTGGATGGCCAGGCGCTTTTTGGTGCCGGCCTCGGTGAGGTCGAAGGCGCCGTCGTCGAGCACCACCCGGGCGGCCAGCCCGCTCCTGCCGCCCCGCGGGATCCCGGCGGGGACGGTGTCGCGCCACCGCACCCAGCCCGCCCGGCCGAGGTGGAAGACGAGGTGGAGCTCGCCGTCGGGACCCTCGGCGGCGAGGTCGAGCCACTTGCCGTGACGGTGCGCCCCGGTGACCGTGGCCCCGACGAGCGCGCTGGGCGGAGGGTCGTAGGTCTTCAGCGCCGGGAAGGACGTCACGTGCACCGCGCGCACGACCCGGCCCGCCGTGCGGGCGGCGAGCACCTGCACCAGCGCCTGCACCTCGGGTAACTCGGGCACGCGCCAAGTCTGGCAGAGGGAGGCGAGTGGAGCAGCGGAACCGCCCCACCGTCGGTGAGCCCGCAGTTCTGCCCCGAGCGCGCAGTGGCCCACTGCGGTCCCGGCGCCGGACTGCGGTCTGGGCGGGAGGGGGTGGGTGGGGTGGGCGGGGGTTACTGGCCGGTGGCGGCGTACTTGGCCTCGACGGCGTCCTTCTGGGGGCGCCACCACGACTCGTTGGTGCGGTACCACTCGATCGTGTCGGCCAGGCCGGAGCGGAAGTCGGCGAAGCGCGGCTCCCAGCCGAGCTCCGCGCGCAGCGGGCCGGCGTCGATGGCGTAGCGCAGGTCGTGGCCCGGGCGGTCGGCGACGTGGTCGTAGTCGCCCGGGTCCCTGCCCATGAGCTCGAGGATGAGCTCGACGACGGCGCGGTTGTTCATCTCGCCGTCGGCGCCGATGAGGTAGGTGCGCCCGATCTCGCCGCGCTCGATGATCTGCCAGACCGCGCTGTTGTGGTCCTCGACGTGGATCCAGTCGCGCACGTTGAGGCCGGCGCCGTAGAGCCGGGGCCGGCGACCGTCGAGCACGTTGGTGATCTGCCGCGGGATGAACTTCTCGATGTGCTGGTAGGGCCCGTAGTTGTTGGAGCAGTTCGACAGCGTCGCGGCCACCCCGAAGGACCGCACCCAGGCACGCACGAGCATGTCCGAGCCGGCCTTGGTGGCCGAGTAGGGCGAGGAGGGGTTGTAGGGCGTGCGCTCGGTGAACCTGGCAGGGTCGTCCAGCTCGAGGTCGCCGTACACCTCGTCGGTGGAGATGTGGTGCAGGCGCGTCCCGTGCCGCCGCACCGCCTCCAGCACCGTGAAGGTGCCCACGACGTTGGTGTGGACGAAGGGCCACGGGTCGCTGAGCGAGTTGTCGTTGTGCGACTCCGCCGCGAAGTGCACGACGACGTCCGCGTCCCTGACGAGCGGGTCGACGACGTCACGGTCGGCGACGTCCCCCTCGACGACGTCGACGTCCAGGCCCGCCAGCGACTCCCGGTTGCCGGCGTAGGTGAGCTTGTCGAGCACGGTCACCCGCGCGCCGGGGCGCTCGGCCAGCGTCCGGCGGACGAAGTTGGCGCCGATGAACCCGGCACCGCCGGTGATGAGGACTCGCACGGGTCAGCTCCTGTGTGCCCGGGCCGTCAGGGCCGGCCCATGCCGTGGTAGGTCCAGCCGGCGTCGCGCCACTGGGTGGGGTCCAGGACGTTGCGGCCGTCGATGATGGCGCGCTGGTTGGGCAGGTGGGCGATGGCGGCGGGGTCCAGGTCGCGGAAGTGGCGCCACTCGGTGAGCAGGAGGGTGAGGTCGGCGCCGGTGATGGCCTCGGTGGCGGTGGCGGCCACGGTGAGGTCGGGGCGGTTCTGGGCGGCCAGGATGGGGCCGGCCTGGGGGTCGGTGACCACGACCTGGGCGCCGGCGGCGGCGAGGCGGGCGGCGATGTCCAGGGCGGGGGAGTTGCGCATGTCGTCGGTGTCGGGCTTGAACGCGGCACCGAGCACGGCGACCTTCTTGCCGGTGATCTGTCCTTGCAGGAGGTCGGTGGCCAGGGTGATGACGTGGTCGCGGCGGCGGTCGTTGATGGAGTCGACCTCGCGCAGGAAGCCCAGTGCCTCGTCCACCCCGAGCTCCTCGGCGCGGGCCATGAAGGCGCGGATGTCCTTGGGCAGGCAGCCGCCGCCGAAGCCGACCCCGGCGCGCAGGAACTTGCGTCCGATGCGGTCGTCGTGGCCGATGGCCTCGGCCAGCTGGGTGACGTCGGCGCCGGTGGCCTCGCACAGCTCGGCCATGGCGTTGATGAAGGAGATCTTGGTGGCCAGGAAGGAGTTGGCGGCGACCTTGACCAGCTCGGCGGTGGCGTAGTCGGTCAGCAGGCGGGGGATGTTCTGCTCGTTGATGAGGTTGTCGTAGACCTCGTCCAGCTGGGCCTGGCCCCACTGGGCGGCGGTGGGGTCGGCCGGCAGGCCGTAGACCATGCGGTCGGGGGAGATGGTGTCCTGCACCGCGAAGCCCTCGCGCAGGAACTCGGGGTTCCACACCAGCACCCCGCCGGCGGCGGTGACCTGCTCGGCCACCCCGGCGGCGGTGCCCACCGGCACGGTGGACTTGCCCACCACCACCGCCGGGCCCTGCGGGCCCGGGGTCAGGTGGGGCAGCAGGTTCGCGACCGCGCCGTTGACCTGGGACATGTCGGCGGCGTAGGAGCCCTCCAGCTGCGGGGTGCCCACCCCGATGAAGTGCACCCGGGCCGGGGCCACCGCGGCGAAGTCGGTGGAGAACCGCAGCCGCCCGGCCGACACGTTGCGCTCCAGCAGCTCATCGAACCCCGGCTCGTGGAACGGGGCCTTGCCCGCCTGCAGCAGGGCCACCTTGGCCTCGTCCACATCGATACCCACCACGTCATGGCCCAGCTCCGCCATCGACGCCGCGTGCACCGCACCCAGGTAGCCACAACCGATCACCGAAATCTGCATGGGGGACACCCTAGCGATGAGTTGTTGGAGAAAGATGAGACGTGGGGCGCAGACTTTCCCGGCACCCCCTCAGCCCCGGGCGTGCGCCCGCAGCCCCGCGAGGTACTCCTGGACGTCCTCCCAGCGGGGGAGGACGCCGGCCGCCTCGGCCTCCGCCAGGCTGGGCGCGTCGCGGTCCTTGTCGGACAGGAGGTGCTCGACGGGCCGGCCGTGGCGGTCGGTGGTGGGCCAGTCGATCCCGATCGCCGGGTCGAGCGGGTCGACCTCGTGCTCGCGGCCCGGAGCGTAGGTAGCCGAGCACAGGTAGATGACGGTGGAGTCGTCCTCCAGGGCACAGAAGGCGTGCCCCAGCCCCTCGGAGATGTACACCGCCCGGCGGTCGACGTCGTCGAGCAGGACGCTGTCCCACTGCCCGAAGGTCGGTGAGCCGACGCGGATGTCGACGACGACGTCGAGCACCGCCCCCCGCGTGCACATGACGTACTTGGCCTGGGAGGGCGGCACGTCGGCGAAGTGGATGCCGCGCAGGACACCGGCGGCGGAGACGGAGGTGTTGGCCTGGCGCAGGTCGAGCGGGTGGCCCACCGCCTCGACGAAGGCCGGCTCGCTGAAGGACTCCAGGAAGGTCCCGCGTGGGTCGGTGAACTTGCGGGGGGTCATCCGCCACGCCCCGGGCACTGCCAGCTCGCTGAGCTCCACGCGATTCCTCCGTCCATCGGCGTCCGGGCCAGGCTATCCGGCACGTAGGCTGCCCCGGTGAGCGTCGGGACGAGTCGGTGGCTGGTGGCCGGTGCCCGCGGGATGCTCGGGACGGACCTCGTCGCCCTGCTGCGGGCCCGTGGCGCCGACGTCGCCGCGTTCGGACGCGCGGAGCTGGACGTCACCGACCCGGCAGCGGTCGACGCGCGCGTCCGCGACGTCGACGTCGTCGTCAACTGCGCGGGGTGGACGGCCGTCGACGACGCCGAGGAGCAGGAGGCGCAGGCCTTCACGCTCAACGCCGTCGCCCCGCAGCTGCTCGCGCGCGCCGCGCACCGCGCGGGGGCGAGGATGGTGCAGATCTCCACCGACTACGTCTTCGCCGGCACCGCGACGCAGCCCTACGCCGAGGACGCCCCGATCGCCCCGCGGTCCGCCTACGGCCGCACGAAGGCGGCGGGGGAGTGGGCGGTACGGGCGGAGTGCCCCGACCACCTCGTCGTGCGCACCGCCTGGCTCTACGGCGCCCACGGCAGCTGCTTCCCGCGGACCATGGCCCGCCTGGCGGCCGGGCGCGAGGAGCTCACCGTCGTCGCCGACCAGGTCGGCCAGCCGACGTGGACGGTGGACCTGGCCGAGCTCGTCGTGCGTCTCGTCGAGGCGGGCGCGCCGGCCGGCACCTACCACGGCACCGCGTCCGGGCAGGTCTCCTGGCACGGGTTCACCGAGGAGATCGTGCGCTCGCTCGGGCGGGACCCGGGCATGGTGCGGCCGACGACGTCGGACGCCTTCCCGCGCCCCGCCCCGCGCCCGGCGTTCTCCGTGCTCGGGCACGAGGCGCTGCGGGCGGCCGGTGTGGAGCCGATCGGGGACTGGGCCGGGCGCTGGCGCGCCGCGGCACCCGCCGTGCTGGCGGCGCCCGCGTAGGGCAGGGCCGCTACCGGCGCTCGAGGAGTGAGCGCAGGTACTCCCCGTAGCCGGACTTGTGCAGCGCGTCGGCACGCGCGGCGAGCTCGTCGTCGGACAGGAAGCCCTGCCGCCAGGCGACCTCCTCGGGGCAGCCCATCTTCAGCCCCTGGCGCGCCTCGACGGTGCGGACGAAGGCCGTCGCGTCGGACAGCGAGTCGAAGGTGCCGGTGTCCAGCCACGCGGTCCCGCGGGGCAGCACCTCCACGTGGAGGTCGCCCCGCTCGAGGTAGACCCGGTTGACGTCGGTGATCTCGTACTCGCCCCGGGCGGAGGGCTGCAGCTGCTTGGCGATCTCGACGACGTCGTTGTCGTAGAAGTACATCCCCGGCACGGCGAAGGAGCTCTTCGGCTCGGCCGGCTTCTCCTCGATGGACACCGCCCGGAAGTTCTCGTCGAACTCGACGACGCCGTAGGCCCGCGGCTCGGCGACGTGGTAGGCGAAGATCGCGCCGCCCCGTACGTCGCCGAAGCGGGAGAGCGTCTGGCCCAGCCCGGGGCCGTAGAAAATATTGTCGCCCAGCACCAGCGCGGCACCCTCATCGCCGATGAACGACTCGCCCAGGACGAAGGCCTGGGCCAGGCCGTTGGGCACCTCCTGGACCCGGTAGGAGATGGAGATGCCGAACTGGGACCCGTCGCCGAGCAGCCGCTCGAAGGCGGCCTGGTCGTGCGGGGTGGTGATGACGAGGACGTCCCGGATCCCGGCGAGCATGAGGGTGGTCAGCGGGTAGTAGACCATCGGCTTGTCGTACACCGGCACGAGCTGCTTGCTCACCCCCAGGGTGATCGGGTGCAAGCGTGTCCCAGAGCCTCCGGCCAGAATGATCCCGCGCATGGGCACAGTCTGGCCGACTCCCCGCAGCCCCGGCCGCGGTTCGGCCCCGCGAGATGCCGGCCGGCCGGGACGCTCCTACAGTGGACGGCGTTGTCACGGCTATCGCGGCCCGCCGACAGGGCTGCACTTGGGGGAGTCATGTCATCACGTCGACGCGCCGTGCTCGCGGCCTCGGTCACCGCCTCACTGCTCACGGTCGCCGCACCGGCGGCCGGCGCCACGGGCGGGGAGATCGGGGGCAGCGGCTCGCACTACCACCTGACCGACGGCTGGAACGCCCGGACGGACCACGCCTTCAGCTACGGTCGCGCGGACGACGCCGTCTACGTCGGGGACTGGAACAGGGACGGGCGTGACACGCTCGCCGTCCGCCGCGGGGCGACGTACCACTTCTCCAACCGCCTCGCCGGGGGCGACGCCGACCGGGTGGTCACCTACGGCCGCTCCGGGGACACCGTGCTCATGGGCGACTGGAACGGCGACGGCGTGGACACCCCCGCCGTCCGGCGCGGCTCGGTGTACCACATCAAGAACAGCCTCCGCGGCGGGGACGCCGACCGGGTGATCAACTACGGCCGGGCGGACGACGAGGTCGTCGTCGGGGACTGGGACGGCGACGGCCGCGACACGCTCGGTGTGCGCCGCGGCTCGGTCTACCACCTGAAGAACTCGATTAGCGGCGGGGACGCCGACGCCGTCGTCAATTACGGGCGGTCCGACGACGAGGTCCTCGTCGGGGACTGGGACGGTGACGGCCGCACCACGCTGGGCATCCGCCGCGGCAGCACCGTCCACATCAAGAACTCCATCGCCGGCGGCTCGGCCGACCGGGTGATGACCTACGGGCGGTCCGAGGACGCCGTGCTCGTCGGGGACTGGGACGGCAACGGCACGGAGACGATCGGCCTGCGCACCGACCGGCCGGGCGAGGTCGCGCCGCCGCCCGCCCAGGGAGGGCTCACCGCCTTCGACGCCCGGACCGTCGAGCTCATCAACGCCGAGCGGGAGCGGGCCGGTGTCCCGCCGGTCCGGGCGTGGTCGGAGCTGCGCGACGGCGCCCTGCGGCACTCGCGGTGGATGGCGCGCACCGGTGAGTTCGAGCACGCCAGCCAGCAGACGATGCGGAACGACGCCCGCGCCGCGGGCTGCGTCGCCTCGGCGGAGAACATCTTCTGGGGCACCCGCCACTACGCCGACGACCCGGCCGCCGTCATGCGCGGCTACATGAACTCCCCGGGGCACCGCGCCAACATCCTCGACCCGGACAACCGGTTCGTGGCCATCGGCACGGTGCAGGCGGACAACGGCAACATCTACAACACCCAGCGCTTCGCCAGCCGCTGCTCCTGACCGCGGTCGTGGTGGACCTCCCCGAGCGCCCGTTACGGTAGGGCGGTCGGCACGGCACCGTGCGTGCCGTGGTGAGAGGTGGACATGCGCCGAGTGCTCGGAGTGCCGCGCCAGTACGCGTGGGGCTCGCCGTCGGCGATCCACGAGCTCGTCGGCAGCGAGCCGGACGGGCGGCCGCTGGCCGAGCTGTGGTTCGGGGCCCACCCGAGCGGCCCGGCGCCCACCGTGGACGGCGACGGCGACATCCGCTCGCTCATCGAGCGGGACCCGGAGGGCACGCTGGGCCGGGACGTGCTCACCCGCTTCGGCCCGCAGCTGCCCTACCTGCTCAAGCTCATCGCCCCGAGCCGGCCGCTGTCCCTCCAGGTGCACCCGGACCTGCAGCGGGCCCGTGCGCGGTACGCGGCGGAGAACGCGGCCGGCGTGCCGATCGACGCTCCCTGGCGCAACTACCGCGACGCCAACCACAAGCCCGAGCTCGTGTTCGCGCTCAGCACCTTCGAGGCGGTGTGCGGCTTCCGGGCGCCGCGGCGCGCGGCGGAGCTGCTCGCGGACCTCGACGCCCCGCTCACCCGCTCGCTGCACCGGCAGCTGTCGGCCGACCCCACGGCCGACGGGATGCGGACGGCCTTCACCTCGCTGCTCGACGAGGCGACGCGTCCCTCGCCGGAGGAGGTGGCGGCCGTCGTCGCCGCCTGCCGGGACCGCGGCGAGCGCGGCTCGCCGTCGCCGCGTGCGGACGCCATCGTCGTCCGGCTCGCGGCGGACTATCCGCACGACCCCGGCGTCGTCGCCTCGCTGCTGCTCAACCCGGTGACGCTGCGGCCCGGTGAGTCCCTGTTCGTGCCCGCCGGCGGCGTCCACGCCTACCTCTCGGGGATCGGGGTGGAGGTCATGGCCTCCTCCGACAACGTCCTGCGCGCCGGGCTGACGAGCAAGCACGTCGACGTGCCCGAGGTGCTCGACTGTGTCGACTACGTCGCCGCCCCGCCGATCCGGGTGGCCCCGGAGGTCTTCCACGGTGCCACCCGGATGTTCTACGCGCCGGTGGACGACTTCGAGCTCTCGGTGACCACGCTGGCCGACGGCGACTGCGCCGACGGCGCCCGCCCGCTGCCCGGCCGCGGCCCGCGCGTCCTGCTCTGCCTCGACGGCACGGTCGAGGTCGCCGCGGGCCGGGGGCGCCTGGAGCTCGTGCGCGGGGCGGCCGCCTTCGTCCGCGCCGACGACGGGCCCCTCACCGTCCGGGGCACCGGCACCCTGGTGCAGGCCGACGTCCCGTAGAGCGGGCGCGTCCGGCCCACCCCCTGACCGCCGAGGTCTCCCCTTTCGTTCGGCGTTCGCCCCGCACAGGGGGCGAGCGGTGATCGAGAAGGGCGAACTCGGCGGAAAGGGGGATGGGACGGGCGGGATGCGTCAGTCGGTGCTGTGCTGCTCGTCGAGGCGCTGGAGGCCCTCGAGTGCCTGCTCCACCGTGGCGGTGTCCGAGGAGCGCAGCTGGCGGACCAGGCGCAGCAGCTCACCGGCGGGGACCCCGGCGGCGCGGGCGGCGGCGAGGTTCTCGCGGCTGGTGAGGTCCATCGCCAGCACCGCCTCGGCCCGGGCCCGGACGTCGTCGACCGGGGCGCTCGCCGGCCCCGTGCCCATGGTGCGGGCACCGGCCGCGGCGGTCGTGCTGCCGGGCCAGAACACCTCGGCGTAGGCGACGTTGCCGGCCCGGTTGGGGTGGAAGGACTCCACGACGGGCAGGCTCAGCCCGTTCACCCACTCCACCCGGTCGCACACCGCGTGCCCGGTGAACGCGGGACGGGGGTCGACGTACCGGAAGTCCGCGGCGTCGGCACGGCGTTCGATCGTGCCCGCGAGCTCGTCGGTCGCGGAGTTGAGCGAGCGCATCTCCGCAGCGCTGAAGAAGGTCGCGAGGTTGCAGTCCTGGCCGTTGAAGAGCCGCGGGTAGGAGCCGACGACGACGTCGGCCTCCGGGGCGCGGGCGGCGATCTCGCCGAAGAGCGAGTCGTAGCGGGCGGGCATCGAGGTGCGCAGCAGGCCGAGGGACCGGTTGATGCGGCCCTGGCAGTCCGAGAGCCACCCGGGCAGCGCGCACTGGGTGATGACCCCGGCGAAGTCGAGGTCGTTGCCGCCGATGGTGATCGTCACGTAGTCGGTGTCGGCGGACAGGGCCCCGAGCTGGTTCGCCCGCACGTCGGCCGTCGTGGCACCGCTGCACGCCTGGTAGTCCAGGTCCAGCCCCCGGCCCTGGGCGATGAGCACCGGGAAGCCGTAGGGGGAGCGGTAGCAGGAGTCGGTGGACGCCCGCGTGCCCGTCCCCGAGGAGAAGGAGTCCCCCAGGGCCACGTAGCTCTGCGCGGTGGCGGAGGCGGCGGCGTCGTCGGGCGCAGCCGCGGCGGCCGCCGTCCCCGCCGCGGCCAGGGCGAGCGCCACGCCGGCGGTGCCGGTGGAGCGCAGGAGGCGGTGCCGGTCGGGTCGTCGTCGATCCATCCCAGGATCG
>Ga0209487_1001100_pt1 | contig 23241 bp, 24 predicted proteins | sample Poulit2012_FD_187524 | JGI IMG/M metagenome (GOLD analysis project Ga0209487, IMG submission 187524) | Agricultural soil microbial communities from Georgia to study Nitrogen management - Poultry litter 2012 (SPAdes) (version 2) | ecosystem: Environmental > Terrestrial > Soil > Agricultural land...
ACAGCGCACCGCTTGGATGGGCCAGTGGCGGGGTAAAGGCCTGCTTTTGGCCATCCCAGTCTTTATTGGGCTGTTTTTAGTCCTGGTCTCGTTGGTGGCATTTTTTACAGATTCCGGCGTCCTTGGCTTGATTGCCTTGGTTTTAGCATTTCTCCTCATGATCCCACCGGCGTTCTATATGATGCGTAAGCATAAGGAAGCTTCAGAGGAGCATGCCACCGAAGTTGTGGCTCCCATGATGGATGAGCTGGCCAAATCCATGCGTGCCACTCCGCAGGTGGGTGAGGAAGCAACATTATCGGCGTCTTATGAGCCAAAGGGCGGTATGCCTCGAAGAGTACTGAGTGGTGCTGGTTTCATTCGAGATCCCAAAGCACGTCAGGAAGATTTCATTAGCGGGACTTTTGGTCAGACTCGCTTCATGTTATCTGACGTCAAGTGGGACACTTCCGAACTGGAGTCAAGCCCGGAAGCCAAGGCGCGTCGTGAGCGTAGACAACAACGTGACCGAGAACGTCGCCTGCGTGAAAAATATGGTCGCGATTGGAGGCGTCATCAGTATTCGTCGCGGTCGTCTGGTTCACTGCTTGATCTTCTACCGTCCTCAGTAAAGGATGCGGTTAAGGAGAAGTATAAGGAGTTCGAGGAGTCGATTGACCATATCGGTCCGTCAATGATTGTTTTCGCCGCGGACTTTCACAAAGAATTTACCTCGAAAACTTATTTGCTGCCGAGAAAACCGCAGGAGCAGGCAATCCGTAACTTTGGTGCGGATAGTGCTGCACGTGGCGGTATGGAGCCGCTGCAGTTGGAGGACCCAGAGATTACTGAGCGGTTTATTGGTTGGACTTCGGATCAGGTCGAGGCCCGTTATTTGTTGACACCTGAATTGATGTTAGCAATTAGTGATGCCGCCGAGCGCATGGGCTCGGAACACATAGCTGTGTCGTTTCGGGGTTCGTGGATGTATTTTGCTGTCGCCCTGGATGAAGATCGTTTTAGTTTTCAACTCGATACTAACGACGACGGAGGCTACAGCGTGGCGAAGTCGATCTACGAAGATCTGGTGGCGTTTTTATCGCTGGTTGAACACTTCAACCTCAATACCCGGATCTGGTCGAAAGTGTAGTAACGCTGCGAGTCTCGGGGAACTGCGATGGTTCCCCGAGGGGTTGGTCGGCCTGTGACTAGACCTTCCAGTAGATGTTGCGGAGCAGTGGTCGAGATGGATCGAGCCAGAGGGCAGGTTGGAAGAATGTCAGACCATCCGTTTTTCGGATAGTCCATTTACCATTGTGCACGGCTGCATGGTGAGTTGGGCAGAGGGTGACGGCGTTATCGACATCGGTCTTGCCGCCGGACAACCACTCAATGATGTGGTGGATGTCGCATAGGGCTGCTGGTGTCATACATCCGGGCGCCTGACAACCGCGGTCGCGAGCGACAATGGCACGCCGCTGTGCTGGTGTGAATAATCGATAGGTCCGCTTCTGGTTCAATACGGTATCGGGGCCATTCCATATTTGGGCGACGATATCAGCCTCGCAGCCCAGTGGCTCTCCGTCTTTGGGATGCAAAGGGCCGACGTTAATTGCTTCTGATTGGAATTCCGTCCATGGGTCTCCACGTTTACCGGCGCCGGCACCGTTGAGCTTGATGATTGGCGGGCGGATCCCGTCTGGACCGGGTGGCCGTTTGACTCCGTTTGGTAGGGGTAGCCCTAACATTTTGTGAGCGGTTTCAATGTCTTGGACTATTACTAGTTGAGCGTGAGCCCCGTGAGCTCGCTTGATCGCAGCTTCTGCTGGGTCCATGCTAAACAACATCCGGAGTGCACCAATGAGGTACGCTCCAAATTTTTGTCCTTCAGTCATCGCGTCAATTTGCTTCATGTATCCTGCGGTGACCGGGTTGCCGTAGTCATCTTCTCCCACGACTTCTTCTGGGTCGAACTTTGCGTCGTCTTCGTTAGTACTTGCATCGTCTTCGTTGCCGTCAGCAGCCGGGGTGTCCGGTTCGACGTGAAGAAACGCGGCAACGTCTTCTGGAATGAATGGCGCTTTGCCATCCCAGTTACGTTGGTGGGCCATCAGCGTTTTGAAAGCCGCAAAAACTGACGGGGTAGCGTGCATTGAGATGACGCCGCTGCCATCGCCGCAGTCCTTGGACTTGATTGCATTATCAGCTTGTTTTCTTAGCACCTGAGATGGTGATGGTCCATCGACATCAATTTCGTACGCGATGCGTTCCATCCAGCGATGCTTGGCCTTACTTAACGTATCGGGACTGGACGTTTCGGCCACTTCAATCAAGGTGGGTTCGAAGGCTTGTAAGACCACATCCTTATAATCGGTGGGCTTACCTACCTTGCGAGCGTACTTAGTAAGTTGTTTATCAAGATCGATAATCCTGTCAGCGTTCTCGCCTGTAACTCGACCTTGAGCCATTGCCTTCGCGAATGCCGTGAATTTTGGCTGCGATCTGGCATGTCGGTGGTCTTGTCCGTGGGCAGGCGCGAACCATGTAGCACGGTCTACCAGCTTGCTTGCTCTGTAGCCGCTAAACTGCAGCACTTCAACAAAATACTGTTTAGTGTTTCTGAAAGGCGTTTGTTCAAATGGGGTGCCCATATAGGTTGTGTGCTGTGATAGTCCGCGCTCAACATACCTAGCGTAATGGGCCATAACTGCATCGAAACCCCGATCGATCTGCTTCAGCATGTGTCCCATTCCTGGGATGCTGTCGCAGTAATTATCAGGCGGAGTGACTTTGATAATCGGTTTGTGCTTTTTGGTAGTCGAATCGTCATGAGGAGTTTGTTGCTCGTAAACGTCGACTTTAAAACCCGACCAGTCAGCTCCCGAAGCCTCCATATATACTGCAGTTTCGTTATAAAAGGTAGCCGGATTTGCGATCCGGTTCATCACTATGCGCATGAGCATTGTTAAGACATAGATAAGTTCGCCAATTGAGGCGCTCTTTAGGGCTTTCTGATTGAGGATATCTGTACGTACAGGCGAGCCGATATCGGGAAGGATTGGTGTTTCAACCACTGCAGAGCCCTCTCAAAGCCGAATAAAAATGGGTAGCAAGAACCTCGAAAGCCAATAAAAGAGTCGGAACATAATCAAGTATTGCTCTTATTATACCCAACTGCCTTGGCTTATTCAATAGTATTAATGCTTTTTATTTACTTTAATGTTGTTATATGTTGTTATATAACATATAGATAGGACACGATAAGGGTGTTTCGGAAATAATGTGGATAGCCTCTACGCGTTGGGGAGTTTTCCACAGCTGCGTTATCGCGATTGTGGCAGATGTATAAAATGTGGCGTGAAAAGGCCCCGACGGTTAGTTCATAACCATCGGGGCCCGTTTGAAGGACTAAATAAAGCCTTTGCCGATTCAGAGTTTACGAAATTAGGTCACGTCGATATTGAATAAGGGGTGTTTCTTCACCAGCGGGTGTCCGTTCTACCTCGCGCGAGATTTCTTCAAATCCAGCCCGTTCGAGTACGTGTATGGATGAGTCGTTGCCGGCCACGGTTCTAGCTGTTATTTCATGTAGCCTACTTTGTTTGGCGAACGCCGCGGCGAGTTCAAGAGCGCCAATAGCGTGTCCATGCCCTCGAGCGTCCGGGTGTAGCCAAAACCCAACCTCGGCACTAGTAGAAGTGCAATCAAACAGCACAAGACTGCCCAAGAAAATGCCCGATTCATCAATGATGCTCAATAGCCCTAGGTCGCCCCGCTCAATACCTGACGGCGCCACAGTATTAGCCAGATGCCGCACATCTTGCGACGAGTATTCTGGCTCAGGGAGATGCCCAAATTGTTGGACGAGTGGGTCTTTCGTCCCGGCAATATATCGTTCGGCGTCGTCCTCGGCAAGGAGTCGTAGGCTTCGTACACCGTCAGTAATTGGCAGAAGTGTGGGATCTAACATGACCCCAAGCTACCAGACCGTGGCGGAGTAAAAACATGGGCCCGGTATCGTCATACCTCTGGTCTGACGGCAATGCCCCTTTTACTACCTGACTGTGGCCCGTCTACACTTGAGACATGCGCTCAGACCTCATTGGATTCGGAACTTTAGTTCAAGCTGGTAAGGATAACCCAGACGCCTACCGGGCAGCGACACTTTCTGCCCTGGAGATCGGCTACCGCACACTTGATACCGCGCTGCGGTACGAAAACGAGGTGCAGGTCGGCCAAGCTCTGGCCCAAACCGATGTGCCCCGTGAGGATATCAGCGTCACTACCAAAATTCCGGGTCGCTTCCACGGATATCACGAGGCCAAAACCTCCATCATTCGCTCACTCAACGACCTCAACCAACCGTACGTCGACGCAGCGCTCATCCATTGGCCACTTCCCAGGTTGCATAAGTACGTCGACACGTGGCGGGCAATGATCGAGATGCGCGACGCCGGGCTCATCCGCACCATCGGTGTCTCAAACTTTCTGCCAGAACACCTAGAACGTCTGGCAGAGGATACCGGTGAAATGCCTGCCGTCAACCAGGTGGAGATGCACCCCTATTTCAATCAGGCCGAATTGCGTGGTTTTCATGCCGAGCACAGCATCCAAACTCAGGCCTGGTCGCCTCTTGGCCGGACCTCGGATATGATTCAAGATCCTGTGATCAACCGGATTGCCGAAAAACACTCGGCCACCGCCGCTGAGGTAGTACTGGCCTGGCATGTGCACTATGGTTCCATGCCGCTGCCGGCATCATCTCAACCGGAACATCAGCGCGCCAACCTGTTCTTCGACGTCATTTTAGATAACGACGACGTCGCTGCCCTGGACGGTTTAGAACGTGGCCGAATGTATCAACACCCTGCCGAACACGAGGAATTTTAGGCGCCCAGGAACTCATGCCTTCTGCTTCGTGCCTTCCAATAGCACCATGCCAATAGCACCGTGGCTAGACCGAAGGCGCGATGTGTGGGCCAAGGCATTATGCGTGGAGGAAGTTTTCAGGCAGTTACACTAATCTATGTCCGATTGAAAGATTGTGAGTAGATGAGCCATATTCCCCAACGCAGAACTTCGCTGGTCGGCAACTTTATCCGCGGTGCCCTCATCGGCATAGTTGAGACCATCCCCGGTATTTCCGGGGGCACAGTGGCTTTGGTCGTTGGTATTTATCAACAGCTCATCGAATCGGCCTCAGCAATTATCCGTGGGGTCCTGGCGCTTATACGTGGACGGCGTGATGAGGCCCGCGCGTACCGGCACAACATTTCCTGGCGCTTAGTTATCCCGCTGGTCATCGGCATGGGTGCCGCAGTTTTGACGGTGGCCGGCCCGGTGGTCGACCTGGTCGAAACCTATCCGGAACGCATGCGGTCGCTTTTCTTTGGTATGGTCGCCGCCTCGGTGCTGGTGCCACTGCTGATGGTCCGCGACGATGTGCGATACCGCGGCAAACAACTTGGTTGGCGGCACGCGGCCTTCTTCGTCATCGCCGCCGTCATCGCTTTCGTGGTGCTGTCGTTGCCGGCCACCAATGCGCTAGAACCACACTGGTATACCGTTTTGCCTGCCGCTGCCATCGCTGTATCGGCCCTGGTTTTACCCGGCCTATCGGGTTCATTGGTGTTACTGACCGTAGGGTTATACGAGCCAACCTTGCGTGCGGTGGAAGCCCGCGACCTCGGGTATCTTGGCGTTTTTGCCTCCGGCATGGTTATCGGGCTGATTGTCATTGTCCAGATTCTCAAATGGTTGCTGGATAACCATCACGCCACCACGCTGATCATGCTCACCGGTGTGATGCTTGGAGCACTGCGCGCCCTGTGGCCGTATCAATCCGAAGACGGCGCCCTGCTGCCCATCGGGGCAGGATTCGGCCTCAACCTAGTGCTCGGCGTCATTGGTGCCGTCATCGTATTGGTGATGATCGCCCTGGATCGGAAAGTGAGTTATCGTGCCACACAGCCAGTCCATTAGGGTTTCCGCCGTCGTCTTATTCAACGACGACGGCCGTGTCGCATTGGTTCGTAAACGTAATACCGAAGCATTTATGTTTCCGGGTGGAAAACCAGAGCCAAATGAGGACGGCGTGACCACCGCCGTCCGAGAAGTGCACGAGGAGCTCGGCGTCGAACTGGCAGCACAACAGCTCAAACACCTGGGCAGTTTCACCACCCAGGCCGCCAACGAAGCCGATACGCAACTGTTTTCCCGGGTTTACACCGCACTGCTACCCTCGTCGGAGACAGTAACCGCACAAGCCGAAATTGTAGAACTGCTCTGGGTTGTCCCGGGTGCTGTAACCCTTTCGCCAGGCACCCGGCTGGCACCATTGGCGAGCATGATTCTTGGCCAAGTGGCCGATGCACCTCGGTAGTGCCCGTATTTTAAGGAGCTAAAACATGAGCCAATACCCCCAGTATCAAACTTTGCCGCCAAGTAATCTGCCGCAGCCTACTGGCGGGTATGTGCCCCAGCAAACCGATGGCCTTGGCAGCTGGCTTCTCACCACGTTTGTCATGTTCATCCCGATCATCAATTTCATTTATTTATTGGTGCTGGCCTTTGGCGGAAGCGTTTCGATTGCGAAGAAAAACTTCGCACGCGCCTCACTAATCTGGATGATCGTGGGCGTGGTGCTCAGCATTGTGGCGCTCATCTTTTTGGCGATGACCGGGGTTTCGCTGCTTGACGAATTATCGAATTCGTACTCGCAAAACTATGACTTCTGATTCGAATTCTAATCCGAGCCGATATTTTATCGGTCTCATGGCCCCACCGGGTATCCGGGAGCAATTACATGTATTTGCGAAAACCATTTGGGCCAATATTCCAGATAAACAGTACTATAAGGCATCCTGGAATCTGCCAGCTGACCTGCACTGTACGCTACTGTTTATTGGTCAGTTCTCGGATGAACCATATCTGGCCGAACAAATGGCCTACGTCGCCCATCAGCTGGCGCCGGTAACTTTGACGGTGGCTGGACAAACCCACTGGCTGGGCCGAAACAGTTTAGCGCTCGCGGCCACTGGTGCAGAGCATGCGGGTACAGAATTTACAAAACAGTTGGGCCAGTTTTCTGCAGATAAACGAGCCGGCAAGCGACCATTTTATGGGCATGTATCGTTGGGTCGGGTGCGTCCGGTGCCCAATGCCGCCGAAGACCATTTTGCTGGTCAAACCATACAACCACTGTCCTGGGATGCCACCGACGTGCAGTTGGTCAAGGGGATCGAATCGGCTTCTGACCAGCGCTATCAGGTGGTTGCCGAAGCGCCGTTTAAAAATTGGACGATAGTACTGCGTCGTCGGGTGGTTAAGGTCTAGACTAGTTCCGTGTCAAGACTTCAGACGACGAATAAACAACAAACCTCCACGCCTTCACGCAGCTTTTTTGGCCATCCGTGGGGGCTGGCAAATCTTGCCGGTGTGGAGATGTGGGAGCGCTTTAGCTTCTATGGGATGCAAGGCCTACTGGCCTACTACATCTACTACTCCGTGGCCGAGGGTGGCCTTGGAATGCCGCAAACGGTGGCAACCTCCATTGTTGGGGCCTACGGCGGGCTGGTTTATCTATCTTCCGTATTAGGCGGCTGGGTTGCAGACCGGCTACTAGGTTCTGAGAAAACGGTGCTGACTTCGGCCACCGTGGTGATGCTTGGCCACCTGGCGCTGGCATTATTACCCGGTGGCTTTGGTCTCGGAGTCGGTTTGGTGTGTGTTGCGGTGGGCTCCGGTTCACTGAAGACGACGACGTCGGCCACACTGGGTGATCTCTACGACCTGCAGGACAACCGACGCGATGCGGCGTTTTCCATTTACTACATGGGCGTCAACATCGGTGGGCTGATTGGCCCACTGTTAACCTCTGCGGTGTGGGGTTGGAAAGGCTTCCATTGGGGCTTTGGCCTGGCCGCCGTGGTGATGTTTATCGGGCTGGTGCAGTACTGGTTGATGCGGCATCACACCATCACCGAGTCCAGCCGTAAGCCGATGAACCCACTGAGCCGGCATGAAGCCGTGCGCTGGTCGTTGATCGGTGTGGCAGCTGTTGTGGTCATCGTGTTGGCCGTACTGCTGGGCATTTTGACCGCGGAAAACCTCTCCGACGTCGTCGTGATCCTCACGATTATCGCTGCCGTGGCACTATTTATTGTCATCGGTGCCTCGAAGCAAATTACTCCCACCGAGCGCAGCCGCGTGATCTCGTTTATTCCGCTGTTTATTGGGTCGGCGGTGTTCTGGTCGTTATTCCAGCAGCAGTTTACGGTGCTGGCCATTTACGCTGACCAGCGGCTGGATCGCACCATATTTGGTATGGAACTACGGCCCAGCGTGGTGCAGTCGATTAACCCGGCCTTTATTATTATTTTTGCCGCCGTATTCGCTGCGATGTGGACCAAGCTTGGCAACCGGCAGCCGGTTACGCCCACAAAATTCGGTATCGGTGCCATTGTTATGGGTCTGGCCTTTTTCGTATTCATTCCACTAGCTGGTGGCGGGCCCAACTCGGTGCCACTAGCTGCCATCGTGTTGGTGTATTTCTTGTTCACCATGGCAGAACTCTGTGTGTCACCCGTGGGTCAATCATTGGCGACCAAACTGGCACCGCAGGCATTCCATTCCCAAATGGTGGCGCTATTTTTCCTATCTGTGGCGCTGGGCACCGCAGCATCGGGCTCACTGGCCGGGTTCTACTCGACAGATACCGAAGTGCCATACTTTTTGACCATCGGCGGGATCTCCGTGGTGGTAGGCATCCTGCTCATTGCCTTCCGCAAGTCGATCCTCAAGCTCATGGCCGGGGTGCGATGAGCGCACACCGTTTAGTCGCGGTGTGTTTCAGACGTAACGCTCCAGCCTAAAGCCGGTGCAACTTGTGTTCCCAGTAATTCCAGTGAGCGCATAGTGATGTCGTGTCCGGGATCCAGCGAGTGCACCTGAAAACTGACCTCGGTGGAAGCATTGGCTGCTTTATCGTCAGCTAACTGTTGGGCAACTTCATCAACGGTTCCAAAATAGGTGTTGGTGTAGCGCAATAGTTCGTCGTCGCTGAGGTCGTCGGCCGAAACCGGTTGGTCGCCGTCCAGGAGATTGCGTTGAGCTAGTGCGGCTATTTTGGTGCGCAAATGTTTTAGTGCGGCAGTGCGGTTTTTTCCTTCGTCGATGACCACCGCGGTGCGCGATGCCAAGATGCGTGGTGTTGCACCAGCGGGAAGTTCCTTATGATAGGTGTCGATAATTGGCATTTGCAGGTCACCCACAACTTGGCCGACTTGGGAACCTGGTTGAATACGCGACAGCATCAGACCGTCACCGGCCCGTGCCGCACGGGTGGCACCATTTGCAGAAAATGTTGCCTGCCAGATGCGATCGTTGAGGCCTTGGGACAGTGGTTGTACCACCAGGCCGGCGTCGCCAAGCGGTTTGCCTGCCAAGGCATCACGCAGTACCGGCAGCTTTTCGTTGAATAGTGCCCTGGCATCAGTGTTGGCATAGCCCAGGGCGTTGAGATTGGCGGCGCTAGCACCCGGGGCAATGCCAAATTCGAATCGATGACCCGAAATAATATCAACTACAGCAGCGTCTTCTGCGGTCCGAACCGCATTTTCATGCGGCAGGGTCACCACGGCGGTTCCTAAACGGATGTGTTGTGTTGCTTGTGCAGCAGCCCCGAGCAAAGGCCAAGGGGTTGGAAGTCCGCCTTCATCGGCGTCAAAGTGGTGTTGGGCAATCCATGCGGTGCTAAAACCGTAGCGTTCTGCCTGACGAACCTGTTGTAGTGCCCAGTTATACCGCTGGGTTGCGGTGCCGTCTTCCAATAACCGGGTGAAAAAACCAATACGTGGCATAGTTCAGGCCGACTCCCATGCTTTGATGCTAAGTAACGGTCCATATCTTTCCCGACCGGGTAGAGAAAGGCAAAGCAATGTTACCTTGCGTTGCGTCCGGAAGTTCAGTGGATCGGCCAGCCGAATAGCATGAGCGGTTGACGTTGGTGTGTATCACCATTTTCTGCACATCGGAGGTTTGCCAACCATGAAGTTCAAAACTGTACCGGGTGTTACCGCCACCTTGGTTGCAGCGGGTATAGCACTCACTGCCTGCACCGATAGCAGTGGTGCCCAGACCGATGCTTGGCCAGATTCCAACTTGGAGGTACTGATTGGGTTTGGTGCCGGAGGTACACCTGATTTATTAGGCCGCGGGGTAGGCGACCAGTTGCAGGATGAACACGATATCAATGTGACGGCAACTAATCGTCCCGGTGGGGCAAGCACCATTGCCATGAATGAGGCGTTGAGTTCCCAAGCTGATGGGACAACTCTTGCTTTGGCCACTTCCAACGGGTTGTTGTGGCAGCCTTTGGTTGAAGACGGCCTCGAGTACGACCAAACTGAAGGCTACGAGGTGCTAGCCAAAGTTGCAGAATCACCGTTTTCTCTCATGGTGGCATCAGATAGTGAATTTGCAACCATGCAAGACTTCATTGAAGCAGCAGATTCCGGTGCCGAATTATCCGTCGCCGTCACCGGTGAGGGGGCTCAAACAGATTTGACGGTTCAACAGCTCAATGAGCAGAACGACTGGAACCTACGCAGCGTGCCGTATACCGATGGTGCCGGCGAAGGCATTCTGGCTGTGATGCGCGGCGAAGTTGACGCTCAGGTATCAACCACCGCCGGTGTTCAGGGCCAGATCAACTCCGAAGACGTAAAGATCCTGTCCGTGTTGGCAGATGAGCCAGAACCCGAAAATCCAGACGCTGCCACCATTGATGAATTTGATCTGGAAGTACCCATGGGTACCAGTTTTTATCTGGTGAGCCCCGATGGTCTGGATGACCAGTTGCGCAGCGAAATGATCTCCACCATTGACCAACTCACCGAATCAGATGAGTGGGCTGCAACGCTTGAAGATCTTGGTCTGCCGCAATCCGCGCTCGACCATGAAGCAACCCAGGAAGAGCTTAGTGCCCTGATCGAAGAATACGACGTATTGGAACCATAACCTCAAGTCATGCCAACCGACACTACTTCAATGGGATCTTCCCAGGTTGAACAACGCTCAGCCAAGCGTGCCTGGTATGTGGCCGGGATATCCGGTTTGCTCGTGGCCGGTGTGATTGGCTGGGTCACCTGGAAGCATTATGATCTGGGCACACTGGATCGCCCCGGCCCAGGATTTTTTCCACTCCTGGTGGCCGCATTGATGGTCATTGCCTCGGTTATTGCCCTCATTGAGGCACGCGGTGCTACATATGATGTTGTACCAACCAACTGGCGGCGTTTTGGCATCGGTGCTGCAGTAATGTTGGGCGGTGCCGGCCTGTTACCGGTTTTCGGGTTTCTACCTGTGTCTCTGGTAGGAACCACCGTGTCGGCCTCGTTGATTGAAGGCAAATTCCAATGGAAAATCTTGGTGACGATGACCGGCGTGACCTTTGGTATTTGGCTTATTTTTGAACGCCTATTGGGAATCGGACTGCCATGACTCCTTGGGATGGCCTTATCTACGGGCTCAGCGTCGTCTTCACCGTTGAGCATCTCGTTGCAGCATTAATCGGGGCGTTGCTGGGCACCATCATGGGCCTGGTACCCGGTATCGGTCCGGTTTCTGGTGCGGCAATTTTGCTGCCACTGACATATGTATTCGACCCGCTAACGGGCATGATCGTCATCGCCGGGATGTTCTACGGAATCATGTATGGCGGTTCGACGACGTCGATACTGTTAAACATTCCCGGGGATGCACCTTCGGTGGTGTCGGCCTTTGAAGGGTACCCGATGGCCCGGCGTGGCCGTGCCGGCCCGGCTCTGGGCATTACCGCTATTGCTTCGTTTATCGGTGGTACCGGTAGCGTGGTGGTGCTCAGTATGGTGGCGGAACCCGTTGCTAAGATTGCGGTGGTATTTGGTTCGGCCGAATATTTTGCTTTAACGCTTGGCGGGCTGCTGGTCCTTGCCAGAATCATGGGTGGGTCATTGGCAGCCGGGATACTGCCGCTGTCCTTCGGTCTGCTGCTGGGTGTGCTGGGCGAAGATGTAATAACCGGTGATGCCCGGTTTACCTTTGGTGTCCGGGAAGCTACCCAGGGTGTGAGTATTGTGGCCCTGGCCGTTGGGTTATTTGGGCTAACAGAAATCCTGCGAATCATCATTCAAAAAGATGCCACCCCACATGTTGGATCATTGCGGTGGCGTGAACTGATCCCCACCAAAACTGATATGCGCAACTCTGCGGGCAGCTGGGTTCGCGGCAGCGGTATTGGTTTTATGCTCGGACTGTTACCCGGTCCCAGCATTTCGTTGGCAACCTTATTGAGCTACCGGACGGAATCGCTGGTCGGACGCGATCGGCAAAACTTTGGCAAAGGGGCGGTATCGGGATTAGCCGGACCAGAATCGGCCAATAATGCTGCGGCAACATCCTCTATGATCCCACTGCTTGCCCTGGGGCTGCCGTTTTCGGCAACTTTAGCGGTAATGCTCGTGGCAATGCAGGTGCACGGGATTCAACCCGGACCACAGTTGGTAAGTACCAATCCGGATCTGTTCTGGGGGCTGATTGCCTCGCTGCTGATCGGCAACGTCATGCTGCTGGTATTAAACATCAATCTCATTCGTGTCTGGGTGGCCATGCTGCGGGTGCCAAACTGGGTGCTGCTGCCATCGGTGGTAGCCCTCTGCTGGGCCGGGGTATATGCCTTCCGGATGAGCTGGTTTGATCTGGTTGTGGCCGCTGCGCTGGGTGTCATCGGTTTTTTCATGCTGCGATACAAATTCCAGTTAGTCCCGGTACTGTTGGGCACGCTGATTGGCCCGCTGGTTGAACGGCACTTCCGCCAGGGCCTCACCGCTGCGAATGGCGATCTGACCTACTTCATCACCCAACCCGTTGCCGCAGGTATCTGGATTGGTGTTGTGCTCATTGTGGTTGCGCTGCCGGTAATGCGCTGGTGGTTGGGCCGAAAGCAACAGGCTGATCAGACGACGGCGGAAGTGCAAAACCAGTCAGCCATCTAAGCTGCTTGGTGTTTCACTGCGCAGCCGTCACGGCAAAATATAGTCCGCGGTGTAATTTGCAGCCCGGATTGAACTGGACCAAACACTGCGGGCATCCATCGATTGCCAGGTAGTTGGTTACACTTAGTTGGTGGCCGCAGACCCCGCACAGTAGCGCGTCGTCGTCGAAACGCTCCGTGGGCCAAACCTGGGCCGGGTGGTCGGCGAGTTCGGCATGACATAGATGGCAGCAATAGTATGTTCCGCAGCAAAAATGTTTAATGGCGACGACGTCAAAATCCTGCCGATAGTGGGCACAACGCGTCTGATCATCCACCTCTACGCCATACACCGGGTGCTGCATTTGGCCACTCCTTTAGGCCACTCCTTTATGAGTCCGTTAGCGACGATTCCTTGGGCTCAGTCTGCTGTGGGGGGCCGGACGGCATCAGCAATCATGGCATCCAGGGTGCGAATCAGGACCACCAGCCAGGCGAAGATGATCCCAGCAAACGCCAGCTCCAGGGCGGTTAGATTATAGTAGCTCAGCGGATCCCACAGGGCCACCGCCAAAACGGCTAGCCCCAGCATCAGGTAGCTGATCACATACATTGCCGCAGGGGCACCGGGCAGCCAGATCGGCACGCTGAGCAACATGAGCCCAAAAGTCATGGCCAGTAGTTGCACAAATGTGGTGTGTATCGAATGGTTAACGTTAATCGGTACCCAGGACACCCCGATCAGGCTGATCCCCATGACTACCATGCCCAGTTTCAGCGCTTGCACAAATGCGCGGCGCTTGCCCTGGTGGAGTCGGTGTGCGGCCCATCCGGAGAGGTCCTGACTGATAAAGTTGGCCAGGGTGATCAACACAATCCCCGAGACGGTCAGCGTGGTATTGAAGGTCCAAAAGGACAGCATCCCGGCTTCACCGGTGCCCAGTTCCGAGAAAAACGCGTGCCACCAGTACGGGTTCTCGGCCAACAGCATTGACACCAGCACACCGGCGCTCATAAATAAGGCCAGCAGGGTAGATATTGATGCCGACGACGCACGCGAGGCGGAGCTGAACCCAAAATAGGACGCCACCGCACACACCATGCACAGCATTACGGTGGCAGCAATTGAATCGACGACTAGGCCTTGAAACGCCTCTTGGAACAGCCGGAATATGCTCAGGATCGCCATGGTGGCGATGGCCCCGTGGATGATGACCAACCCGATCAGATCAAGTAACCACCATCCCCAAAACCGCTTTCGCATCCACCCCAGAATGCCAAGCTGTGGTCGGGTAGCGATGATCAGACCAATCATCGCCGAGCCCCCGGCGGCAATGCCGGTTGTGACGCCAGCTATCGTGCCCACCGAGTACCCGCCTGATAACGGGATAAGGTTGCCAGAAAACGCGATCAGTCCAACTACGGCCGCTACCGCCGCAAAACTAATAGAAACCCAGATTGCACGGGATGCGAGCCGGGCTGCAGATGTATCCGTGCTAACGGTCGTTGGGCTTGCGGGGTTATCGAGTTCTGGCTCTGCTTCTGTCACACCCACCATTGTAGGTGTGGCACGCAAATCTTCTCGATGGCAGAACTGGTGATCAAAACAGAGTAAAAGTTCGCGGGTTTCGACAGACTAAAATGACTACGGTGCCGTTAACTCGGTCCAGCTTGTCTTCCCGGAGCTGTTTGTCGAGGTCTTTCTTCAGATGTGTTGTTCAGCACTTCCATCTTCGAAAGCCCTCGACACTTTTATGCCTTCAACACACCCCACGCACCACACTGATCTACACTCAAAATTTCGAAGAGCCGCTTAAGAGTTGAGTAGGCGGTGACTAAGAAGACTGCTTTTATGGGCGATAGCTTGCTGTTGGCAGCTACGCATTCCAGATAGGATGCTGTTGCCAGCCTTCTGGACACCCTAGTTCAGCGGGGTCTCGGAGTTCGAGTTTCGCAAATGATCCTTCGACCAGCTCACGGACTTTTGCCGGCCATGACGTATTAGGGGAGAGTTTCCTAAGCAATACATTCATCACGCATAACGCTCCATAGACTTGCTCACTTTGCATAGCTGGCAAGGTTTGGAACTCGCGCATAGTGCGTAGTGCCGTTGTGGAGACGGGGGTGAAGGAGCGGTTCCACAGGCGTGCGTGATGTGCGGAAGTGTTGCGAATGATTGTCAGGTGTTCAAACCAGCGCACAAGAGGGTGGTGTTTTTTCGCTTTTCTTCGTTGATTATTAGCAAGATTGCTCAGCTCAATCTGGATGCCAAAATTTTCCGCGATACGGTATTGCGCTGTGGTAAACAGGCCTTCATAGAGTTTTGAGATGTCAGAAAAATCTAGTACTTCGGAGAGTACCCAAATGGGTATCTGTCCTCCGTAGTTATCATTATGATGGCGAATGGCGGTGTTATCTTTTTGAGCTCGCTCAATGCGTCGTCGGGCTGTTCGGATCCATGCGGTGTGGTCGAAGTAGGGGGCGAAAATGGACTGGGCTTTGATAAGCCAGAGCCCCGCCGGCTTCGCCTAGATATTCGTTTAACTGCGTTCGAAGCCCAATTTCAATACGTTCTATTCCATCGTGCACGAGGGTTCGAAGCTTGCGATCGAACTCGTAGAGGGCGGTGATGTCTTCAAATTTTGTGCCAGGTAGAAAATTGTCCCCACGGATCGGAAGATCTTCGCTGAGGAACTCACGGTAAGGGTACCAATAGGCGCTGAGTCGATAGTAGCCCACATTGCTCAACCACTGCTCAGCGAAAGCTCTATTATCCAGTTGCATTTTACGTTCAGACAGCTTGTCAAGCAGGTTGCTTATAGGTTCGTATTCCTTGACAGCTACCAAGAGCTACCTCATTTTGGCCAAAAAGAGATCCAGCCCACACCAGGGTCTGGGCGGGCTGAACTATTACTCAAAACAATAGCAGTGTTGACTAGTGTAATCAAAGCAGCGACGTACCTTATGCATATTGAGCGCATAGCTCATGTCGTGCCTCACAGATCGTGAGCGCGAAACTCTAGTGTGAATTCATGGATAAGGACATTGTGTCGATGAGCACTCGTGTTGAGGTCACCAAGCGATTACGCACCGATTACCGGACTGGTTCTAAGGCTGAGAAGTCCGCGATTTTAGACCAGTTTTGTGTTTCCACTGGGATGGGCCGGTCCACAGCCAGGCGGTATTTGACCTCCAAGACCATCGGGGTCAAAGACGTGGTGCGGATCGACCGACGCAAACATAAACCCACGAAGTATTCGGCTAATGCCAAAAAGCAGTTGATTCGGGTGTGGCGGCTGATGGGCATGCCCTCGGGAAAATACATGAAACCGGTGATGCAAGACTGGTTAGATGCCTTAGAGACCCACCAGGAGCTGGCCTTTGGCAGATCCGGTTACAATCCAGGGGTTCGTGTTCAATTGCTTGCGATGAGTGCTGCCACCATTGACCGGTATCTGAAAGCTGAACGTGACCGCCTGGCGGTCAAAGGGATCTCCACCACCAAACCCGGTGCTTTACTGCGCACCTCGATTACCGTGCGCAAGGCCGGTGACGAGGTCGAAGACGAACCAGGATTTTTCCAAACCGACACCGTGGCCCATTGCGGTCCCACGCTCAAAGGCGAATTCGTCCGAACGCTGACCATGACCGATGTGGTTACTGGGGTGGGTCCAACTAGACGTTTTACGCAATAACCCCCGGGTGCACGTGATCGCAGCCCTGGACCGGGCCGTTGCAGCCATTCCCTATGACATTGCGATAGGGCGAACTGCGCTTAGCTGCAACAACACGATAACTTCTGAGGTAGTACTGCCTTGTAAAGATAGCGACTGTCGTTAGGCAGTCGAGGTGGTGCAGTGGACGTTGAAAAATCATTTAGATTATCCTGCATTCCGTTGTGCGATGTTCTGGGCTCTGACATGCAGTTTTTGACGCAACGCCGTAGGGCTGTCGACTTCCACGCCAGGTACGGCGATCAGCTGTGAGGCTGCGATCTCGAGGTTCTCCATCATCATTTCAATATAGAGACGCTGATCTGTTGTCCTCGCTGAAGCGAGTGCGATCTGCGTTTCGGTGCTGGGAACGTGAATAAGCAGTGCATCGAGGGAAGATTCTGGGATCGAAAAAGTCACCGGCAATGTGTTCAGTGACGTTTCGAAGGCTGAGCTAAAATCACGCCAATAGTCGGAGAGCGAGAAATCCTCTGGTTGATCAGCAGTTTCGTCCTGCAGTTCGACGGCAACAATACGTGAGAGGCGGTATGTCAGTGGCTTCTGACGGTGGGCGGCTACCAAGTACCATCGGTCGGTCTTGAGCACCAGGCCCAGAGGATCCACCAGCCGCTGTTTGGGTGGCGCATCGTGCCGAGCATAGTGGATCAAGAGTCTGCGTGAGGCCCATACTGCTTCAGCAACGACTGGTAATGCAGGTGGTTGCTCAGCAGTAGAAAACCACGGTTCGTTGTTGTTGAGGAAACGCTCATCCGCTGATTTCGCATGGTTACCCACAGCCCTTGCTTCGAGCATTTTTATTCGCGCTGTGCCATAAGCAGTAGCGAACCCGAGTTCGTGCGATCCTGCCGAACCGATCATCAGCGCTTGGACCTCCGGGCCGGTCATTCCGTTGATCGGAGAGCGCCACCCTTCGACAATGCCAACTCCACCAGCAGGGCCTGTCCGCGTCCAAATTGGCACGCCCAGATCAGCAATAGCGCTGAGGTCACGTTGCAGCGTTCGCTCGGAAACATCGAAGCGTTGAGCTAGCGCGGAGACGCTAGTTGAGGGCACACGGGAAAGCTGAAGGATGATGCCCAATAGCCTCACGGAACGCATAACTACAGCTTAGGTGATTGACGACATAGGATGTCGGCAATAGCTGCAAGACTGTTGCACACACGATAAAGCCAACAGTTCAAGTGAGAAACTATGCAACAGGAACACGTTTTACAAGGAAAAGTAGCCCTGGTAGCAGGCGCAACGCGCGGTGCTGGCCGGGCCATTGCTCGCGAACTAGGAAGTGCCGGAGCGATCGTGTACTGCACCGGTCGCTCTACACGTACCAAGCCATCAGACTACGGGCGACCGGAGTCGATCGAAGAAACTGCTGAGCTCATCAACGACCACGGTGGCACAGCCCACCCAGTCGTCGTTGATCACCGAATCAAGTCACAAGTTCAAAGTCTCGTTGATCGCATAGAAGCCGAATATGGTCAGTTGGATATCCTGGTCAACGACATCGGCGGTGAAGCCTACGTTGAATTCGATATCCCACTGTGGGAATACGATTGGGACCACGGCCAACGGCTCATTGAAGCTGGCCTCATGACGCATCTGCTAACCAGCCACTGCGCCCTAGAATTGTTGAGGCGACGACACGGTGGATTGGTAGTTGAGGTGACCGATGGAACCCGAAAATATAATGCCACCCATTTCCGCGGAACCGTCGTCTTGGATCTGACCAAAACTGCCGTGGACCGGCTCGCCTACGCTGAAGGCCATGAGCTTGTCGACTACGATGGCACTGCGGTCTCAGTAACACCAGGTTGGTTGCGGTCAGAGATGATGCTTGATGCATTCGGCGTTACGGAAGACAATTGGCGCGCCGCAGCCGAGGCGAATCGAGGCAAGACAGCTGCGCTGCCGCCGTATGAGTTCGTTATTTCCGAAACACCCCACATGCTGGCTCGAGGAATTGTGGCGTTAGCAGCTGACCCGCAACGTGCACGATGGAATACCAAGTCTGTCAGTTCCTTCGAACTGGCTCAGCACTACGATTTCACTGATATCGATGGGTCTCGCCCAGATTCCTGGAGCTTCATAGAGGCAATGGAGTCCACAGCAGCAACGGAACTAAGCGTCGATGAATATCGATGACCAATTGGCACAGCCACAAACTGCCAGCGTCGCAGCCGCCTACCGAATTCCGGTCAGGTGTGCTGCATTCGCGCTAACACCTCCGCCACGACGTCACCGGGTTGTTCGGCATCCATGATTGCCCGCACTAAAGCCACACCAGCAATACCGGTGCGGGCCAGTTCTTCGACGTCGTCCAGGCTGATGCCTCCAATAGCGACGATGGGCAACCGCGTGGCTTCGACAATCTGCGGGTAGCTGGCCAGACCCAACGGTTGGCGTCCGGTACCTTTGGTGGGCGTGGGCCGAAATGGTCCAACACCCAGATAGTCGATCGCCTCACGGTGTGTATCGGCTTGGCGGACAAGTTCCAGGCTGCCAGCAGATAGACCGACGATTGCCTCCGTGCCCAGTACTGCCCGCGCATTGGTGGCCGGTAAATCATCTTGGCCCAGGTGCACACCGTGGACGGGCACACCGGCATCTCGTGCTGCCAATACGACGTCGACTCGATCGTTAACCACCACACGGGTTTGCGGGTTTGTGGTGTGCACCGAGTCGGCGACAGCACAGGTCAAGGAAAATAGTTCGGCGGTGGATAGGTCTTTGCCGCGCACCTGAATGATGCCGGCGCCGGCCCGGGCAGCTTCGGCTGCGGCGTTGATGGTGTCGTACCCGCTACCGGAGGTGACCAGGTAGCAGCGCAAATCTAAGTTCATTTTCCAACCTCAGCTAGTGCATCAAGTAAATGCATTCGGAAGGATCCGGGGCCCGCTGCTCGTTGGGCTGCGATTTCGCCGGCCACGTTGAGCCAAGTTGTGGCCGCATGAGCAGCCTTGAAGCTGTCCTGGGTTGCCGTGGCGCAGGCCGCCGTTAATGCGGCGTGTAAGCAGCCGGTGCCAGTGACCCGGGTGAGCATAGGTGTTCCCCGGTCCACACGAGTCTGGTGGACGCCGTCGAAGATTAGATCACGGCTGCCTGACACAGTCACGGTACCACCGGTGTGGTGGGCAACTACTTCGGCGGCGTTAGAGGCCATATCCGGTGTGGCACTGGAATCTGCCCCGCGGCCACCGGAACCCGCCCCTGCAAGGGCCAACACCTCGGAGGCATTACCACGCACAACCGTAGGATGAGATTCCAGCAGCTCGCGGGCCAATGGTGTACGGACCGGGGCCACCCCAATCGCAGTGGGATCAAGCACCCACGGATGTCCGGCTTCTACTGCCGCGGCCACCGTAGCCGGGATACCCTCCAGCGCATCGGTGCTCAGGGTGCCCAAGTTAATTAACAGTGCATCGGCAATGGTCGTCAACACGGGTGCTTCGTGCAGAGTTTCGGTCATCATGGGACGGGCACCTGCTGCCAGGAGCCCGTCAGCCACGATCCCCATCGACACGGTTGCGGTGATGCAATGGACTAGCGGCTCACGCACACGCACGGCGTCAATAATCTCGGCAATGTGCCGGATATCAGGATCGGAGGTAGGCATGAGTTGGTCTCTCATTCAGGATGCGCTGCGGTATTGGCCGCGACGACGTCGATGTCATGGCTGATGTCTCGTGGTGATAGTTTCGGTCCGAGAATAGCCCCCAACACCAGTAATACTCCGCCTAAGCCAACCAGTGCCATAACCGAGCCGTGGCGGCCAAGCATGGTTTCTACCAGGGGAAGATAAAACGGATACAGCGCCGGTAGTATCAGCGAGAAGCTATAGGCCATGCCATAGCCGGTCGAACGTATTTCGGTGGGGAACCGCTCGGAAAGATACGCCGAAACCGGGCCGTAAGCCGCCACGGTGATCACCTGCAGTAGGGCGGCGAAAACAACTGCCTGGCCAAGTGCTGACGAGGTCACCGCAAACCACCAGATAACCGGGGCAAAGAGCGTGGTGGCCAGCCCCCATAGCAGGAATAAATTGCGTCGTCCCAAGTATGTGGATAGATGCCCGGCACAAGCCATTGCGATTGCCTGTGCTACCGAGGCGATGCCCATGGTCAAGGATACGTTGGTGGCGCTAAGTCCGGTATCTGTTCCTAACCGTTCAGTTAGTAACAGCACGGTACTATTCGTGAGCAACCATAAGCCCGTCATGAGCAGAAAGACCTGCCAAAAAGTTGGTGCCCACCGCCCGGTGAGCACATCGGCCAGCCCTGGTCGCCGCGTACCGGGTTTTTGGGCTGCAGCTCTGGTCTGCCGATGAAATACCGGCGCATCAGTGACCTGGCGACCATAATAAATCAGCAAGCCAACAGATAGTAGCGCACCAATAACGAATAGCACTCGCCAACCCCAAGTGGCGTAGGCTTCCGGGCCAATAACGATCAGCAGCCCGGTAACGGCAAAGGCGATGCTTGCTTGTGCCCACGGTGCCATCGACAGGATCATTCCGCTCATCAAGCCGCGACGGCGCGGGGTGGACCATTCCATGGCCAGGGGGATAGCTGCTGAATACTGACCGGCCACGAATATGCCGCCGAGAAACCGTAATACTAAGATGCCCACGATCGTCCAGCCACCAAGAACCTCATAGGTTGGCATAGCGGCGATGGCTAGGGCGCAAGCAGCGGTGCCGCCGACGGCGATACGTGTGGTGCGGGTGCGCCCGAGACGATCGGCCAGTCGCCCAAACACTAATCCACCAAGTGGACGACCAAAGAGCATCGCGACTACCACCAAGGCCGCGGTAGATGCTGTAACGGCTGGGCCAGCCAAGACAAGCATCGCCGGGGCCAGTGCGGTCAAGGGCAAAAATACGTGGATATTATCGATCCAATTACCTACCACACCGGCACGCAGAGCTGCCCGTCCTTCCGGCGGCAGGTCACTGAGTTTAGTGGCCGCCGACGATGTGTCGATGGTCGAGGCAGTCATCAGGATCCTCCTTTGACCGCGGTCGGCTGGGCGGCTTCATCCGATGGCGCCTCAATGGTCCAGCCTTGTAGTTTTCGGGCCCGGTAGGAATGATCTACCGGGCCGTGACCTGAGCCGACATGGAGGGCTTCGCCATGTTTAATGGCTTCGTGGAGCCACTGAGTGGCCCAAGATAGCGCGGTGCCAGGGCTATCGCCGGCGCCAAGGCGGGTGGCTAGTGCCGCAGACAATGAACACCCGGTGCCGTGGGTGCTCGTACTTTGTAGACGAGTTGCATACACCGGATGGCGTGTGCCATCGGGGGAGACCCACGTATTCGTTGTCCAATGCGAGAACAAATGACCGGTCTTGACCACAACTGAAACGCCGGTATCGCTGGCCCAAGCAGCTGCCTGATTCAGGGCCTGGGCTTCATCGAGGGCCGGCTCGCTGCCGGTCAGCACCGCAAGCTCGTCGATATTTGGCGTCACCACGGTCGCCCGAGCACAAAATTCGATCATGGCTTGCTCAGCCTGTTGATCCACCAGCCGGTCGCCGCTGGTTGCCACCATTACCGGGTCGACCACCAAGACGGTTGGTGGCTGATCATCGAGCCAGGCGGTAACCGTTTCGATAATCTCTACGGTGCCCAGCATGCCCGTCTTGAGCGCATCGATAACCACGTCGTCACTGACCGCTTGTAGCTGGGCGGTAAGAAACTCGGTAGGGGGAACATGAATATCTCGTACCCCGTGGGTATTTTGTGCAACCAGTGAGGTCACCACGGCCATACCGTAGCCCCCGGCTGCAGTAATAGATTTCAGATCCGCGGCGGTGCCAGCACCACCGGATGGATCAGTTCCGGCGATCGATAGAACGCGAGGAACGGAAGAAGAATTCAATGAAGTCATGGAGGACATCCCTTCGCTAGTACAAACTAGAGCAGGTTCCACGGGTTGTATCTCAGCGCTTATCCAACGCACCCCGTGTCCGCAAAGCATCTGCGACTACTTTTTTGGTGCAGAAAAATTAGCCGGTAGGCCGCTCCAATCCCAGATGTCCTCGTAGCGTGGTAGCAGAATATTCGGTCCGGTACAGGCCACGACGCTGGAGTAGTGGCACCACCCGATCAATGAACTCTTCCAGGGCATCGGGCAGCAACGGTGGCATCAGGTTAAAACCATCGGCGGCACCTGAGGTGAACCATTCTTCGATCGTGTCGGCCACGTGTTCCGGGGTGCCCACCATGGTGCAGTGGCCCCCGCCGGCAGCTAGTCTGCCCAGTAGTTGGCGCACCGTGGGGCGTTCTGACTCCACAATGCGCAATATGGTGGCATACCTACCCTGCGGACCCGAAAACTCGGTGGCCGGAGGTAGATCAGGAACGGGCGCATCAAGTTCCCAATCACTGCAGTCCTGGCCAATAAACGTACCCAATTGCGCCAAGGAGTGCTCTACGGGGAGCAACGCATCGACTTCCGCCTGTTTTGCTCGCGCCTCAGCTTCTGTGGAGCCCAAAAAGGTGACGAGCCCTGGCATGATGGG
>Ga0209487_1001101_pt1 | contig 23241 bp, 21 predicted proteins | sample Poulit2012_FD_187524 | JGI IMG/M metagenome (GOLD analysis project Ga0209487, IMG submission 187524) | Agricultural soil microbial communities from Georgia to study Nitrogen management - Poultry litter 2012 (SPAdes) (version 2) | ecosystem: Environmental > Terrestrial > Soil > Agricultural land...
CTCAGCAGAAGCCGGGCACCGTGTTCCAGGCGCGCGGCTCGGCGGCCACGCCCTCCCGGCGGACCTCGGCCTCGATCTTTCCGTAGGGACGGTCGGCGATGTAGAAGACCTCGTTCGGGTTCTCCATGCCGAAGGGCGTGAAGTCGACGAGGAAGTGGTGCAGGTTGGGCATCGAGAAGCGGATCTCGGCGATCTCGGGGTGGGCCTCCAGGGCCGCCTTGCCCATGTGGAACAGCGTCTGCTGCAGGGCCAGGGAGTGGAGGTCGGCGAAGGACTCCAGCAGCACCCGGCGGACGTCGTCGTAGACGACGTTGAAGTCGATGTCGGTCGTCGTGTAGCGCCACCGGGCGGTGACGGACGTCGCCAGGATCCGGTCGGTGGTCTCCTGCAGGGTGGTGAAGCGGTCCTTGGGGAAGCCGTGGAACTCCGAGCCGGTGGACTTGAGCACGCGCAGGTCCTCCAGGCCGGCGAGGACGAAGACCTCGTCGCCGTAGCGCTGGACAAGGGCGGTGCGGGTCTCGGTCCCGCCCTTGACGAAGGCGTGGTCGTGCTCGCCGTCGGTGACGTTGTTCGTCAGCGACGAGGGGATGTGCTCCCAGGTGTACTCCTTGATCTCCCAGCGCCCGCCGGCGACCCAGTCGAAGCTGCTGGTGAAGTGCTCGGAGAGCCGGATGGCGAACTCCTCGGGGGAGGAGATGCCGTCCTTGGCGAAGGCGAAGACGGTGTTCTTCTGGGTGTCGGTGGGCACGACCCTGCCCTGGTCGCCCACGGTGTGGGCCTCGGTGAAGTCCCCCCGCAGCTGGGAGGTGACGGACAGCTCGGTGATGCGGTGGCGCGGCTGGTCGCGGTCCACCTTCATGAGACGGACCTCGGCCTTGCCGTACTGGTTCTCCCCGAGGACGATCGTCCCGGTCCGCTCGCTGGTGGCGGTCATGGCTGGCTCCTTCGGTGTGTGATGTGGGCGGGTGCGGCCGGCGGTGGCGCCGGCCGCGGGACGGGGCGGTCAGCTGCCCCGGTAGGTGGAGTAGGCGAACGGGCTGAGGAGGCAGGGCACGTGGTAGTGGGCGCGCCCCTCCTCGACGAGAAAGTCGATGTTCACCGAGGGGTAGAAGGTCGCGACGCCCCGGGCGGCGAAGTACTCCCCCGTGGCGAAGCTCATCCGGTAGACGCCCGGCTCCAGACGCTCGGGGCCGAGCTGCCGGTTGCGTCCGTCGTCGTCGGTGACCCCGGAGGCGAGGACGGTGGCGGTCTCGCCCTCCACCCGGGAGAGCGTGACCCCGACGCCGGCGGCGGGGACACCCGTCGTGGCGTCCAGGACGTGGGTGGTGACGTGGGAGGTCATGCAAGCTCCTTCTCGAGTCGGAGGACGGCGATCTCGCGCAGCTGCTCGGCCACGACCCGGCGCTCGGTGGCGGGGTCGTTGCCCAGCCGCTCGTCGAGGGCGGACAGGATCTCCGCGGCGCTGCGGCCCGCGGCGCGGATGAGGAAGACGTGGCCGAACCGCTCCTCGTAGGCGCGGTTCCCGGCGCGGAGCCGCTCGGCGACGTCGGCGTCGGAGGTGTCCACCCCGGACTGCTCGCGGCGGGAGTGGGCGGCGTCGGCGTCCTGCCCCTCGGCGCGCTCCCCGATCCGCGGGTGGCGGGCCAGGGCGGCGTCGACCTCCTCCTCGGTCCACGGGGAGGCGGCCGTGCGGGCGGCGTCGAGCAGTGCGTCCCGGGAGGCGTAGGGCCGGCCGGCCGCGACGGCGCGCGCCCAGCGCGGCACCGCGGCACAGGCCAGGAGCAGCCGCTCGGCCGCGTCCTCCTCAGCGCTGTTGAACTGCTCGAGCGTCATCCTCGTCATCGAGATTCACCCTCCAAGGCTTCCGCCTGTTGAAAGTGGAGTTCCGTCACATGACATTAGGGCGTGCCAGGTCCGTGTGTCAAGGGGGGCACGCCGGACCGGCGGCTAGCCGGAGCCGACCATCCGGCGGGCGGCGGCCGAGTGCTCGGCCACGAGCGCCGGGAGGTCGAGCCCGGGGATCGTCCCGTCGACCACGCGCCACTGCCCCGCCACCATGACCCGGTCGGCGGTGTGCGCCCCGCACAGCACGAGCGCGGCGAGGGGATCGTGGCTGCCGGAGAAGCGCAGCTCGTCCAGCCGGAACAGCGCGAGGTCGGCCTGCTTGCCGACGGCGACCTGCCCGAGGTCGTCCCGGCCGAGGGCACGGGCGGACCCGTGGGAGGCCCAGCGCAGCGCCTGCTCCGGGCTCACCGCCGCCGCGCCGTAGCGCAGCCGCTGGACGTAGAGCGCCTGGCGCACCTCCTCGATCATGTTCGAGGAGTCGTTGGACGCCGAGCCGTCGACGCCGATGCCGACCGGGGCGCCCGCCGCCTCGAGCTCCAGCACCCGGCAGGTGCCCGAGGCGAGGCGCATGTTCGACGTCGGGCAGTGCGCCACGGCGGTGCCGGCGGCCCCGAGGCGGGCGATCTCGCCGTCGTCGAAGTGGATGCCGTGGGCGAGCCAGGCGCGGTCGCCCAGCCAGCCGACCGACTCGAGGTAGTCCACGGTGCGCATACCGAACATCTCGAGGCAGAAGTCCTCCTCGTCGAGGGTCTCGGCGAGGTGGGTGTGCAGCCGCACGTCCAGCTCCTCCGCCAGGAGGGCGGAGTCGCGCATGATCTCCCGGGTCACCGAGAACGGGGAGCAGGGCGCGAGCGCCACCTGGATCTGCGCCCCCTCGCCCCGTTCGTGGTACGTCGCCACGAGCCGCCGGGAGTCCTCGAGGATGGTCTCGGCGTCCTGGACCACCGACTGGGGAGGCAGGCCGCCGTCGTCCTGTCCCAGGCTCATCGAGCCCCGGGTCAGGTGCGCCCGCACGCCCAGGCGGCGGGCCACCGCGACCTGGACGTCGATCGCCTCGTCGAGGCCGCCCGGGAAGAGGTAGTGGTGGTCGGCGGCCGTCGTGCACCCGGACAGGAGCAGCTCGGCCAGCGCGACGGTGGTGGCGAGCTCGAGGTCGCGCGGGGTGAGCCGGGCCCACACCGGGTAGAGGCTGGTGAGCCAGGGGAAGAGCTCGACGCTGGCGACCGGCCCCCAGGCGCGGGTGAGCGTCTGGTAGAAGTGGTGGTGGGTGTTGATCAGCCCGGGGACGACGACGTGCTCGCTCGCGTCGACGACCTCGTCGCACGGCGCGGCCGGCTCAGTACCGGCGGGCAGCAGCTCCACCACCCGGTCCCCCTCGACGACGATCCCGCCACTGGCGTCCTCGCCGTCGGGGGTGAGCACGGCGAGCGGGCGGCGGATCCACGTGCGGCCGCTCATCGGCCGCCCCCGCGCTCGTCCCGCTGCTCGCCGGCCGGGCCGTGGCGGCGCTCCTCCCGGCGGGCGCCGTCGCCGGTGAGGATCGGCACCTCGGCACCGCTGGCGTCGACGAGCTTGCCGTCGCGCACGTAGTCGCCCTCCTCCAGCGCCTCGAACACGACGGGGCTGACGTACCGCGCGCCGCGGGCGGCGAGCACCGACGGCTGCGCCGGGGTGCCGGCGCGCAGGTGGTTGAACAGCAGGTTGAGCACGACGGCCATGACGGCGGCGGAGGAGATGCCGGAGTGGAAGATCGTGGTGAACCAGTCGGGGAACGCGTCGTAGAACGTCGGCGCCACGATCGGGACCATCCCGAAGGCGAGCGACGAGGCGACGATGACGAGGTTCATGTTGCCCTCGTAGTCGACCTTGGCCAGGGTGCGGATCCCGGCCGCGGCGACGGTGCCGAAGAGGACGACGCCGGCGCCGCCGAGCACCGGGGTGGGGATGGCCGCGACGACCCGGCCCAGGACGGGCAGCAGCCCGAGGGTGAACATGATGACGCCGCCGGCGGAGACGACGAAGCGGGACTTGATTCCGGTGATGGCCACGAGGCCGACGTTCTGGGCGAAGGCGGTCTGGGTGAAGGAGTTGAACACCGGCGCGACCGTGGAGGAGAGCATGTCGGCGCGCAGGCCGTCGGCGATGCGCTTGGAGTCGATCTTGGTGCGGACGATCTCCCCGACGGCAAGGATGTCGGCCGTCGTCTCGGTCATCGTCACCAGGACGACGATGATCATCGAGATGATCGCGGCGACCTCGAAGGTCGGGGTGCCGAAGGCGAAGATCGCCGGGACGGCGATCGTGGGGCCCTCGCCCACGCCGGAGAAGTCGGCCATCCCCAGGACGGCGGCGACGAGCGTGCCGATGATGATCGACAGGAGGATCGACAGCCGGGAGATCGTCGCGACGCCGACCTTGGACAGCACGAGGACGATGACGAAGGTGAGGAAGGCCAGGCCGATGTTCGCCGTCGAGCCGAAGTCCTCCGAGCCCTGGCCGCCCATCGCCCACCCGGCGGCGACCGGCATGAGGGTGAGCCCGATCGTCGTGATGACGACACCGGTGACCACCGGTGGGAAGAAGCGGATGATCTGGGCGAAGAAGGGTGCGGCCACGAGGCCGAACGCGCCGGCGACGAGGACGGCGCCCATGACGGCGGGCAGCCCGCCGCCGCCGGCGAGGATGGCGAGCATGGTCGCCACCCCGGCGAAGGAGACGCCCTGGACGAGCGGCAGCTGGGAGCCGAAGAAGGGGACGCCCCAGCTCTGCAGGACGGTCGCGGCGCCGCCGACGAACAGGGCGGAGGCGATGAGCACGGCGACGTCGCTGTCGCTCAGGCCGGCGGCCTGCCCGACGATGAGCGGCACGGCGATGATGCCGCCGTACATCGTCAGCACGTGCTGCAGGCCGTACATGAACGACCTTCCGAGCGGCAGCCGCTCGTCCTCCGGCCGGGCGGCCGTGGTCACTGCTCTCTTGCGCATGGGTCTCTCCTCGTCGAGGACGGTGTCCGCACGGGTCCACCGGCCTGGGCCGGTGGCCTGCGCGGGCAGGCGGACATGTCTCGGCGGTCAGCCGATGACGTCGTGGAGCTCGGGGACGTGGTGCGGGCCGTCGGGGTCGGCGTCGGCCGCGAGCCGGGCCAGGAGGTCGGCGGCGACGGAGACGGCGATGACGGCCGGGGACTTGCCGGTCAGGCCGGGCAGGCCGATGGGACAGGTGATGGAGTCGACCGCGGCCGCAGGGTGCCCGTCCTCGACGAGGCGCTTGCGGAAGCGGGCCCACTTGGCGCGGGAGCCGATGAGGCCCACCTCCAGGTCCCCGCGGCGCAGGGCGGCGTCGCACAGGACCATGTCCTCGGCGTGGTCGTGGGTCATGACGTAGACGTGGGCGCCGGAGGGCAGGGTCTCCAGCACGGTCTCCGGGGCCGGTGCGTGGTGCAGGTGGACGCCGGCGACCTGGCCGGTGAGCTCGCGGGCGCCGTCGAGCTGCCCGGCCCGCGAGTCGACGAGGTGGACGGTCAGCGGGTGCCGGGCGAGGATGCGTGCGAGCTCCAGGCCCACGTGCCCGGCCCCGAAGACCGCGACGGTCGGGCGGGCGGGCAGCGGCTCGAGCAGCACGGTGACCTCCCCGCCGCAGCACTGGCGCCCGTGGCGGGTGGTGACGCGGTCGTTGAGCGGGAGCACGAGGGTCTCCGGGGCGCGGGTCCCGGCGGCGAGCAGCTCGCGGGCGCGGTCGACGACCGTCGCCTCGAGGTTTCCGCCCCCGATGGTGTCGTGGGTGCCCGCGGAGGTGACGACCATCTTCGCCCCGGCCTCCCGGGGGGCGTGCCCGCGCACCGCGGAGACGGTGGCGAGCACGGCGGAGGTGCCCTCGGCTCGCGCGCGGGCGAGTGCGTCGAGCCAGTCCATCAGCCGTCCGTGCTCCGGGCGACCGTGGCGCCGCTGCCGGCCGACCCCGCACCGACGGTGCGGTGCCCGGTGTCGCGGGCGCCGTCGCCGTCCCCCGCGAGGCCGCTGCCCCCGTGGGCCGTGCGGCCCGGGCGTCCGGCCGCCACGGCGTCGCCCGCGGCGACCAGGCCGACGTTGTCGGTCTGCGGCTCCTGCTCCTCCTCCGAGGCCGGGGCCCCCTCCTGCGGTGCGGTGCGCGCGGCCGCGGCCGCGCGGGCGTCCTCGACCGCCCAGAAGACCGCCTCGGGCGTGGCCGGGCTGGCCAGCTCCAGGACGTGGTCCGGCGGCCCGAACGCCTGGGCGGCCCGGCGCAGCGCCTCCCGGACGGAGAAGGCGAGCATGAGCGGTGGCTCGCCCACGGCCTTGGAGCCGTAGACGACGCCGGACTCGGTGGCCCGCTCGTAGAGGTGGACGTTGAGCACCTCGGGCATCTCGGAGAAGGAGGGCAGCTTGTAGGTGCTCGCGGCCTGGGTGGCCAGGCGCCCCCGGCCCGGGCCCTGCGAGACGTCCCAGCGCAGCTCCTCGAGGGTGAGCCAGCCGGCGCCCTGGACGAAGCCGCCCTCGATCTGCCCGATGTCGACGAGCGGGGAGAGGGAGTCGCCGACGTCGTGGACGATGTCGGTGCGTAGGAACCGGTAGGCCCCGGTGAACCCGTCCACCTCGACCTCGGTGACGGCGGCGCCGTAGGCGAAGTACTTGAACGGCTCGCCCTGCATCCGGGTGGAGTCCCAGTGCAGGCCCTCGGTGCGGTAGTACCCGGCGGCGAAGAGCGGGACCCGCTCGAGGTAGGCGGTGCGGACCACCTCGGCGAAGGTGAGCTCGGGGTCGGTGAACCCCAGGCCGGTGACCCGGCCGTCGACGAAGCGCACGTCGTGGGGGTGGATGCCGAGCTTGCGCGCGGCGACCTCGGCGAGCCGGTCGCGGATCTGGTCGCAGGCGTTCTTCACCGCGGCGCCGTTGAGGTCGGCGCCGGAGGAGGCCGCGGTCGCGGAGGTGTTGGGCACCTTGTCGGTGCGGGTGGGCGCCAGCCGCACCGTCTCCAGCGGCACCCCGAGGGCGGTGGCGGCGACCTGGCGCATCTTGGTGTGCAGGCCCTGGCCCATCTCGGTGCCGCCGTGGTTGATGAGCACCGAGCCGTCCTTGTACACGTGGACGAGCGCGCCGGCCTGGTTGAAGGCGGTGAGGTTGAAGGAGATCCCGAACTTCACCGGGGTCATCGCCAGGCCGCGCTTGACGTGGCGGTGGGTCCGGTTGAACTCGGCCACCTCGGCGCGCCGGCGGGCGACGTCGGCGCGCTCGCTGAGCTGGTCCCAGATCTCGTGCAGCCGCTCGGCGTGCCGCACCGGCTGGCCGTAGGGGGTGGTCTGGCCGGGCTGGTAGAGGTTGCGCCGGCGCAGCTCGTCGGGGTCGACCCCCAGCGCGGGGGCGCACCGGCCGAGGATGTCCTCGATGACGAGCATGCCCTGGGGTCCGCCGAAGCCGCGGAAGGCGGTCTGGGAGGTCTTGTTCGTCCGCGCGATGCGGCCCAGCACCTCGATGTCCGGGATGAAGTAGGCGTTGTCGATGTGGCACAGCGCCCGGCCCAGGACCGCCTGGGAGAGGTCGAGGGACCAGCCGCCGTCGGCCGTGATCGTCGCCTGGAGGGCCAGCAGGCGCCCCTCCTCGTCGAACCCGACCTCCCAGCGGGCGTGGAAGGGGTGCCGCTTGCCGGTCATCGTCATGTCCTGCGTGCGGTTGAGCCGCAGGCGCACCGGGCGGCCGGTGAGCACCGCGCCGAGCGCGGCGACGGCGGCCAGGCCGTGGGGCTGCATCTCCTTGCCGCCGAACCCACCGCCCATGCGCAGCTGCTGGACGGTCACCTCGGAGGAGGTCAGGCCCAGGACGTGGGCGACGATCTCCTGCGTCTCGGAGGGGTGCTGGGTGGAGGAGTGGACGAAGACCTGCCCGGACTCGTCGACGTAGGCGAGCGAGGCGTGGGTCTCCAGGTAGAAGTGCTCCTGCCCGCCGAACTCGAACTCGCCGGTGAACCGGCGCGGGGCCCGCTGCAGGGCCCCGGCGGCGTCGCCGCGGGAGACGGTGGGCTGCGCGCCCTGGAAGGACCCGGCCTCGATGGCCTCGGAGAGGCTGAGGAGGGCGGGCAGCGGCTCGTACTCCACCTCGACCGCCTCGGCGCCGAGCCGCGCGGCCTCCAGGGTCTCCCCCAGCACCCAGCACACGGCGTGGCCGTAGTACTGGACCTCGCCGGGGAAGAGCGGCTCGTCGTGGTGGATGCCGGCGTCGTTGACACCCGGGACGTCGGCGGCGGTGAGCACCTTGACCACGCCCTCGACGGCGTAGGCCGGCTCGGTGCGCAGCGCGGTGACGCGGGCGTGGGCGTGCGGGGCCTGCAGCGGCCAGGCGTGGAGCACCCCGTGGGTGCGCACGACGAGGTCGTCGGTGTACAGCGCCTCGCCGGTGACGTGCAGGTCCGCGCTCTCGTGGGAGACGGCCAGCCCGACCACGGGGTTGACGGGGCGCTCGGCCAGGGAGCTCATCGGGCCACCTCCAGGGCCTCCGAGGGCTGGGTCTGTGCGTGGAAGCGCAGCAGCGACTGCTCGAGCATCGCGGTGCGGTAGCGGGCCGAGGCCCGGTGGTCGTCCAGCGGGGTGCCCTCGCCGGCCAGCGTGGCGGCGGCCCGGGCGGCGGTCTGCGCGTCCCAGCCGGCGCCGGTGAGCAGCTCCTCGGTGGCGGTGGCCCGGACGGGGGTGGCGGCCACGCCGCCGAGCCCGATGCGCACCCGCGCCACGGTGTCGCCGTCCAGGTCCATGGCGATGGCCACGGCGACGGAGGAGATGTCGTCGAAGCGCCGCTTGGCGATCTTGTAGAAGGCGCTGTGCTGGGCCGGTGGCAGCGGGACGCGCACGGCCCGGATGATCTCCCCGGGGCGCCGGACGGTCTGCCGGTAACCGGTGAAGTAGTCGGCCAGCGGGACCTCGCGCTCACCCTCGGCGGAGGCGAGGACGAGGGTGGCCTCCAGGGCGAGCAGGACCGGGGCGGAGTCGCCGATGGGCGAGGCGGTGCCCAGGTTGCCGCCGAAGGTCGCGCTGTTGCGGATGAGGCGCGAGGCGAACTGCGGGAAGAGCTCCTCGAGCAGGGGCACCCGCCCGGCCAGGCCGCGCTCCACCTCGCTCAGGGTGAGGGCCGCTCCGATCTCCACCGCGTCCGGTCCGACGTCCAGGGTGCGCAGCTCGGGGAGCCGGTCGACGGCGAGCACGAGCGGCGGGCGGGCATGCCGGATGTTGACCTCGACGCCGAGGTCGGTGGCCCCGGCGACGAGGGCGGCCTCCGGGTGCTGCGCGTACCGGTCGAGCAGCTCGGCGAGGGAGGCCGGCCGGACGAACTCGGTGTCCTCGGTGACGACCCGCGTGGGCAGCGGCGGCGGGGCCGGCAGCGTGCGGCGCGCCGCGAGCCGGTCCTCCTCCTCGGGCAGGCCGACGGCGAAGGCGGCGTCGCGGATGGGCCGGTACCCCGTGCAGCGGCACAGGTTGCCGGACAGGGCGTGGAGGTCGAAGCCGTTGGGGCCCACCTCGTGGCTGTGCGCCTCGCCGTCCGCGGCCCCGGCACGCTCCGGGCGGTAGTACTCCGCCGCCATCGAGCAGACGAACCCGGGGGTGCAGTACCCGCACTGGGAGCCGCCGCGGGCGGCCATCTCGCGCTGGACCGGGTGGAGGTCGCCCTCCCGGCCCGCGCCCGGCGCCCGGCCCAGGCCCTCCGCGGTGACGATCTCCTGGCCCTCGTAGGCGAGCGCGGGTGGCAGGCACGCGTTGACCGCGGTCCACCGGGTGCGCTCCTCGCCGTCGGGACGGGCGACGAGCACGGCGCAGGCACCGCACTCCCCCTCCGCGCACCCCTCCTTGGCGCCGGTCAGGCCCTGCTGTCGCAGGTAGTCCAACAGCCGGACGTGCGGGGACACGTCCACCGTCATGGTCCGGCCGTTGACCGTCATGGTCCTGCGAGCCATGTCTCACTCCCCAACGAGTCTGCGCCTCACCGCGCGTGCGACGGTGTGACCAGGACCATAGTCCTCCCGCGAGCCGGACACAACCAATTCGGAAATCGGATTTCACTATGCGGTAGTGTGAACCTCGCCGTCCACCGCCGCACGCACGCCCGAAAGGACCCCTGGCATGACCGAGCGCACCTACTGGGCCACCCACGGCGGGCACCCGCCGCAGACCGACCTGCTCACCGACCGGGCCATGTTCCGCGAGGCGTACGCGGTCATCCCGCGCGGCACGCAGCGCGACATCGTCACCTCCAACCTCCCCCACTGGCAGGGCACCCGGCTGTGGGTGCTGGCCCGGCCGCTCACCGGCTTCGCCGAGACCTTCTCCCAGTACCTCATGGAGGTCACCCCCGGTGGCGGCTCCGACGCCCCGGAGGACGACCCGGACGCCGAGGCGGTGCTCTTCGTCCTCGAGGGCGAGCTCACCCTGACCGTCGGCCGCCCCGGCGCGGCCGGACGCCCTGCCGCGGGCGAGCACCGCATGTCGCCGGGCGGGTACGCGTTCCTGGCCCCGGGCGAGCACTGGACCGCCTGGAACCGGGGCGCCGAGCCGGTGCGGTTCATGTGGGTCCGCAAGGCCTACCAGCCCGTGACCGGCATCGAGGCGCCCGAGTCCTTCGTCACCAACGAGCAGGACGTCGTGCCCACCCCGATGCCGGGAACCGCCGGCCGGTGGGCGACCACCCGGTTCGTCGACCCCGACGACGTGCGCCACGACATGCACGTCAACATCGTCACCTTCCAGCCGGGCGGGATCATCCCCTTCGCCGAGACCCACGTCATGGAGCACGGCCTGTACGTCCTGCAGGGCCAGGCCGTATACCGGCTCAACGAGGACTGGGTGGAGGTGCAGGCCGGCGACTTCATGTGGCTGCGCGCCTTCTGCCCCCAGGCCTGCTACGCCGGCGGGCCCGAGCCGTTCCGCTACCTGCTGTACAAGGACGTCAACCGGCACGTGCCGCTGCGGCTCGGCGGCGCCGCGGCGCACTGACGCCGCGCCGGGAACCGCGCCGCCGCTTCCCGGGATAGGCTTTTCACAGTGCGGAAGACGTGGCTCCGGCCGCGTCCTCGGGTACCGACAAGGAGGCGTCGTCATGGCGAACGGTTCCACCGTCCAGTCCGTGGACCGGGTGATCGACCTGCTCGAAGGGCTGACCGACCTGGGCGGCTCGGCCGCGCTGAGCGAGCTGGCCGAGGCCTCCGAGCTCCCGCTGCCGACCATCCACCGGCTCATGCGCACCCTCGTCGTGCGGGGCTACGCACGGCAGCTGCCCTCACGGCGCTATGCCCTGGGCCCCCGGCTCATCCGCCTCGGGGAGAGCGCGGGACGCCAGCTCGGCGCCGGTACCCGCCCCCACCTGGAGCGGCTCGCCCGGGAGCTGGGGGAGAGCGCCAACATGGCGATGATCGACCGCGACATGGCCGTCTACGTCGCCCAGGCCTCCTCCACCCACTCGATGCGGATGTTCACCGAGGTGGGCCGGCGCGTCTACTGCCACTGCACCGGCGTGGGCAAGGTCGTCCTGGCGCAGCTGCCCGACGAGACGGTCCGGGAGATCGTCGGCCGGGTGGGGATGCCGCCGGCCACCGACCGGTCGATCACCACGCTCGACGCGCTGCTGGAGGAGATGGCCCGCGTGCGCGAGCAGGGCTATGCCGTCGACGACGGCGAGCAGGAGGTCGGGGTGCGCTGCTTCGCCGTGCCCGTGCCCGACGCCCCCACCCCCACCGCACTGTCCGTCTCCGGTCCGGCCGCGCGCGTGACCTTCGAGTTCGGCGAGGCCGCCCTGCCGCTGCTGCACGAGGTGGCCGCGGACATCTCCGCCGAGCTGCTCTCGGTCGGCTGAGATGCCCTCCGCCGCGCTGCCTTCCCGGTTCACCGAGCTCGTCGCCGAGTTCCACGCACTGCCACCCGCCGACCGCCTCCAGCTGCTCGCCGAGCTGGGTGACGAGCTGCCCGAGCTGCCCGCGCACCTGCGCTCCCACCCGCTCGAGCGGGTGACCGAGTGCCAGTCGCCGCTGTCCGTGCTGGCACTCGTCGAGGGCGAGGGGAGCGCGGCGGTGGTGCGGCTGCACTTCGCCGCACCACCGCACGCGCCCGTCACCCGTGGGTTCGCCGGGGTGCTCCACGCCACCCTCGACGGCGCCCCCGCGGGTGAGGTCCTCGCCCTGCCGGCCGACGCCACCGCCTCCTTCGGGCTGGAGGGTGTGGTCAGCCCGCTGCGGCTGCGCGGCTTCGCCGCCCTGCTGGCGCGGGTCCAGCGGCAGGTGGCCGCGGGTACCGCCGGCTAGATGTCGAAGAAGATGTAGCGCACCGCCAGCAGCGCGGCGACGAGGTAGAGGATCGGGTGGACCTTGCGGACCCCACCGGTGAGCGCCCGGATGACGCAGTAGGAGATGACCCCGAGGCTCACCCCGTTGGCGATGGAGAAGGTCAGCGGCATGGCGATGATCGCGAGGAAGGACGGCACCCCCTCGGCGACCTCCTCCCAGGCGATGTGACGGATGCCGTCCATCATCATGGCGCCGACGAGGACGAGCACCGGCGCCGTCGCGGCCCCGGGGATGGCGCCTGCCAGCGGCCAGAGGAACATCGCCACGAGGAAGAGCAGGCCGGTCACCGAGGACGTCACCCCGGTGCGCCCGCCGTCCTGGATGCCCGAGGCGCTCTCGACGTAGGTGCCGGTGGTCGACGTGCCCATGAACGCACCGACCATCGAGGCGACCCCGTCCATCGCGAAGGTCGTCTTGGCCCGGGGCATGTCCCCGCGCTCGTCGAGGTAGCCCATCTTCTGGGTGAGACCGGTCAGCGTCCCGGTCGCGTCGAAGAAGTCGACGAAGAAGAAGGTGAAGACGACGGTGAACAGCCCCAGCCCGAGCGCGCCGCCGATGTCGAGCTGCCCGACGAGCTCCGCGGGCCAGACCGGGGCGGCGACGACGCCGTCGGTGAACCCGGGGAAGGCCTGCAGCGCCCCGTCCGGGCCACCGGCGTAGACCTCGGCGCGGGTGAGGATCGCCAGCAGCGAGCCGGCGAGGATGCCCCACAGCAGCGCCCCCCTGACCTTGAGCTGGAGCAGGACCGCGGTGACGAGCAGCCCGACGACGGCCACCCACGCGGTCGGGGCCCCGAGGTCGCCGAGCGCGACGAGCGTCGCCTCGTTCGTGACGACGATCCCCGCGCTGCGTAGCCCGAGGAAGGCGAGGAAGCAGCCGATCCCGGCCATGATGGCGAGCTTGAGGCTGTGCGGGATCGCCATGACGATGGCGCGGCGGGCCCCGACGACGCTGAGGACGACGAAGAGCAGGCCGGAGATGAACACCGCCCCCAGCGCGGTGCGCCACGGCACGCCCATACCGAGGACGACGGTGAAGGAGAAGAAGGCGTTGAGGCCCATCCCCGGGGCCTGGGCGAAGGGGTAACGCGCGACCAGCCCCATGAGTAGGCAGCCGACGCAGGCGGCGATCGCCGTCGTCATGAGCAGCTGGACGGGCGCGTCGGGCACGTCGATGGCCGCGCCGAGGACCTGGGGGTTGACGAAGAGGATGTAGCTCATCGTCAGGAAGGTGACGACACCGGCGCGGACCTCCCGGGGGAGGGTGGACCCGGCGGCGGTGATCCCGAAGTAGCGGTCGAGCAGGCCGCCGGCGGTGCCGCGCGGTGCGGGCGGGGCGTCGCGCCCGGTCTCCTTGGTGGTGCTCATGATGTCTCCTGTGTCTCGGCGGCGACCGGCTCCGGTCGGGCCTCGGCGACGGGGTCGCCGCCGACCCAGACGGCGACGACGTCCGCGGGGGTACCCAGGGAGAAGAGCTTGGCCAGCGCGTCGGTCGGGCTGCTCGCGTGCCGCAGCGCGACCTCGAGCGTCCCTCCCGCCTGCGGACGGACCCAGACGGCGTCGAGCTGCTTCCCGGGTGAGAGGTCGCCGACGTCGTCGGCGAGCCCCAGCGCCTGGGCGCCGGAGCGGGTGGCGAGGTGGAGCAGGTCGGCGGGGCCCAGGGCCACACCGGCGGGGCCGAGCAGGCGCTGCATGAAGTAGGCCTGCAGGCCCTCCTTGAGCAGGCAGAACCCGGTGCCCGCGCCGACGTCGGAGCCGAGCGCGACCCGCACCCCGGCGTCGAGGTGACGGCGCAGCGGGAACAGGCCGCTGCCGAGGGAGGAGTTCGACGTCGGGCAGTGGGCGACGGCGGCGCCGGCACCGGCGAGGACGGCGAGCTCGCGGTCGGTGGGGTGGACGTCGTGGGCGAAGACGGACCGTTCGGTCACCAGCCCGTGCCGGTCGTAGCTGTCGAGGTAGTCCGCCGCGTCGGGGAAGAAGGCGGCGACCTGGGCGATCTCGTCGGGGTTCTCGTTGAGGTGGGTGGTGAACCACCGTCCGTCCCCGCCGTCGGCGAGCAGCGCGGCGCAGACCTCGAGCATCTCGTCGGTCGTGGAGAGCGAGAAGCGGGGGGTGACCGCGTAGCGGAGGCGGCCGCGGCCGTGCCAGCGGGCGGCCAGCTCGCGGCCGGCGGCGAGCGCGTCGGCGGGGGTCTGGAGCAGCTCGGCGGGCAGCACCCGGTCACTGAGCACGAGCCCGGAGGTGACCCGCAGGCCCACCGCCTCCGCCTCGGCGAACAGCACGTCGACGGCGGCCGGGAAGTGCGACCCGAAGACGAGCGCCGTCGTCGTCCCGGAGCGGGTGAGCCCGCTGAGGAAGTCGCGGGCGACGGCGCGCGCGTAGCCGGGGTCGGCGAGGCGGATCTCCTCGGGCAGTGCGCACTCGCGCAGCCAGTCGAGCAGGGGCATGCCCAGCCCGCCGATGGCCCGCACCTGCGGGAAGTGGACGTGGGTGTCGACGAAGCCGGGGAGCAGCAGCCCGTCGCGCAGGTCGACGACGTCGTCGTCCGGCCACGCCGCCCGGGCGCGGGCCGGGTCGGTACGGGCGACGATGACCCCGTCGTGGACCACGAGGGCACAGTCCTCCTCGGCCCGCAGGCCGTCGGTGTCCCCCAGCTCTCCTGGGGTGTCCAGGACGGTGGCCCGGTAGATCGTCACCGATGCTCACTTCCTCGTCGAGCCCGGCACACAGCGCTGCGCTGTCGCTCACCCACCCCGGTCGCCGACCGGAGGCATGGTTTCGGTCCACTCGTCGGGTCGCCGGTTATCCATGCCGAACGACGACGCCGATGCCCCCGGACCCTACCGGCGCCGGGCGCCGGTGACAAGCATTTTGGAAGACGACTTTCACTTCGTGGATTCTGGCGGGCACCCGGGTCAGCCGCCGGCGAGGTCCACCGCCCGTCGCACCGCCGGTGCGAACCACCGGGCCCAGGCCCGGCCGGGGGCGAGCAGGTGGTCGGCCACCGCCCGGAAGAGGAGCGCGCGCACGAGGAGCTGGGGGAAGGCGGGGCCCTCCGCGGCCGCCGCCCGGGCGAGGAGACCGGGCGGGGCGCCGCGGAAGACGACGGCGTCGGCCGCGACGACCGCCGTGGCCCAGCCGACCGGCCGCCAGTACGCGGTGAGGTCGAGGACCAGCGGCGGCCGTGCCGGGTGGAGGTGGACGTTGTCGGTGAGGTCGCCGTGGACCACCTGGGCGGGGGCGTCGACGGGGCGCCGGGCGGCGAGCAGCGCCTGCACGTGCGGGAGCCGGGCCGCCGTCGCGGGCACGGGCTCCTCGCCCCAGGCGGCGCGGTCGGCACGCGCCCACACGTGGTCACGCCGGTCGAGGAACGCCGGTCGGGGCAGGTCGGCGAGGTGCCGGTGCAGCGCCCGCCCGGCGGCGACGACGGCGGTGAGGACCGCGGCCTGCCAGGCCAGCTCCTCGTCGGACACGTCGAGCGGCTTGAGCACGGTGCCACCCGCTCGCCACACGGTGCGCTGCCCGCCCCGCAGCGGGACCGGCTCCGCGGTCACCCCGAAGGCGGTGAGCACCTCCGGGGGTGGGGCACCGGGCGCGCCGCGGCCCGTCTCGGACTCCCCCGGCGCGCGCACCGCCTCAGCCCAGGTCGAGGGCGAGGAGGTCCTCCTCGCTCTCCGGGCGGACGACGAACCGGGACTGCCCGTCCCGCACGGCGAGCACCCCGGGCCGGGGCACGAGGTTGTAGTTCGAGGCCATGGAGCGTCCGTAGGCGCCGGTGGCGGGCACCGCGAGGAGGTCACCGGGCGCGACGTCCGCGGGCAGCAGGACGTCCCGCACGACGATGTCACCGCTCTCGCAGTGCTTGCCCACCACCCGCGACAGCACGGCGGGTGCGGTGCTCCGGCGGTTGGCGAGCGCCGCGGTGTACTCCGCGTCGTACAGCGCGGTGCGGATGTTGTCGCTCATCCCGCCGTCGACCGAGACGTACCGTCGCTCGCCGCCGCCGTCGAGGACGACCGGCTTGACCGTGCCGACCCGGTAGAGGGTGAGCCCGGCGGGACCGGCGACGGCGCGGCCGGGCTCCACGGAGACCCGCGGCGGGGGCGTGCCGAGCTCGGCGCTCGCCCGCCGCACGACGTCGGCCAGGGTGGTGGCGACGCGGTCGGGCGCGGGCGGGGCGTCGGCACCGGTGTAGGAGATCCCGTAGCCGCCGCCGAGGTCGAGCTCGGGCATGAGCGTGCCGGTCTGGTCGGCCACCTCGGCGCGCAGGCGCAGCAGTGCCGCCGCGGCGACCTCGAAGCCGGACAGGTCGAGGATCTGGGAGCCGATGTGGGAGTGGAGGCCCAGGAGGGTGAGCTCGGGCCGGGCGAGGACCGCGTCCACCGCGGCGCGGGCCGCCCCGCCGGCGAGGGAGAGCCCGAACTTCTGGTCCTCGTGGGCGGTGGAGATGTAGTCGTGGCCGCCGGCGTGCACCCCGGTGGTCACCCGCACCATGACCGGGGCGCGCAGCCCGAGCCGGCCGGCCAGGTCGGCGACGCGGTCGACCTCGCCGAGGGAGTCGAGGACGATCCGGCCCACCCCGGCCCGCAGCGCGCGCTCGAGCTCGGCGTCGGACTTGTTGTTGCCGTGCAGCGCCAGCGCCTGCCCCGGCACGCCGGCCCGCAGCGCGACGGCGAGCTCCCCGCCGGTGGAGACGTCGACGTGCATACCCTCCTCGTGCACCCACCGCAGCACGGCGACCGAGGCGAAGGCCTTGCTCGCGTAGTAGACGTCGGCGCCGGCGAGGTCGGCGAACGCGTCACGGAACGCGGTGACGAAGGTACGGGCGCGGGCCCGCAGGTCGGACTCGTCCAGGACGTAGACCGGGGTGCCGTGCTCGGCGGCGATGTCACGCACGTCCCGGCCCCCGACGGCGAGACTGCCGTCGGCGGTCCGGCGCACGGTACGCGACCACGGGCTGCGCCGGTCCCCCGGGGCGGGCTCGGGGGCCGTCGTCGGGGTGCTCACATCCGCTCCGGGGCGCTGACGCCGAGCAGGTCCAGGCCGGCGGCCAGCACCTGGGTGGTGGCGTCGTTGAGCCACAGCCGGGTGCGGTGTGCGTCGTCGACCGGCTGCTCCCCGCGCGGGGTGACCCGGCACTGGTCGTACCACTTGTGGTAGGTCGCGGCGAGCTGCTCGAGGTACCGGGCCACCCGGTGGGGCTCGCGCAGCTCGGCGGCCTGCTCGACGATCTCCGGGAAGCGGGCGAGCGCCCCGAGCAGCGCGCCGTCGGCCGGGTGGTCGAGCAGCTCCGGGCGGAAGGCGTCCTCGCGGCGCACCCCGTGCGCGGCGGCGTTGCGCGCCACGTTGCGGGTCCGGGCGTGGGCGTACTGGACGTAGTAGACCGGGTTGTCGTTGGAGTGCTGGACGAGCAGGTCCAGGTCGATGTCGAGCATCGTGTCCGTCGAGGAGCGGGCCAGGGCGTAGCGGGCCGCGTCCACCCCGACGGCGTCGACAAGGTCGTCGATCGTCAGGACGTTGCCGGCGCGCTTGGACATCCGCAGCGGCTCGCCGTTCTTCAGCAGGTTGACCAGCTGGCCGATGAGGATCTGCAGGTTCTCCCCCGGCGTGTCCCCGAAGGCGGCGCACACCGCCATGAGCCGGCCGATGTACCCGTGGTGGTCGGCGCCGAGCATGATGATGACCTGGTCGAAGCCGCGCTCGCGCTTGTCGAGGTAGTAGGCGATGTCGCCGGCGATGTAGGCCGCCTCGCCGTCGGACTTGATGACCACGCGGTCCTTGTCGTCGCCGAAGGTGGTCGTGCGCAGCCAGACCGCGCCGCCCTCCTCGTAGATGTGACCGGCCTCGCGCAGCCGTGCCACGGCCCGCTCCACCGCCCCCGAGGAGTGCAGCGACTCCTCGTGGAAGTAGACGTCGAAGTGGACCCCGAAGTTGTGCAGCGAGGCCTTGATCTCCTCGAACATGCGGGCCACGCCCCGGGCGCGGAAGACCTCCTGCGCCTCCTCGTCCGGCAGCGTGCGCGGGTCGGGCTCGCCGTCGGCCAGTGCGTCGGCGATGACCGCGGCAGCGATGTCGTCGATGTACTGGCCGCCGTAGCCGTCCTCCGGCGCGTCCTGGAAGCGGGCACGGGCGAGCAGGGAGCGGGCGAACCGGTCGATTTGGGCGCCGTGGTCGTTGAAGTAGTACTCGCGGGTGACGTCGGCGCCGGTGGCCTCGAGCACCCGGGCCAGGGAGTCCCCGACGGCCGCCCACCGCACCCCGCCGATGTGGATCGGGCCGGTCGGGTTGGCCGAGACGAACTCGAGGTTGACCCGGGTGCCGCGACGGGTCTGGCTGCGGCCGTAGGCGGGCCCCGCGGAGACGATGGTGCGGGCCAGCTCCCCGGCGGCGCCCGCCTCGAGGCGGACGTTGAGGAACCCGGGGCCGGCGACGTCCGCGGCGGCGATGCCGGGCTGGGTGCGCAGCCGCTCGGCGAGCAGTTCGGCCAGCGCCCGGGGCGTCGTGCCGGCCTTCTTGGCCAGCTGCATGGCGACGTTGGTGGCCCAGTCGCCGTGCTCCCGCTGCCGGGGTCGCTCGACCTTGACCTCGCCGATCGCGTCGGCGGGCAGCTGGAGGCTGCCGTCCGCGGCGGCGGCCTCGAGGGTGGAGCGGATGAGGGCGGCGAGTTCGGTCGGAGTCACGCGGGCCAGCGTACCCGCGCCGGGGCCCGGACCGGCGCCCCTGACCGGTCCCCGGCGCCGTGCGGCGTCAGATCGGCAGGCTGGTGAAGAAGGCGTCGATGTGGTCGGTGCTGCCGGTGATCTGGAGCACGTGCCCGTTGTCGGTGGTCCAGATGTACATCCCGCGGTCCTCGTCGAGCGCGAACGCCCAGTAGGTCCCCATCCCGTTCGTGTAGGTGTCGCCGGTGCGCGGGTCCGTGCCGTCGACCTGGTCGACGAGCTCGGCGGCGAAGGCGTCGGCTGCCTCGTTGGCCGGCCACAGCGTGGCGAGCATCTCGATCTCGTAGTCGCCGCTGACGTAGGTGCCGCGCCACGCCTCGAGCGCGCCCTCGATCTCCTCGTCCGCGGTGAAGCCGTCCTCCGACAGCGTGAAGGTGAGGTCCCCGACGGCGACGGTCTCGTCGAGGTCCTCGAGCAGCTCGGTGGACGCGGTGGGCTCCGGCGTCGGCTCGGCGGTGGTGGGCTCGTCCGTGGGCTCGGCCTCGGCGGTGGTCTCCTCCTCCGCGGGCGTGCTCGCCTCCGGGGCGCTGGTCTCCGCCGTGGGCTGCGGGCTGGGGTCGGCGGACGGGTCCTCCTCCTCGCCGCCGAGCAGCAGCGCCAGGGCCACCCCGCCGGCGACGAGGAGCACGACGACGACGGCGACGACGGGCAGCAGCCAGCGGGGGCGCTCGCGACCGGGGGCGGGCCGCTCGTCCTCCCCCGTCGGGTCGGTGGGGCCGGCGTCGGAGTAGATGGTGCGGGTGGGGTCGGGGGCCTGGCCGTAGCCCGGGTAGGCGGAGGTCCCCTCCGGCTCGGGCTGCGGCTCGGGGACGTCGTAGGGCGACTCCTCCAGGCGCTCGGTCGGCTCCGCGCCCGCGTCCTGTCCGGGGGTGCGGGGGGCGTCGTCGTCGGACGGACCCGACGCGCCGGTCGGCCCCGTCGGCGGCTGCTGGCTCATGTCGTCTCCTCACCTCCTGCGACGGGGCCACCGGCCCCGGCACACTGCGGCGTCAACACTAGGGCGTCCGGTCCCGCCTGTCGCTCCACCGGGGCAGAACGTGGCGGGCGCCACGGTCTGCCGATGTCGGTCCACGGCCCGGACCCTGATAGAGTCACCGGGCGTCAAGGCCCCTGTAGCTCAGTGGATAGAGCGTCTGCCTCCGGAGCAGAAGGTCGCTGGTTCGAATCCAGTCGGGGGCACTCACCCTCCCGCGCCGTAGGTGTGGATGCGGGCGCCCGAGGCGTCGAAGATGCTGATCGTCTCCGCCGGTCGGGTGCCGACGGCGCTCATCGCGTGCGGCACCGCCGTGTCGAACTCGGCGGCCTCGCCGCGCTCGACGACGACGTCGTCCTCGCCCAGGCGCAGCCGCACCCGTCCGGTGAGGACGTAGAACCACTCGAATCCCTCGTGCACCCGCAACGGGGGCAGCTCCCGCCGCGGCGGGTAGGTGATCCGGTAGGTCTGCACCGGCGAGTCCTCCGGCGCGAGCGGCACGATGACGAGCCCGTCGCGGTGGATGACGCCGCGCCGCACGCGCGGGTCGGGGCGGCGGGGCGCCACGAGGTCGTCGATCCGGATCCCCAGGCGGCGGGTGAGGGGGACGATGAGCTCCAGGCCGGCCTGCCGTTTGCCGGACTCCAGCCGCGAGAGCGTGCTCGGGGACATCCCGGCCGCGTGGGCCAGCTCGGTGAGCGTCCAACCGCGTGCCTGGCGGGCGGCCCGCAGCCGCCTGCCCACCTGCCCCAGGTCGGTCTCCACGTCACCTCCGTGCGGTCCGTGTTTGCTGTTTTCGCAAGAACCCTTGCCATCCTGCCACGGCGGCGCGCACGCTGCTCGGCATGGACATGGACACCCCCTGGGACGCCGTCGTCGTCGGCGGCAGCGCCGCCGGCCTGGCCGCCGCACTCACCCTCGCCCGCTCCCGGCGCCGCGTGCTCGTCGTGGACGACGGGCAGCCGCGCAACCGCTTCTCCCCCGCCGTGCACGGCGTCGTCGGCCACGACGGCCGGCCGCCGGGTGAGCTGCTCGCCGCGGCGCGGGCCGAGGCGGCCGGATACGGCGCCGCCTTCCGCACGGGCACCGTCACCACCGTGCACCGCGCCGGCGCCACGCTCACCGTCGTCCCGGAGGCGGGCGACCCGCTCGCCGCACGGGCGCTCGTCGTCGCCTCCGGGATCACCGACCGGCTGCCCGACGTGCCGGGCCTCGCGCCGCGGTGGGGCCGCAGCGTGCTGCACTGCCCGTACTGCCACGGCTGGGAGGTGCGCGACCGGCGCCTCGCCGTGCTCCTCACCTCCCCGCTCCAGCTGCACCAGGTCGAGCTCGTCCGGCAGCTCAGCGCGGACGTCGTCGTGTGCACCGGCGGCCTCGGGACGCTCGACCCCGAGGTCGAGCGGCGGTGGCGGGCCCGGGGCATCACGCCGGTGGCCGACCCGGTCGTCGAGGTGCTCGGGCAGGGCCACGTGACCACCGGTCTGCGGACCGCGTCCGGGGACGTCGTGCCCGTGGACGCCGTCTTCGTCGCCCCGACCCCCGTCCCGCGCGACACCTTCCTGGCCGGGCTGGGCCTGCGCCGGGCCGAGCGGGCCGGCGTCAGCCTCCTCGCCGTCGACGGCACCGGCCGGACCAGCGACGACCGTGTGTGGGCGGCCGGCAACGTCGTCGACCCCGGTGCGAACGTCGCCGGCTCCGCGGCGGCCGGCACCCTGGCGGGGGCGGCGGTCAACCTCGCGCTCGCCGGCGCCGACACCGACGCCGCGCTCGAGGCGGTGGTCGGGCGTGGCTGAGCAGCGACCGGCCGACTTCTGGGAGACGCACTACGGGGCGGTGGACCGCGTGTGGTCCGGTCGCCCGAACACCGCCGTCGTCGACGTCGCCGGTGGGCTGCCACCGGGCCGGGTCCTCGACCTCGGCTGCGGCGAGGGCGGCGACGCCGTGTGGCTCGCCGGGCGGGGCTGGGACGTCACCGCGGTGGACATCTCCCCCACGGCGGTCGACCGGGGACGTGCCGCTGCCGCGGCGGCGGGCGTCGCGGTCCGCTTCGTCGTCGCCGACCTCACGACGTGGGAGCCGGACGCCTCCTACGACCTCGTCACCGCGTCGTTCCTCCAGTCCCCGGTCGCGCTCACCCGCGGCGAGATCCTGCGCCGGGCCGCGGCGCGCGTCGTCACCGGCGGGCACGTGCTGCTCGTCTCGCACGCCGCTCCCCCGCCATGGGCCCACCACCACGACGGGCCGAGCCGCCTGCTCACCCCGAGCGAGGAGCTGGCCGAGCTGGCGCTGCCCGACGGGTGGGAGGTCGTGCTGGCCGAGTCACGCACCCGCGAGGTCGACGGACCGGACGGTGCGCCGGCGGTGCTGGAGGACTCCGTGGTGCTCGTGCGCCGGGTCAGCGGCCCCGCCACCACGGCGGCAGCGCCGACATGATCTCCCGGGACCGCTGCTCGGAGTCGACGGCGTCCTGCTCCGCCCACACCCCCATGGCGCCCGCGCAGGCCGCGCCGACGATCCGGGCACCGGTCTCCGCGTCGATGGGGATCTCCCGCCCGCGGGCGACGAGGCGCTCGTGCGCCTCGTGGGCACGCGTGGTCATGACGTCGGCGACGATCCGCTGGAACTGGTGGTCCCCACCGCTGGCGAACAGCCGGCGGTAGGCGCGGCGGTTCTGCGCGATGTGGTCGAGCATCCCCTGCAGGGCGCGGCGGTAGTGCTCCGGCACCTCCTCCGCGGACGGGGGCAGCTGCTCCTCGTCGACCCGGGCGAGGTCGTCGATGAGCGTGGAGTACATGTACGCCGCGAACTCGGCGACCGAGGAGAAGTGCTTGTAGAAGGTGGTGCGGTGGATGCCCGCCACCCGGCACAACTCCGAGACGTTGATGTCGGTGATCGACTGCGTCTCCAGCAGGGAGCTCATGGCACGTTCCAGGAGCGCCAGGGTGCGCCTGGTGCGCGGGTCCGAGGGCGTCTCGTGGAGGGTCATCGCCCAATTGTGCACCTTGGAGGCCTCCGTGGGCCGTGTTCACAGCTCCGTTCTCGACGGGGCCGGATCGGCCTCGACCCACTCCCCCCGGGCACGCAGCACGGCGCGCAGCACCGTGGGACGGTCCGTAACCAGGCCGTCGACCCCGAGGTCGAGCAGCCGGTGCATCGTCGGCGCGTCGTCCACCGTCCACACGTGCACGGCCAGCCCCAGCCGGTGGGCGCGGCGGACGAAGGCCGGGGTCACCACCCGCACGCCCCGGACCTCCACGGGCACCTGGACGGCCATCGCGCGCCGCGCGGGGCTGCCGTGCGGGGTGGGCACCCCGCTCGCCGGGCCGCCGTTGGCCGCCACGAGGAGCCGGGCCGTCTCGCGCTGCCCGAGGCTGGT
>Ga0209487_1001102_pt1 | contig 23234 bp, 24 predicted proteins | sample Poulit2012_FD_187524 | JGI IMG/M metagenome (GOLD analysis project Ga0209487, IMG submission 187524) | Agricultural soil microbial communities from Georgia to study Nitrogen management - Poultry litter 2012 (SPAdes) (version 2) | ecosystem: Environmental > Terrestrial > Soil > Agricultural land...
TTAGCTTTATACAAAACCTGTTAGAGTATACATGTAAGTACTTCTTGTGATATAGTGATTCTTAGATAGCATAAACAGAGGTGGTAACATGCAGGTTAAATGTGTGCTATGTGACAAAGTAGAACAGATTGAGGATCGTTCCTTAGAGGCGAAACGCTTAAGAAATCGAAAAATTAATTTATATTTATGTAAAAAATGCTATCAACGCATCGGTAAAAAAACAAACCAACGCCATGCAACAGGTAACTTTCATTTATATAAAGAAAAGAAAGATTCAAATGATTTAATTTAATGATGCTGGGACATCAGGGTTAGACCCTCATGTCCCAGCATCATAAACTAATATTAGGATGTTTTACTTTTTCGTTCGTTATGTAGCCTTAAACGATAAATTCCTAGAACAAGATTCACTATAAGTAAACTTTCTACTGTAGGCAATTTTGCAATCCCTGCAAATAGAGCTACAATAACCGTTCCAATAGCTAATAAAATATAGACAAATACACTTTTTAGTAATGGTAATTCTCGTGCAAAACCAAGTTTATATGCAATAATTAATAAAATTAAATTAAGTACATAAAAAATTGCAAAAGTATGATCATAATAGTTAGCAATGATGTATTCGTAAACCAAATTCTTTCCTCCTCATGCAGTATATAGACCTACCTAGTGTAATCATACTAAAATATTCTTCCCCAAGCCAGTCATATTGTTTTTGAGAAAGTAATTCAATTGATATATACTACAAGTTGAAGAATAAAAGTCAGATCAAATTCACTATATTATATATAAAAGAGGTGCATTATGAAAAAAATTAACATTCCTATGCTTTTATTGGCGCTACTTGTTATTGCTTTATTTTCCGGTGTAGGTATTGCCCTTGCCTACAAAAATATGTGGGCTATTATTATTTTGTTTTTACTTGGCTTTGCGGTCATGGGTTATGGAATCTCCTTAAAAAAGAAAGTAAACCATTAAAAACTAAACAATTACTTCTTGCCTTTTGCTAAGAAATCATTAAGAATATGATGCTGAATTTCCTTGTTACAGGTGACAAGGGAAGTTCTTTCAAGTAAGTTGATCGGATGCCCATGGCGATCTGTTGTCACGCCACCTACTTCATTAATGATGATCATTCCCGCGGCAATATCCCAGGGCGATAGACGCATCGCCAGGTATCCATCAAAATTTCCTTCCGCAACATAAGCCATTTCTAGTGCTGCTGAACCAGTAGATCTAGTTCCCCTGACAGTCTTAACAAGCCTTTGCATCTCTCGTTCATCTACTAAAGAATTTTCACATAACCAAAAGTGATTTAATCCTAATATTGACTCTTGCAAATTTAAAGAAGAACTTAATTGTTCCAATTGTTGCTTATTTTTATATGCTCCACCATTTTTCTGAGCATGATATAGTACATCAGCCATTACATCATAAATAAGCCCTATTTCTCCAACACCATCATGATAAATTCCAACTGAGATTGCAAAACCTCTTTTTTGATGAACAAAATTCATTGTCCCATCAATCGGATCAACAATCCAAATTGTTCCATCTAGTGATTCAATTTTGTCACCGTATCCTTCTTCCCCAAATAATAAATGGTCAGGATAATTTTTCTTGATTTTTGAAGCAAAGAATTGTTCGGTTTCTTTATCCATTGTTGTAACTAGATCATTTGCATTTGATTTTGTATCAATAACCAAAGGATCATCTATTTTCTCTCTAATTATTTCTCCAGCTTCTAGCACCCATTGTTTTGCTTGACTAAACAATGATTGTCGTGTATTTCGTTCCATCAATGTATGCCTCCTACTTTCCTCATATACTGTTATACTAACAAATTGTGGCATACTAGTCATCAATAATAACTATACACATGAATCTCTTCAAGCAACTTAAAGCCATATCATGATCCCCTTGGTCCGAAACTAAACCATTATAATATAACATTAATCTTTAGTCATTGATTATATTCATCCATTCTACACGCAATTGTTCCAGCCGTTCTTTTGCTTTAATCATTTCAACTTTATCATCTGCTAATAATGCATCATGAAGTGTGACAAGTTCATAATCAATCTCCATTTTAATGACTGGCAATTGTTCTCGTGCTTCTTTTTGTCTTAAAACTTCAATTACATATCTCAACTCATCCACATCCTTCCAGAAATTTCTAACTATTCTATATTGTTAGTTTCCCCTAAAAAGCTTTTACAATAGCTTTCTAAAGTTCCCACTACCTTAATATATGTTAAATTTCGAAGTTGTTTCATAAAATCATGAACTAACTTCAAAGTACTTCAAATTTTTTAGCAAGTGGGGGTGAAGTTCATTTGATTGATTAATCAATGTTAATATTTAATTTCCCCTTTATCATGACTTTTTAAACATTTTCAAGTCAAAAAACGAGGATCGGATACAAAGGACTGAGCCTTTGGTTTTCCTACCTCGTTTAATATAAAAACAAACTTTAATTATGAACGTTCTTTCATCCTAATGATCTGCTCATTTGATTCCCTAGCCTTTTTTACAGCATGATAACTGGAATATGTCGATCCTTTTTCGAAATCAGAAAAATAAATTTTTTCTTCACTTTTTGATGGCACTATTTCTTTAAACTTACGATATGCTTTAAGTAATTCATTGCGATCAACACTTGATTCATAAGCTTTTTCAATCAGATTAAAGAAATGGACAACAGCTACGATCTCCTCAGTAGTCCATGTTTCTTCAAGTGGATATTGATAGTTCATTCGTATGTATCCTCCTAAATCTTTTAATCAGTTTTAATAAGATGTGGATCAACAATTTCGTATCCTTTTTCCCTAAGACCTATGACAATATCATGTAAAGCTGCTGCTGTCCATTCCCGATCATGCATTAATAAATTGGCTCCTGGTTTTAGAAGTGAATAGGATACACCTACTTCTGGACCCTCACCCGTAATCATTGCTGTGGTTAACTTTTCTTGATCCATATACGGTTCAAAATAATCATAACCATAAGACCAATTCATTAAAACCATTCCTTCTTCTTTGGCCAATTCCTTTGTAAAGTCAGTGTTTTCTCCATGGGGGGCTCTAAAGAACTTCGGGCGTTCCCCTATTATTTCTTCAACCATATCACTTACTTTTATAATTTCTTCCCTTTGTTCTTCCTCTGATAAATCTGGCAAAAGCGGATGACTATATGTATGGTTCCCAATTATAAACCCCATATCGTAAATTTCTTTTATAATTTCTTTCTGCTCTTCTGTCTCTAAAAAATGACCATTAACAAAGAAGATTGCATTTGCTTCTAATGCTTGTAAAGTTTCAGCCATTTCAAGTGCATGTCCATCAGGGGCATCATCTATCGTCAATAAAACGACTTCCTCATTTGCATCATCTAGTGGCGTGATAGACCATGTTTCCTGATTTACTTCATATGTAGCAGTCACCGTTTTTTCTTCTGGTTGCTCCGGTTCTTCTTGTTCGTTATTTTGTTCGTTATTTTCCCCTGTAACGTTCTCCTCAATGATTTCCTCTTGGTTATTTTGTTCGGCATTTATATTTTCCCCAAGTTCATTTTCATTTGCATCATTGCTACAACCAGCAAATAGTACAAATGCAGATAGTCCTAAGCTATATAAAAGTTTTCTCATGATCTTACCCCTTTCAATTGTCTTTAGTGTATCATTTTATTACAAAATAACATCCAAAAGCAAAAATGAGCCGCGAATGAACGCAGCTCATTTTTCAATTAAGGATTTTATAGCATATGAATAGGCTGACCTAATGCCAGTTCTGCAGCATCCATTGTTACTTCTCCTAAAGAAGGATGTGCGTGAATGGTTAGTGCAATGTCTTCAGCAGTCATTCCTGCTTCAATTGCTAAGCCAATTTCTGCAATCATATCACTTGCATTAGGACCGGCAATTTGTCCACCAATAATTAAACCATCATCTTTACGGGTAATTAATTTCATAAATCCATCACTATCATTTAATGATAGCGCACGACCGTTAGCAGCAAACGGGAATTTAGCTACTTTGATCTCATAACCAGCATCTTTTGCCTCTTTCTCAGTATACCCAACAGTTGCAAGTTCTGGATCAGTAAATGCCACAGCAGGAATAGCTAAATAGTCAATTTGAGATTTTCCTCCACTAATTGCTTCTGCTGCAATTTTACCTTCATATGATGCTTTGTGTGCAAGAGGTGGTCCAGCAACGATATCACCAATCGCATAGATGTTATCGATATTCGTACGGCATTGTTTGTCAATCTTCACAAGACCTCTTTCGTCTAGTTCGATTCCTACTTGCTCTAAGCCAAGTTCATCCGTATTTGGACGACGACCAACTGTAACCAATACATAGTCAGCCTCAATTGTTTCTTCTTTACCGGCCGCTTCATAAGTTACTTTAACACCGTCTTTTGTTTCTTCAACACCTTTTGCTAAAGCATCAGTAACAATCTCGGCACCTTTTTGCTCTAAACGTTTCGTAACAAGTTGTGTCATTTGTTTTTCAAAACCACCAAGGATGTTTTTAGCACCTTCTAGAATGGTCACTTTTGTACCAAAGCTAGCATATGCAGATCCAAGTTCAGTACCTACATATCCGCCACCAACAACAACTAGCTTTTCAGGAACCTCTTTTAAACTTAAAGCACCTGTTGAATCGAGAACACGCTCAGAAAATTTAAAGCTCGGAATTTCAATTGGTGTTGATCCTGTTGCAATAATACAGTCTTTAAATGTATAAGTTTGTGACTTCTTATCATCCATTACTCGAGCAGTGTTTTTATCAACAAAATAAACTTCACCATTCAAGATGTCTACTTTATTTCCTTTTAAAAGCCCACCAACACCAGTAGTAAGTTTATTAACTACACTACCTTTCCATTCTTGAACTTTAGCAAAGTCTACTGTTACATTTTCTGTTGAAATTCCAAGTTCAGCATTTCCTCTTGCTTTTTCAACTAATTGACCCGCTTCAATAAGGGCTTTAGATGGGATACAGCCGACATTTAAACATACACCACCAACTGTCCCTTTATCTACAATTGTAACATTCTTACCAAGCTGGGCCGCTCTAATTGCAGCAACATAACCTCCAGGCCCAGCACCGACTACTAATGTATCTATTTCGATTGGAAAATCTCCTACGACCATATTTTACGCCTCCATCATGATTAGTTGTGGGTCATTTAATAAACGTTTCACTTGATTCAAGGCCATCTGAGCAGTTGCACCATCAACAATACGATGGTCAAAACTCAACGATAATGCTAGTACAGGTGCGATGACAATCTCACCATCACGTACAATTGGCTTATCGGCAATTCGACCAATACCAAGAATTGCAGCCTCTGGATAATTCAGTACAGGTGTAAACCACTGTCCACCAGCAGAACCGATGTTTGAAATTGTACTTGAAGCACCACTCATTTCATCAGGTGTTAATTTACCGTCACGGGCTTTTGCACCCAATTCATTAATTTCTGCTGAAATTTCAAAAATTGATTTGCGATCAGCATTTTTTACAACAGGAACAACGAGACCTCTGTCTGTATCAGCTGCAATTCCAACATTGTAATAATGTTTGTGAATAATTTCATCTGTTTCTTCATCAATTGAAGCATTTAAGATTGGATATTGTTTCAATGCAGAAACTAATGCTTTCACAACATATGGTAAATATGTGAGTTTAATTTCCTGTTCTAACGCTACTTCTTTAAATTTACGACGATGTGCAACAAGTTCTGTAACATCAACATCATCCATCAGTGTGACATGAGGAGCTTTTCTCTTCGAGTTCACCATTGCATTGGCGATAAATTTACGAACACTACTCATCGCTTCACGTGTCTCAGCAAATTCTCCCTCTGGAACAACTTGTTTTTGAACTGATTCTTCAGCTGATGGTTTCTCAGCAGTTGGGGCAGTTTCAACTTTTTGATCCCCACTTAAGAATTGATCGATATCTTCTTTTAGAATACGTCCATTTTTACCTGTACCAGTTACTTCATGAATTGCTACATTGTTATCACGAGCATACTTGCGTACTGAAGGCATAGCAATGACACGCTCACCACTCGCGGCAACTTTAGACTTATCGTCAGCTGATGATTCTCCAGCAGCTTCTTCTTGTACTTCTTCAACCTGTTTTTCTTCTTCCTCTTTTGACTCTTCCGCTTCTGGAGATTCATATCCTTCAGCTTCAAATGTGATCAGTGTATCACCAACAACTGCTACTTCCCCTTCAGAAACATGAATCTTAGTTACTGTTCCTTCAACAGGCGAAGGTATTTCAACAACTGCCTTATCATTCTGGACCTCACATAACGTATCAAATTCTTCTACTTCTTGTCCTTCTTCAACAAACCATTTTACTATTTCACCTTCATGGATTCCTTCTCCAATGTCGGGTAATTTAAATTCATATGACATAAATTTGGTACCTCCTATCTTATTTTAATAATTTAGAACTTCGTCAACCTTTTTAATTACATCTTCATGGTTAGGCAACCAAATGCTTTCAGCAGAAGCAAATGGGAAAATTGTATCTGGTGCAGCCACACGTAAAACAGGGGCTTCCAAATGCAAAATTGCTCTTTCTTGAATTTCAGCCACAACATTTGCTGCAATCCCTGCTTGACGTTGTGCTTCCTGTACAACAACTACGTGATTCGTTTTCTTCACTGATTCGATAATTGTATCAATATCAATAGGTGACACAGTCCGAAGATCAATTACTTCCGCATTAACGCCGTCTTTTTCTAACTCTTCCGCTGCTTTTAGGCAAGTGTGTACCATTGCACCATAAGCAATTAATGTTACATCATTTCCTTCACGTTTTACATCGGCTTTTCCTAATTCGATCGTGTAATCTTCCTCAGGAACTTCTTCACGGAATGAACGATATAATTTCATATGTTCTAAAAATACAACTGGATCATTGTCACGAATTGACGCGATTAATAATCCTTTTGCATCATATGGAGTGGAAGGAATAACAACTTTCATTCCAGGCTGTTGTGCAATCAAACCTTCTAGTGAATCTGCGTGCATCTCAGGTGTTTGAACCCCACCACCAAATGGTGAACGAATTGTAATTGGCGCTGCTTCAGTGTTACCTGAACGATAACGCAGACGTGCCATTTGTCCATTAATAGAATCCATCACTTCATACACAAAACCGAAAAACTGAATTTCTGGGACTGGGCGGTAACCTTCAAGGGCTAGTCCAATTGAAAGGCCACCAATTGCTGATTCAGCTAACGGCGTGTCAAATACACGGTCTTCACCGAATTCTTTTTGTAAACCTTCTGTAGCGCGGAATACTCCACCATTTTGACCAACATCTTCACCAAATACTAATACATTTTCATCGTTTTTTAATTCAAGACGCAATGCATCTGTAATAGCCTCAATCATTGTCATTTGAGCCATAGTTTACTTCGACTCCTTTTCTTTATATTCTTCCAACTGTTCTTGCAGATTATATGGAAGCTCTTCATACATATTTTCGATAAAGTCTGTAACCTTTTGTTTCGGATACTTATCTGCTTCTTTAATTGCTCCTCCGATATCTGCTTTAGCCTGTTCGATGACTTCATTTTCGTCTTCTTCAGACCATAGCTTCTTGCTTTCTAAGTACTTACGGAAACGAACAATTGGATCTTTCTTTTCCCACTCAGTATCCAAATCATCTGTACGATAACGTGTTGGATCATCTCCAGCCATTGTATGTGGTCCATAGCGATATGTTAGTGTTTCAATGAGTGTTGGTCCACCACCATCAATAGCCTTATCACGTGCATGTTTGGTAACAGCATAAACAGCAAGTACGTCCATACCATCTACCTGATAACCTTCTATTCCAGCCGCCACAGCTTTTTGAGCTAATGTCTTGGCTGCAGTTTGTTTCTCAACAGGTACAGAGATTGCAAAAAAGTTATTCTGGACTACAAAAATTGCTGGTGCTTGATATGCTCCCGCTGTGTTAATTCCTTCATAGAAATCCCCTTGGGAAGTCCCGCCGTCTCCAGTATACGTAATGGCAACATTTTTCTTTCCACGTAATTTAAGGCCTAGTGCTACACCAGCAGCTTGGACGTATTGCGCACCGATTATAATTTGTGGACTTAATGCACGTACACCTTCTGGCATTTGATTACCATGAAAATGTCCTCTTGAGAACAAGAAAGCTTGATAAAGTGGGAGTCCATGCCAAATCAGCTGTGGAACATCTCGATACCCTGGTAAAATAAAGTCTCCTTTTTCTAATGCAAACTGACTTCCTAACTGTGAAGCTTCTTGACCAGCAGTTGGAGCATAGAATCCTAATCGTCCTTGTCTATTTAATGCAATAGAACGTTGATCTAGAATTCTTGTGTATACCATCCTCCGCATAAGCTCTCGTAATTCTTCATCAGATAGATCGGGCATTGCCTCTTTATTTACAATTTTTCCTTCTTCATTTAAGATTTGAAATGTTTCAAACTGCTTTTCAACATTATCTAAAACGTGTTTCAAATGGCCCACCTCTTCCTTTCCTAATTTCTTATTTATTTTGTTCTTGTTTATCCTTTCCCAAAAACAAGGAAATTGGTCATTAATCTCTATAGTATTTATATTGTTACCCTTTTTTGAGGCTGGATAACCACCAAAAATGATTGTAGCATAATCTGTTACACTTTTAAACTTTAAAACACTAGTACAATCATTTGTCTATAATTAGAATAACGAACTAGTCATCATTTAGTCAATATTCTTGCTTGCGTTTATGCTATAGGAACTATACTATACCATTTAATCATTTGGTTTTTATCTCTTGTTATCCGTATTTCATTCATCATTCTGTTATAGTCATAAATTAAAACTGTATTAATCACTTTAAAAGTTTATATGATCACTTTTAATCCTTTTGGCATTCTAAAACGACTAAATTTAATGTTCATTTAGTCTGTTTCATTTTCTTCAAATCTCACATCTAAATCGGCTACTTGGTAAAACTCTTCTTTTAATGTATTGTAGGTAGCCGTAGCCTCGTTAAAACTTTTGTTTTCGTCTAGAAACTTCTCATAGCTATCATTCACAAGCGTGATTTGCTCTAAGAGTTCTTCTTGTTCTAATTCGTCATTTTGAAACAGTAAATATAAAGCCTCCTCCAGATCTAGAGTTTCTAGATATGTTTCATGTAACTTGTCATATGCCTCATAACGATCTATCATGACATCATACATTTCTTCTGCTTTATCTTTCATCTCTTGTTCTTCTAAATCCTCAATTAAATCTTTCACATTCTCAAATTCCTGACGAGAAGCAGAAATACTCTCTTTCTCCGAAATAATGAGACTTGAGCGTTCCTTAATACTTTCAATCGCCTCTTCAGCAAGTTCTTTTATTTCTTCAATATCATCTTTACCCAAATCATGAATTTGACTGTATATTTCCTGTTCCTTTGCTTCTAATTCAACAATTTGATCTTGAATCTCTTCAAATTCAGCTTCCAAATGAACTGACTCTTCCAAATGATCGTACATTATTTCTTGAGTCGAAGGTCCATTACATGCTGATAAAACAATAAATGCCCCTACTACTATGTATAGATAGATACTTTTGAACCTCACTTGAAATAATCCCTCCTTTACACTTTTCCTATGTCGTTTGTAAAAGTTAGGTAAACTTTTACATAGAATTAGTATAACATAAAAGTAAACGCACCAAGTACCATATTATATATAAAATATATTTTTTCCCAATTTCGTTCAAAAAACGCTTGTCATTAAACACTAAATATTGTCATCTAAAATGATAATCAAAGAAACACTTTAACAATCAAATCGATTGACGGAATCCACAGAATGAGTTGTTTTTTAAAATTTAATTCTTTTGAGTACGAATCTCATGATTTTTTGAGCTGTTATATGGTAAAGTATTCTATGATCTAAACAAACGAATAAAAATATGTGTTCAATTTTTTGAATAACCCCTTATATAAACAAAGGAGTGAATAACATCATTTATGATACAAATGAAAGATATTGTTCGTGAAGGCCATCCAGCCTTACGCAAAACAGCAAAAGAAGTAGAGTTACCTCCAAGTGAAGAAGATGTTGAAACTTTAAATGAAATGTTATCTTTTTTAAAGAATAGTCAAGATGAGGAAGTTTCAAAAAAATATAATTTACGGGCTGGTGTTGGATTAGCTGCGCCCCAGCTTGGAATTAATAAGCGAATGGTCGCCATTTATTTTGTAGATCAAAATGAAAAAATTCATAGCTATCAACTCATTAATCCAAAAGTGATCAGCCACTCAGCTGAAAAAGCTTATTTAGGGTCTGGTGAAGGGTGTTTATCTGTAGATCGAAATGTGGAGGGATATGTGGTGAGATATGCTCGAATTACTGTCCAAGCCACTGGTATTGATGGTGAACCAATGAAAATACGATTACGTGATTATCCAGCAATTGTATTCCAACACGAAATTGATCACCTGAATGGGATTATGTTTTATGATCATATCGATGAACAAAATCCTTACCACGCCCCCGAAAATGCTAAAGTCATTGAATAATCATGCAGTTTGAACACCAACTACACATTCATTTGAAGTTGGTGTTCTTTTTTTACCTAGCAATTTCTCAATGATAAAATGTATAAAAATGTTTTTCAAGCAGAAAATATGTATAATAAGCAGTTTTTCTGACGTTAAAACACTTTAAATTTATAGTTTTTTATATAAATGGAGTATTTTTATTCCAAAATTGTTCAAAACATACTATACTGTATATAAAGAGGGATTGGATCGGTAGAATGTCTTCGTTGCTTTTCTTAAATAACATGAAAGGAGACGTGTGTCAGCATGTTGAGACGCCTAAAGGATAAGTTAAAAAAACGTATAAAAGACTTTTTAGGCAAGGAACGTGTTCCATCAACTTATAAATAAGACTACCTTAACGACTAATGTAACCAATCGCATCATAAGTAAATTATGAACTGACACATTAACAATAAGAGGCAATTTGACAGCTGGACGGATATTAAATGTGATATTCATTTAACGATGATCGTGAATAACTTAGATTACATCACATTATTATAGAAAGAAGAAATAGGAGAGATGAAATGATTTTTAAAGTATTATATCAAGATTTACAAAACGAAGCTCCCGTACGAGAACGGACAAAGAGCATCTATGTTGAAGCAGAAAATGTAAGAGAAGTACGAAAAAAATTGAAAGATCGTCATTACAATATTGAGTTTATTCAGTCGTTAGATCCGGCACATCTAACATATGAAAAACAATCAGAAAATTTCGTAGTGGAGAATGTGTAGCACTATGAAATTCGTAAAAAATGATCAGACAGCTGTTTTTGCATTGGGTGGACTTGGTGAAATTGGTAAAAATACGTATGGTATTCAATTTCAAGACGAGATTATATTAATCGATGCGGGTATTCAATTCCCTGAAGATGAACTACTTGGAATCGATTATGTTATCCCGGATTATAGCTATCTAGTGCAAAACCAAAATAAAATTAAAGGGTTATTTATAACCCACGGACATGAGGACCATATTGGTGGTATTCCTTACTTACTCCGTGAAATTAATGTGCCAATTTATGCAGGAAAACTCGCAATGGGTTTAATTAGAAATAAATTAGACGAGCATGGTTTACTAAGAAATGCGAAATTAACCATTGTTAATGATGAGGATATTATAAAATTCCGTAAAACATCAATCAGCTTTTTTCGTGTCACTCATAGTATCCCAGATGCTTTTGGTGTTGTTGTTAAAACACCTCCTGGAAATATAGTTCATACGGGTGACTTCAAATTTGATTTTACACCTGTCGGCCAACCTGCTGATATCGCAAAAATGGCTAAAATCGGTGAAGAAGGTGTACTCTGCCTCTTATCAGATAGTACCAATAGTGAAGTACCAGGTTTTACAATGTCCGAACAAGTAGTTGGCGGTAATATTCAAGATATCTTCAGTAAAGCAGATGGTAGACTCGTTTTTGCAACATTTGCTTCTAACATCTATCGCTTACAACAAGTGGTTGATGCAGCCGTCAAACATAATCGAAAAATTGCCATATTTGGAAGAAGTATGGAAAATTCAATTACAATTGGACAAGAACTCGGATACATCCAAGCACCAAAAGGAACATTTATTGATTCACATCAAATCAATCGTTTACCAGCTAATGAAATCACGATTCTTTGTACAGGATCACAGGGTGAGCCAATGGCTGCATTATCAAGAATTGCAAATGGAACACATAGGCAAATCCAAGTGAACCCTGGTGATACAGTCGTATTCTCTTCATCGCCAATCCCTGGAAATAACGTAAGTGTCAGTAGAACAATTGACAAATTATCCCGGGCAGGAGCAGAAGTTATCCATGGTCCATTAAGTAATATTCACACTTCTGGTCATGGTAGCCAAGAAGAACAAAAGCTTATGCTTCGTTTAATGAATCCTAAATTCTTTATGCCTATGCACGGAGAATACCGGATGTTAAATGAACATACGAAACTTGCAGAGTCATGCGGGATTCCGATGGAACAATCATTTATTTTAGATAATGGTGATGTACTTGCTCTTGGCAAGGACAATGCTGCAATTGCTGGAAAAATCCCTTCTGGTTCAGTTTATATTGACGGTAGCGGAATTGGTGATATTGGTAATATTGTGTTACGAGATCGCCGGATTTTATCTGAAGAAGGATTAGTTATTGTTGTTGTAAGTATTAATATGAAAGAATTTAATATTGCTTCAGGACCTGATATTATTTCTCGTGGTTTTGTATATATGAGAGAATCAGAGGACTTAATTAATGAAGCACAAAAACTTGTCAGTTCTCATTTAAATAAAGTAATGGAACGAAAAACAACGCAATGGTCAGAAATCAAAAATGAAATTACGGATACAATCGCACCATTCCTTTATGAAAAAACAAAACGTAGACCAATGATCTTACCAATCATTATGGAAGTATAAATACAAATCGGGCTAACATCATTCACTCAGAATCATGTCAGCCCGATTTTCATATCCCAATTCCCCAATCAGTTATACCACAATCGAAGAGAACTACGAACTAATGAATATTTTCGCACTATCCTGTAAGAAGCCCGCAGCCCGTTCACACTTCGCTTTCCATGGTGCTTGAAGAATTGAGAACCATTCTTCACTGCTGGTGAGCCATCGGTGTGCTAATCGCACACCGCCGTCTCACCGATGCTTCTCCTCCCACATGGGTGAAGAATAAAAACCATTCTTCATTAGTCTTCGTGTGAACGGGCTACTCAGTGTAATAATGATTATTTAGTGCTCTAATTGAGCTGATTCATATTATGACTCAAACCAGTTCGGGAGAGCGCAGAGGGGCGACTCCAGCGGGAAAAGACGTGTCTGAAGACATGAAGAGTGGTCTTCTCTTCAGGGCTGAAGGCCGTCCCGCGGAAAGCGTCCCCTCGGAGCGATCCCGAACGGCGGTATAGCTAGTTAGTCTGAATTCAAGTTATTCGCAGTCTGTGTTAATCTTCGATGACGAGGTCTTTTTCAAATCTTGAGATATCTTCGTCAGACCCGATGATAATTAATATGTCATCCGCCTTTATAAGATCGTCAGCATTAGGAGAGACATTAATATGTGACCCTTCTTCTTTTATGGCTACTACGTTACAACCATAATTAGCTCTAATATCTAAATCAATTAAAGTTTTACCACTCATTTTTTTACCAGCAATGACTTCAACAATACTATGTTCCTCTGACAACTCTAAATAATCAAGAATATTGTTAGACATAATACTGTGAGCAATACGTTTACCCATGTCTCGTTCAGGATGAACAACTTGATGGGCACCAATCTTATTCAATATTTTTTCATGGTAATCATTTTGTGCTTTTACAGTAATCTTTTTAATGCCAAGCTCTGATAAAATGACTGTCGTCAAAATACTTGCTTGGATATTATCTCCGATCGCTACAATGACATGGTCAATATTTTTAATTCCTAATTCCTTCAATACTTCTTCATCCGTTGAATCAGCAATCACTGCATGTAGTGCTACATTTTTAAATTCATTTATCTTATTTTCATCTATATCAATTGCTAAAACATTCATGCCTTCTAAAGTTAATTCTTTACAAATACTACTACCAAATCTGCCTAATCCAATCACAGCAAAATCTCGATTCATGTGACTTTCCTCCATTACTCAGCTTTTCTCCTAGTTTAACACAAGATCGTTACCCTACATATTAAAAGACAAAAGGCAACCCCAACAGAGATTGCCTTTACATATTGCCGATTTAACTTTTAAATATTTACATTGCATCTAGCATTCTAAACTGTGACTTGATTAATCCGAAATATTCCCCTCTTTTTTCCATCAGCTCTTCATGGTTGCCATTTTCAAGAATTCTACCATGTTCAAGTACATAAATTTGATCTGCTTCTCTGATGGTAGATAATCTGTGCGCAATAATAATTGCTGTTCGACCCTTTAACAGTCGATTTAGTGCTGCTTGGATTTTTACTTCTGTTTCGGTATCAATACTTGCTGTAGCCTCATCAAGAATTAAAATACTTGGGTCAGCAAGTAAAGCCCTAGCAAAAGACAACAACTGTCTTTCCCCTGCTGATAAAATATTTCCACGTTCTTCTACTTCCATCTGATATCCATCTGCTAACCTCTGAATAAAATCGTCCGCACCTACGATCTTCGCGGCCTCTATCACTTCTTCATCAGTGGCATTTGGACGTCCAAAGCGGATGTTTTCCATAATTGTTCCCGAAAATACAAATGTATCTTGTAAAACAACGCTAATTCTTTGTCGTAAACTATCCAATTCAACATCACGTAAATCATATCCATCAATTTTTACGGAACCTTTGGTTGGATCATAAAAGCGGCTAATTAAATTAGCAATTGTCGATTTCCCGCTTCCTGTATGACCAACTAAGGCAATTGTTTGACCTTCTTTAATATTTAAGGATATATCATGTAAAGCGATACGATCTTCTTCATAAGAAAACTGAACATGATCAAATTCAATTTTACCTTTCATCTGTGTAAATACATGTGCATTTTCTTTCTCTGCTACATTTGGTTGCTCATCTAGAAATTCAAAGATACGCTCAGATGCAGCCATTGCGACTAATAATTGATTATACATTTGACCTAATCTTGAAATAGGATCCCAGAACATCCCTAAAAAGAATGTAAATGATACAAATGTACCTAGCGCAATTCCACCATTTTCAGGCCCTAGTATAATTAAATGTGCACCATAAGTAATTAAAATCACAGTTCCAATTGCGTTCGTCATTTCAACAAATGGTCTGAAAAAAGCACTTTTTCTTGTTGCATTGCGCCAACTTTCAAGGTTATCCTCATTTATTCCGTTGAAGTATTCAGTATTCTCTTTCTCTTGGGAAAAAGATTGTGTAATTCTAATCCCTTGAATGCTCTCATTCAAATGTGAATTCAGGCGTGATTGTTGCCAACGAACATCTTGCCAAGAACGACGAATTGATCTTCGTAATTTTGTCGAGATATAAAACATTAGCGGAATAATAATCATGATCGCTAACGCCAACTTTGGACTTAAAGCAAATAAAATGACAATAATTCCAAATAAGGTCACAAGATCCATCAACACATTAATGAGCCCATTTGTAAAAAGCTCTTGTAAAGAGTTAATATCATTGATAATTCTAACCAATATAGATCCAGCTGAACGTGAATCAAAGAAACGATGTGATAACCGTTGGACATGTGAGAAAATGTGTTGTCTAAGATCAAATATGACATTTTGCCCTAACAGATTCACCCATTTGATTCTAAATATATTTCCTACATAATTAATTAAATACAATAGTCCGATAACCAATACTAAATAAGTCAACATTGTTGTATCTTTATTAGCAATAGCTATGTCAATGGCTACGCGACCAATTAATATTGGCACAGCTAATCTAACAAATGTTCCAATTAACATCATCAGGATGGCACCTGGAAGATAAGTTTTTGAGTATGGTTTTACATATACTAATAAGCGCCATATTTGTTTCCAATTAAATGGTTTTTCAATAGCCGTATCGGTTGTATAATAAAATCGTTCTAAATGCCGATTTTTTTTAGACTCATTTGTCCTCTCAGTCAAACCATTTTCCTCCCTCATTATTTAACCTGTTCCAAAAATAAATCGTGGTCTTGGTATTGAATATCATAAATTCGTTTATAAGTTCCATTTTCCTGGAGCAATGTATCATGTGTGCCCCTCTCAATGATTTCACCTTCATCAAGCACTAATATCTCATCTGCATGTCTAAGTGAGGAAATCCTATGAGCAATAATGAAAGATGTTCTTCCTTTCATCACTTCTTTTAATGCTTGCTGAATTGCATATTCTGTTTCCATGTCAACGGCAGACGTCGCATCATCAAGAATTAATATGCTCGGATTGATACAAATTGCCCTAGCAATAGCAATCCTTTGTTTTTGTCCGCCTGAAAGCCCCATGCCACGTTCACCAAGTAAAGTATCATACCCTTTAGGCATCGTCATAATAAAGTCATGTGCTTGAGCCCTTTTCGCAGCATCAATAACCTGTTCTTCAGACAATTCTGGATTTCCATAGGCAATGTTCTCTCTGATCGTTGTTGAGAATAAAAACGGCTCCTGCAAAACAAACCCGATTGCTTGACGCAATCTTTTAAGCTTGTAATCCCCTACTGGATTTCCATCTACCAACACATCACCTGTTTCCGGCTCATAAAAGCGAGTAATTAATTGAGTAATACTCGTTTTTCCAGATCCAGTTGATCCAATTAACCCAACAATCTTTCCTTGTGGCGCATCAAAACTAATATTCTTTAAAGCAGAATCATCGTCTTTTGTATATGTTAATGTAACATCTTTAAAAGTCACATGCCCGTCAATCACTTTATCAATAGCATTTTCTTTTTCCTTAATGTCTTCTGTCGCATCCAAGATTTCTATCAATCTTTCTCCAGAAGCTTTGGCTTGGGAAAACATGTTGACAACAAAACCAAGTCCCATTAAAGGTCCTAATATATACCAAACTAAGCTGAAAAACGCAACCAGTTCACCGAATGCCAAGCTACCTTGGATCACTAAATAACCACCAAACGCTAGTAAGGATATGGCTGAAATATTTCCGATAAATTCCATAAGCGGGAAAAATTTTGCCCATATATTCGAAGTAGATATATAATTTTTCCGATAATCATCATTACTTGTAGAGAATCTATCAATTTCAAAATCTTCTCTTGACAATGATTTAACAGTATTCATTCCGCTCACATTTTCTTGTACACGTGTATTTAACCTACCCATTGACTTCCTAATCCCTCTAAAAGCTGGATGAACCCTCTTATCAAATCTTAGAACGACAATTACAAGCAATGGCATAGCCGCCATCGTAACCAATGTTAGTGGAATTGAATAATAAAACATAACTCCTAAACTTAGTCCGATCAAAAGAACCATTCTTAATAGTTCAGCAAATCCAAAGGACAGGAAGAACCGAAAACCTTCCACGTCTGCAGTTAATCTTGACATGATATCTCCAGTTTTTGCATTATCATAATATTTAAAAGAAAGAATTTGTAATTTTTTATATAGTGCATCTCGCAATGAATAAACCGAATGAATACCAAATAATTCACCTAAATATTGATGATAAAAAGTGGCTATTCCCTTTAATAACATTAAAAATAAAAAAACGCTTGCAATGTAAGGAATAAGAGAATACCTTTCTTGTAATACAACTTCGTCAATTGTTAATTGTAATACTACTGGATATATAACAGTAATGACTGTTACAAAAAATAAAAATAATAACGACAGAAAGAAGTTTTTTCTAAATGGCCAATAAAACTGTTTCAATCTTTTAAATGTTTCCAAAAATTTCCCTCCACAAAATATTTTCTAACATTCATTAACTATATCGGTTTCCGAAATAAATATCCACTTACTTACCTTATGTTTTTAATTTTTAAATTATCAAAAAATAACCCTTACATCCATGTAAGAGTTAAAAATAAATAAATCTACAATTCATCCATCAAATTAGTCGCTCAATCCTCCTGATCAAAGTTCTTATACCACTCCTTCCCGATTGATAATATCTTAATTTTCCATTGTCATCAAACACAAAATATGCCGGGACATAATTTACAGAAAATTGGTCTGTAAGAAAGTGATCATTATCTATATTAATTGGATGAGTAATCTCATACTCCTTAGCAACACTTTCAACAAGATCAGTAGATAAATCATCTTCCAAACGTGGCATATGGATCGCTACCATATTCAAGCTTCCCTGATAATCGTCTTTTAATTGATTGATTTGTGGCAATGCAATCTTACACTCCTCACAACTTACTGACCAAAAATGAAATAATGTAGGTTTTCCAAGCAAATCTTCTTTCTCAATCACCCTGCCATGGAGCCAATGTGTCGCCCCTTCTAATTGGGGCATATTATCACTTAATCTCATCAATCCGCCTCCCTCACTGAAAAGAAGCCAACTCTACCTGAGCGGGCTTCTTAATTATATGCAATCAAATCGCATAAAGTGTTCTTCCATTTTCAGTTGGGATTCACCATAAGTAATCCTTATGATGAGAAGTAATCTGATGTGTAAATATCCCTTTGTAATTCTTTTAATAATGCCCGTCTTGTTAAAATTCCATCAAAATATCCTTCATCGTCTGATACACAAACAAATGGAGAATTTATAACTTCCTTTAAGCCATCCAGAAAAGAACTCTGTTGCTTTAAAAACGGAATATCCGTTTTCATAACCTCTTGTACTTCTATATCAGAAAGTTTCTCAACTTCAATACGCTCTAAGCCTAAAATTTGATTTAATATAACCGTCTTTCCAATCGTTCCAACTAGTTTATAAGAAGAATCTAAAACTGGCACCGCTGAATACCCAGATTTAACTAACACTAATAACGCATGTTCCAGTGAATTATTTAATTGCACATGGGCAACCTTTTCTGAAGGAATCATTAAATCTCCAACATATATATCTGTTAACTTTTTACCTTCTTGCATAATACTCATAAAAAAACACCCCTTCACAAATACAAACTCAAGTGATCTTTGTCTAATAAAATCAAGTTATAGGCATGCATTTATACCTTCTTTACGAAAATAGGTGATAAACAAAGTTTTATGGAGTAAATTAACAATTTCTATACTTATAGCTTACCATATTTATTTTTTCATTTCACTATGAACAACTTATTCCCTTTCATAATACATTTAAAGTTACATTACTCTGTGTATTAGAAAGTGTTCATTTCAAAAAAAGCGTGAAAGAATAATAATGCATTAGAATTTCACTATGTTATTTTTATCATACTTTTAAAAAACCCCATAAAACTTCCATCTTGTACAATTACAATGTAAAATAGAAGTTGTTAAGAACCAAAAAATGGAGGAGAAAAATGAATTCAAATATCTTCACTAAAAGAGAAGAAATCGCGCATTCAATCACACATGGAATTGGCGCCATTTTAAGTATTGCTGGATTAGTCTTATTAATCGTTTTCTCCAGCTTAAGTGGTAATCCATGGAAAATTGTCTCTGTGACAATTTTTGGAATAACAATGTTGCTCATGTACCTTTCATCAACAATTGTTCATAGCTTACCTGTGGGTAAATGGAAAGACATATTCCAAATCTTTGATCATTCCTCAATTTATTTATTTATCGCAGGTACATATACTCCTTTCCTGCTCGTACATTTACGTTCAGGTATTGGTTGGACATTATTCGGCGTTATATGGGGGATAGCGATCATCGGTATTATTTTTAAAGTTTTCTTTGTAAAAAGATTCCTAATCCTTTCGACAATTTTTTATATATTAATGGGATGGCTTATTGTACTCGTTTGGGAGCCACTCAATCAAACGGTGCACAATAATGGTATTATGTTGCTTGTTATAGGTGGAATTCTCTATACAATTGGTACAATTTTTTTCATATGGAGAAAAATTCCTTACCACCATGTTATTTGGCATTTATTTGTCCTAGCAGGATCAATCTGTCATTTCTTTGCAATATTTTACTATGTTATTTAAAAATTGTGCTTAAAGAGGTTGTTCAAAAAGTCCAATAAAAATGACACATCGAATTTCTTCGTTGGCTTGCCTTTCCGTTACTCACGTATTAATAGCATGCGTTAAGTTACTCAAGGCTTCGCCGCCTTGAACTTCTCGGTCCTTTTTATCCTCCTTTTTGAACACGCACTTAAATTGGATTTAAAATAAAAATGACCTGTGCAGTCTAATTTCCTGCACGAGTTATCCCATATATGGACGCGGAATCAAAAGGGTCACGCCAGAAATTCTATGTAGCAGCTTTATTTTGTTTCATTTTTTGACATTTTTTATAAAGACTATTACTGTTATCGGCAAGATTAAAATGGTGACTTATTTAACCATTGTCCCCCATCCATCGTAATGACTTCACCATTAATATATGTCGCTTCATTCGATAATAAAAAATAGGCTAGACTTGCAATTTCTTCAGGTTTTCCTAACCGTTTTAATGGTACGGATTCAACCGTCTTCTCAACATCTGTTGCTGATTCAAATAGCTTTTTTGCCCCACCTGTTCTTTCAATCGGACCTGGTGCAATTGCATTAACCCTAATACCATATTTAGATCCCCACTCGACGGCTAATGTTCTTGTTAGATTAAGCACACCAGCTTTAGCGGCGGAAGAATGAATAACACCTACTCCAGCATTCCACGCATAAGTAGCAACAATATTCAATATTGTTCCTTGCTTCTTGTTGCTAATCCAGTATCTTCCTACCTCTCTACTGCAATAAAAAGTTCCATTCAATACAATATCAATCACTGCGTTCCAACCGTTTATTGATAACTCCTCAGCTGCAACCTTAAAGTTTCCTGCTGCATTATTTATTAAGTGATCGATTGATCCAAATTTATCAATTGTTTTTTTGACTAATCCCTCGATATCACTTGGTTTTCGAACATCCATTGGTACAGCAAGAACATCACCAGTACTCATCTGTAATATTTCTTGTCTGGCATGATCTAACTTCTCTGGGTTTCTTCCAGTGATGACAACCTTCGCTCCTTCTTGAACAAGTTTTTTTGCCATATATTTCCCCATGCCACTCGAACTTCCGGTAATCATAACCACTTTGTTTTTCATTGACATCCCTACCTTAAAATAATGATGTCGTCCACTTATCATGATAGCGCTATCAAAACCATCTGTCAAATCTAACATCTTGATAAAATCTTGATAAAAAATTTGACTTCAAGCACAAAATAATTTAACATATTTTATCTGAAATGATGGAATCGATGAAATTATGCTATAATCGAAACATCCTGAAATTTAGTAACAAAAAGGGGGATTGACTTGAAGAGAAGGACATTTTTAAAAAGAATGCTAGGGAGCACGATTGCTCTCTTCGGTGTTGGTGGTGGAACATACTATTATGCGCACGAAATTGAGCCAGCTACTTTAAAAATTACGAAAGAAATCATAACATCACATAAAATCCCTACCCCATTTAATCACTTTAAAGTTGTTCAGTTTTCAGATACACATCTAGGATTTCAATATTCATTTTCCCAACTTGAAAAATTAGTCAAAAAAATAAATGATCAACAACCGGATTTAATTGTGTTTACAGGGGATTTAATCGATGAACCACAAACATTTCAATCTTCACGACGATTAATAGAAATTTTACAGCAGCTTCAGGCAAATGTAGGTAAATTTTGGATATACGGAAACCATGATCATGGAGGTTATGGAACAGAAATGGTCAATGACATTATGACACAAGCGGATTTTAAATTATTAAAAAACAGTCATGAAAATATTGAGATTGGAGATGAAGCGATCACCTTAGTTGGTGTAGATGATCTTATATTAGGTTCACCTGATTTAGAAAGTGCGCTTTCTAATAGTAACAAAGAACAATTTACAATACTACTTGCTCATGAACCTGATTATGCAAGTGTGGCTGCAGATCATTTTATTGATGTTCAATTATCTGGTCACAGCCATGGAGGACAGGTTCGCTTACCTTTTATTGGGCATTTATATACACCTACCTATGCCGAAAAATATGTTCAAGGTAAGTACGAGCTGAACAATGGAAAGTTTCTGCTATATGTAAATCGCGGCATTGGGACAACAAGATTACCATTTCGTTTTCTATGTAAACCAGAAATCCATATCTTTACACTTAATAGCCATTAGTTTTTCGATAAAACGTTTACATTTATGATTGCAACAGGACGAGCTATGTTGTACTATATATGTATGTAGTTTTAATAAATGAGAAAGGAGCGTATTGATGAATAAGAAAATACCATTGTCTGAAATTGCTAAAGCTATATTTACAATTAATCGACATGCGAAAACAGCCTCAGAGCCACAACATTTGTATCATATCAAAAAGGAAGCAATTGATCGATTGTTGTCGGAAAATCGCGCCAAAAAAATTGGCCTCCATTTTTCTAATCATCCTAAACTCAGCAATCAACATTCAACTATTCTCATCAGTGTAGGTGACTACTATTTTCATATCCTTCCAGAAAAGCAAGATTTTGAGGAATTGGATCATTTAGGAGCTTTAGATGAAAACTATCGGAATCCACGAACAAGAATGTCATTATCACATGCAAAGAAAATAATCTACCAGTATATCAATTGGCGACCAACGAAACCTAAAAGACATCTTTCTCAGAGAAAGTATTCATCTGCCTACTATACACCTTCATCATTAGGGAAAATGGAATGGCCGCCACATAAGCCGCATCGAATGAGGTAAAACACATTTTAAGGATCATAAGTTTACATTACCATATCAACGCTGTGTAAATTAAATGCTACAGTAAAAGATGACTGAAACGTACTTAAATAGCGTAAATGAAGTCTGCAAATGGACCCAAAATCTAATCATGATAAAATAATCGAGGGTGTACATGGACAAACTGTACGCTCTCGATTAATAATTACCGTGCTTTTTCTGTTTACCCCAGAATAGCTTATAAATAATAAGTATAATACCGAAAACCGCAAGACATTGTAAAAATATTCTAAATAAATGAGTAAGTGAATGGTTCAATTCTTCAATTAAAACAATCATAAAAATCATCGTAAAAAGAATTAATAAACTATT
>Ga0209487_1001103_pt1 | contig 23226 bp, 27 predicted proteins | sample Poulit2012_FD_187524 | JGI IMG/M metagenome (GOLD analysis project Ga0209487, IMG submission 187524) | Agricultural soil microbial communities from Georgia to study Nitrogen management - Poultry litter 2012 (SPAdes) (version 2) | ecosystem: Environmental > Terrestrial > Soil > Agricultural land...
CGGACAACGCTTCAGCAGAAAAGACGATTGGCAATCCGAGTATAACATCAGCAAGTATCCCAATGTCCCGGGTTGAGCAATACGTTATCTATTTAAACACTTCACAAACGTACAGCTCTCAAAATGTTGATCAGCAACTGATGGAACAATTTCAAAGGGTGATAAAGGAAAGCAGATTCTCGGCAACACTAAATGGTCCAAGTCAATTGTCGTTAACGTTACGCCCTGATAATTTAGGTGAGATGATGGTACGGTTAACACATGTAAATGGTGAAATGACAGTGAAAATAATCGTCACTTCAGAAGCAACCAAGGAAATGCTGCAATCCAATATTCATCAATTGAAAAATATGTTCTCACCACAACAGGTTATCATTGAAAGACAGGAATTAAACGCGCAGGCAAGCCAGGAAGCTGACGGTGAACAACAGGAACAACCTACGGAAGATGAGGATCAAAATCAACCGGAACATTCTAAACAGGACGAAAAATCAAGTGATGATGATTTCGAAAACCGATTCCATGAGTTACTAATGAATGAGAAAGTGTAGGTGATTATATGCCGTCAATAGATCCGAAGTTGTATTTACAAAATCAGTCAACAGCAAGAACGCCAAGTACGGAGCTTGGAAAAGATGAGTTTATGAAAATATTAATGACACAATTGCAAAATCAAGACCCTTTAAATCCAATGGATGACCGGGAATTTATTTCTCAGATGGCCACTTTTTCAACGTTGGAACAGACAATGAATATGGCCAACTCCATTGATAAACTAGTACAGAGTCAATTAATGTCACCGGTTATTCAATATAGTCAGATGGTCGGGAAGGAAGTTTCATATGAAGCTTTTGATGATGAAACCGGAGAAGATCTAGGTACTGAAACAAGTATTGTTGCAGCTGTAAGTCAGAAAGATGGCTGGGCAATATTAGAATTAGATAATGGTGAAAAAATTTATGCAGATGCTATTTTGCAAGTAAAAGATCCGAATGCCAAAAAAGATGAAATGTAAAACAAGTGCAAGGAATGTAACTAGCGTTATCTAAAGGAAGTGAATCATATGACGCACCACATTCATCCATTGCAACAACATTATGCAATAAACACGCCACCTGTTAAAACTATAAAACAAAAATCGCAGCTCCACTTTAAAGATATTTTGACTGATGTACAGGATTTAAAGATCAGCAAACATGCAAAACACCGCTTGCAAGAGAGAAATATCCACATTGATGAGAAACAGTGGAAGATCATCGGTGAAAAAGTGAGTGAAGCGAAACAAAAAGTAGTCACAGATTCATTAGTTGTAATGGATCAATCAGCATTACTTGTAAGTACCAAAAATAATACAGTAGTAACCGCGATGAACCGGGAAGAAGCTACAAGTAAAATCTTTACCAATATTAATGGAACAATTTTAATTGATAAATAGGCTGGACCCAGGTTGGGAGGCCATAAAGCTGTTGAATGAATGATACAGCTAGTTACAATAAACCAATAAAGGGGAAAATTATATGTTACGTTCAATGTATGCAGGTATTTCGGGAATGAAGGGATTTCAAACAAAATTAGATGTTATCGGAAATAATATTGCAAACGTCAATACATCCGGCTTTAAAAAAGGGCGCGTTACTTTTCAAGATATGATGAGCCAAACGACAGCAGGTGCACAGGGGCCAACAGGTAATCGCGGTGGTGTGAATCCGCAACAAGTTGGATTAGGATCCCAACTGGGCACAATTGATAACTTACATACTCAGGGATTCCTGCAAACGACAGAAAATCCACTTGATTTGGCTTTGGAGGGAGACGGGATGTTTGTCCTTGACACGCCTGAAGGGAGAGCATATACACGGGCAGGTAATTTTTACTTGGATGATAACCAAAATATCGTAAATGCCGATGGGTATTATTTGTTAAACAGTGATGAAGAACAAATACAGATACCGGCGGAAGCGAAGAGCATCAACGTTCAAAAAGACGGTACGGTAAACTATGTTGATGAAGATGGAAGTACACAGGAAGCAGGCCGTGTTGCTTTAGCATTGTTTTCTAATCCAGGTGGCCTTGAAAAAATCGGTGGTAACTTGTTCCTGGATACAAATAATGCTGGCCTTGCTGGTTTAGTTGATGCGGAAAGCGAAGGTGCAGCAAGTATAGCTAGTGGTTCCCTAGAAATGTCGAACGTAGACTTAGCTGAAGAATTCACCGAAATGATTACAGCCCAACGTGGTTTCCAAGCGAACACAAGGATTATCACCACATCCGATGAAATATTACAAGAGCTTGTTAATTTAAAAAGATAATAAGGAGGTAGGGAGTGGCGGTGTGCACTCCCGCCAATGATGATTCGACTGACAAGATTAAATGGTGAAATTTTCTTATTGAATGCATTCATGATTGAGCAAATTCAATCCCATCCAGATACGATAATTACTTTAATGAACGGTAAAAAGATTGTAGTTCAAACATCAGAGTCGGATGTACTTCAGTTAGTTACCGCCTATCATAGAAAAATAGGTGTTTATGGATCTCTGCACGAGGGCGGTGAAGACGTTGAGTAAACTTCTAAAAATAATGATTACTACCCTTATCATTCTAGTATCTATCGGGATCGTTGCTGTAGTTGTTCTGTTTTATGTAGATACTGACAATGACAAGGGGAAAGCCCAGTCTATTGATGAAGTTGTTGAATATTCCTATGAGACGCCGGAAATCACGACAGATTTGCAAGATGGTACTTTTGTCAGGATTCAATTCCAGGTTTTAACGGATGGAAAAAATGCAAAAAAAGAAGTTGTCAAAAGAGAATTCCAACTTAAAAATATTATAATAAAAGAATTAGCTAAGATGAATGAAGATGATTTCAAGGCCGGTCTCGGAGAGTTAGAAGATGATATACAATCAAAGCTAAATGAAGTGATGACAGAAGGAAATATTACGGATGTCTATACAACAAATAAAATTTTACAATAATTAATACCCGTTAAATAAATTTAATAACTCCTATGTGGAGGTGAGCAGTTTGGTAGATGAAGTTCTTTCGCAAAATGAAATTGACGCACTTTTATCTGCAATTACTTCAGGTGAAATGGATGCAGAAGAATTAAAGAAAGAAGAGAAAGAAAAAAAAGTACGTGTCTATGATTTTAAACGAGCATTGCGTTTTTCAAAAGATCAAATCCGGAGTATTGGAAGAATTCACGAAAATTATGCACGATTATTGACTACTTTTTTCGCAGCGCAACTGCGTACATATGTAAACATCTCAGTGGCATCTGTTGATCAAATACCTTATGAAGAATTTATTCGGTCTGTTCCTGAGAAGACCGTATTAAATATATACAGTGTAGCACCGCTTGATGGAAAAGTTTTAATGGAGGTCAATCCGAATATTGCTTATGGATTCCTTGATTTAATTCTTGGCGGAAAAGGAAGTAGTGTAAATAAGATAAATAACTTAACCGAAATAGAAAAAATGCTCATGACACAGCTTTTTGAAAAAGCAATCATTAATCTAAAAGAAGCATGGGCTTCGATTGTGGAAATAGACCCGATATTAGAGGAATTTGAAATCAATCCGCAGTTTTTACAAATGGTATCACCAAATGAAACGGTTGTAGTGGTGTCATTGAATACAGCAATAGGGGAAACGAGCGGAATGATAAATATTTGTATCCCGCATATCGTATTAGAACCAATTATTCCAAAGCTATCTGTTCACTATTCAATGCAAACACAAACAGCGAATGGAAAAAGGGATTCGGAAGCATATGGCAAAATAACAGAAAATCTGCAAGATGCTAAAGTGGAGGTCAAAGCACTATTAGGAGAAACAAATATTACTATCGACGAGTTTTTGAATTTAGGTAAAGACGACATCATTGCACTAAAACAGCCGATAGATCAATCGCTTGCACTGACCATTAATAACGAACCGAAGTTTTATGTCCAACCGGGTAAATCAAAAAATAATATATCTGTACAAGTACTGGAAGAAATTAAAGGGAGGGAATAATGATGAATGATGGCATGCTTTCCCAGGAAGAAATAGATGCACTTTTAAAAATAGGTGCTGATGATGAGGAAGAATCGGATGCAACGGAAGTTCATGATATACACGTGGAAGATTATTTATCTACGATCGAAATTGATACTTTAGGAGAAATAGGGAATATATCTTTTGGAAGTTCTGCTACGACACTTTCAACATTATTAAGCCAAAAGGTTTCCATCACTACACCTGAAGTGTCAGTTATAAAAAAAATGGAACTATATAATGCATTTTCCTTTGAACATGTAAGTATTCAAGTTAATTACGTAGAGGGTTTTTCGGGCCAAAATGTATTTGTTATTCAATCTGAAGATGCATCTATTATCTCGGATATTATGCTTGGAGGGGATGGTACAGAACCGGCGGAGGCACTAAACGATATCCATCTCAGCGCTGTACAGGAAGCAATGAATCAGATGATGGGGGCTGCGGCAACTAGCATGTCTACAGTGTTTAACAAGCGTGTTGATATATCACCACCTGCTATTAAATTGATTAAAGCGGACGATGCAAAAAATACCGAGCCTATAACAAATGAAGAAATTTTTGTTAAAGTTTCTTTTCAACTCAAAGTCGGTGAATTAATAGATTCCAATATTATGCAGCTTATACCTATTCCATTTGCAAGTGAACTGGTCCAGGAATTACTTCATGAACCGGATAAAGAAGCTGAACAGGAAATGGCAGCAGCTGTAGAACAAATAGAAAACACGAAAAAGGAAAAGCGACCAAGCATAGCTAAACCGGCAGAAAATAGGGAACAAACAACACAACATATCGGAAATCCATTCGATCAAAATAAAGCTACCATTCAACAAGCAACATTTTCTGATTTTGATCAGGTGGAACTTAATTCAAATGAGCAAAAAAATCTGGACATGCTGTTGGATATCCCATTAAATATTAAGGTGGAACTAGGCAGAACGAAACGAACTATTAAAGATATTTTGGAATTATCCTCAGGATCCATCATTGAACTTGATAAACTGGCAGGAGAACCAGTCGACATACTAGTAAATGAAAAATTAATAGCCCAAGGCGAAGTAGTAGTTATTGATGAAAACTTCGGTGTGCGGGTGACAGATATTATTAGCCAGACGGATCGTATTATGAAACTTAAATAGTGTGAGGAGGAGTATAAGATGGGGAAAAATATTCTTATTGTAGACGATGCAGCATTTATGCGAATGATGGTCAAGGATATATTAGTAAAAAATGGTTTTATTGTTGTAGGAGAAGCTCAAGACGGTATGGAGGCGGTCGAAAAGTATAAAGAGTTATCACCAGACCTCGTAACGATGGATATAACGATGCCTGAAATGGATGGCATAGCAGCTTTAAAACAAATCAAGGAAATAAATTCGGATGCAAAAGTAATTATGTGCTCAGCCATGGGGCAACAGGCAATGGTCATTGATGCGATTCAAGCAGGAGCGAAAGATTTTATTGTTAAACCATTTCAGGGTGAACGGGTTATTGAAGCTATTCAAAAGGCGTTGAACTAAGAAGCGAGTGGGATTGTAATGAAGAAAATATGTAGAAGTATCAGTTTTATAAGCATCATCTTTCTTTTTGTTTTTTCAGGAATTGTTCAAGTTCAAGCAAAACAGCCTAATGTGGCAGATTGTCTGGAAAATAAAGCTGATTGTCCCGACGGAACTGAAAAAGACCAAAATGGGAAAAAAACAGATCAAGAAGAAGTGATGCCGGAAGTTAAAAATACAGGATCATTAATTTTTGACTTGATCAAGATGGTGTTTGCGTTATTTTTAGTGCTCGGCCTTATTTATTTGCTACTTAAATTTTTAAATAAACGAAACAAACTATTTCATCAAGTAAAAGCGCTTGAAAACTTAGGTGGAATTTCCGTTGGCCAAAATAAATCGATTCAAATTGTACGAATCGGTTCAAAAGTCCACTTAATTGGTGTTGGAGAAAATGTTGAAATGCTACAGGAAATTACCGACGAAGAAGTGAAAAGGGATTTATTGCAAGACCGTGAGTCTACTGATTCACAAAACAAAAACATGCTTACATCCTTTTTACAAGCTAAGTCAAAGACGGATAAAGATGAAAATGCTACTCGATCAGAAAATGAATTTAAAAGTCTTTTTTCGAAAGAACTGGAAAAACTTAAACACACGAGAAAACAGATCATTAATGGCCAAATAGAGAAGGAAGATAAGCATGAATGAGTTTGTAGATATGTTTTCCGGTTCTGATCCTTCGTCTGTTTCAGCGTCTGTAAAATTATTATTACTGTTTACCGTCTTATCTTTAGCGCCGGGTATTCTAATATTAATGACCAGCTTTACGAGAATCATCATTGTTCTATCTTTTGTTCGTACTTCTCTGGCAACACAGCAGATGCCTCCTAACCAAGTATTAATAGGACTAGCCTTATTTTTAACGTTTTTTATTATGGCTCCGGTATTCGGAGAGGTCTACGATGACGCATTGCAGCCGCTGTTTGATGAAGAGATAACATTAGATGAGGCCTATGATAAAGCCAGTACACCGATGAAAGATTTTATGACAAAACATACGCGGCAAAAAGACCTTGCTTTATTTATGAATTATGCAAAAATGGAAAAGCCTGAAACAGTTCAGGATATTCCAATCACAACACTAGTACCGGCATTTGCCATCAGTGAATTAAAAACAGCTTTTCAAATGGGATTTATGATATTTGTTCCTTTTTTAATTATTGATATGGCAGTAGCGAGTGTTTTAATGTCCATGGGTATGATGATGTTGCCGCCGGTGATGATTTCATTACCATTTAAAATTTTATTATTTGTATTGGTAGATGGCTGGTATTTAGTCACCCATTCTTTATTAGATGGGTTCCAGTGATTACGCTTGGTGATGGGAAAAGGAAAGGTGATCATGCTTGAATACGGAATTTGTTTTAGCTTTAGCTGAAAAAGGTATATTTACTATTTTAATTGTTTCAGGGCCATTACTTATTTTGGCACTTGTTGTAGGTTTACTCGTAAGTATTTTTCAAGCAACCACCCAAATCCAAGAACAAACCTTAGCCTTTATTCCTAAAATCGTAGCAGTTTTAGTCGGTTTGATTTTCTTTGGACCATGGATGCTGACAAAGATGGTCGAGTTTACGGCAGATGTATTTCAAAATTTAAATCAGTTTGTAGGTTAAACCATGTTAGACGTCATTAATATCGCTAGTATTCCGGTTTTTTTACTAATATTTGTACGTGTTATCGCATTTTTTGTTACCTTACCATTATTTTCCTATCGTACTATTCCGATGCCTTTTAAAATCGGGTTTAGTTTTTTTCTTGCACTTATTATGTTTTATACAGTAGATGCATCAGGCGTGCAAGTCAATGAAATGTATATCTTTTTACTCGTTAAAGAAATGCTTGTTGGCCTGTTAATCGGTTTAATTGCCTATATGATTCTTGCAGCAGTTCAAATAGCCGGCGGTTTTATTGACTTTCAAATGGGTTTTGCCATTGCCAATGTCATTGATCCGCAAACAGGTGCACAAAGTCCGTTAACCGGTCAGTATTTTTATATTATTGCACTCCTATTTCTATTATCGGTTGATGGACATCATTTATTAATAGATGGTATTTTTTATAGTTATCATTTTATCCCGATTGATGCGTTCATCCCATTCAAGGATGGAACAATCGCTGACTTTGTTATTGATACATTTAATAAAATGTTTTTAATCGCCTTTCAAATGTCCATACCTATTGTCGGCTGTTTGTTTTTAGTAGATGTGGCACTTGGTATTATTGCCAGAACTGTTCCACAGTTAAACGTATTTGTCGTCGGTTTGCCGCTTAAAATTTTCGTGAGCTTTGTTGTTATTTTAGTTTTCTTAAGCTTATATATTGTTTTAGTAAAAGTTTTATTTGAAACGATGTTTAACACCATGAGGGGACTCATGCAATTATTCGGGGGTGCATAACTTGCAATTAAAATTAGATTTACAATTTTTCGCAGGTGAAAAGACAGAGAAAGCTACTCCGAAAAAAAGACAAGACGAACGGGAAAAAGGTAAAGTTGCAAAAAGTCAGGATGTTAATACATCGATTATTTTATTATTTTCGTTTATCGTTCTCATGGTGTTTGGCGGCTTCATGAAAAATAAAATGACAACGTTGTTTGAACATACTTTTACGGAATATATTCATTGGGAACTTACAGAAAATACGATTCATCAGCTATTTGTAGAGACGACTTTAGAAACTGCTCAAATGGTCGCTCCAGTTATGGCTGCCGGACTAATTGCAGGTACAGCAGCCAATCTGATGCAAATTGGTTTCTTATTCTCAACAGAATCATTGAAATTCGATTTAAAAAAAATCGATCCTATCCAAGGTGCAAAAAAAATATTCTCGATCAGAGCTTTAGTAGAGTTGTTAAAGTCATTATTAAAGATTGTTTTCATTGGAACAGTGATTTTTACTGTGATTTGGATATACAAAGATGACATGATGATGTTAGCTTTTAAAAATACAGATGTCGCCTTGGCGTTCTTCGGTAAAATAACAATGAACATGGGGATTTCCGCAATTATTGCACTCCTATTTTTAGCTGTATTCGACTATGCATATCAGCGCTATGATTTCGAAAAAAATATGAAAATGTCAAAACAGGATATAAAAGATGAACATAAAAACATGGAAGGTGACCCTTTTATTAAATCCAAAAGAAAAGAAAAACAGCGTCAGATAGCAATGCAACGGATGATGAGTGAGGTACCGACCGCGGATGTTGTCATTACAAACCCGACCCATTATGCCATCGCAATTAAATATGATGAAGAGAAAGCAAGCGCTCCTTATATCGTAGCCAAAGGGACAGATTATACTGCACTTAAAATCAAAGAAATTGCGAAGACAAATGATGTAGTAACGGTAGAAAACAAACCGCTTGCAAGGTCTTTATTCGATGTAATAGAAATCGGTGATGTGATTCCCGAGCAATTTTATCAGGCCATTGCTGAAATATTAGCTTATGTTTATCGATTGGCAGATGCACAAAAAGATACCAAATGATTCGTAAAAAGTTTAAGTATTAGACTCTTTTCTTAAAAGATTGGAACTGCTGTTACGCATCCCATCGAAAAGGGTTGGGACTGCGATTACTCGCCCCACCGAAAGAATTGTTGTTTTTGACACAAAATCTTTAAACTGCGACATAGGATACCGCTCCGGAAATACACTACGCTTTCCACGGGCTCGCGATGAGTCTCCTCACTCGCAAAGAACGCTCGCTGCGGGGTCTCATCGTCTTCGCTTTCCCGCAGGAGTCTTCGTGTATTTCCTTCGCTAACATGGTGTTTGGAGCGGAGGACCGTTGACCCCTGCAGGAACAAAGGTTTTCGATGGGACGAGCAGTGCGCAGTCCCAGCACGTGTCTGAAGACCCCGCAGAACTGCTCTGAGGAAGGCCGACTAAAACCGTTCTTTGCGAACAACGTCGACATACCCTTTGCCAGGGCAAGGAGGCTGAAGCCGTGCCAGCGGAAAGCAACGGTCTGTAGCGGAAAACAACTCAGCGTATACGCCGCAATTTATATGAACTCGAGGATTAAAAGCAACAACTCTTTTCGTGGGGGTGAGTATACGCAGTCCCAAAACTTAAAAAAAGCCAAGCATTAAGGGGAGAAAAGAATGAAAGCACGTGATTTATCTGTCCTTCTGGGTGTTATATTAATTATCATTATGTTAATTATTCCATTGCCTGGATGGCTGTTAAGTATATTAATTTTATGCAACATAACGCTTGCTCTTATAGTTATTTTAGTCTCAATGAATACCCAGGAAGCATTGCAATTTTCTATCTTTCCTTCTCTCTTATTGCTTTTAACATTATTTCGTTTAGGTCTTAATGTTTCAACAACGAGGTCCATCCTGTCTGAAGCAGATGCAGGTGGAGTAGTAGAGACGTTCGGGACATTTGTAATCGGGGATAATCCGCTAGTAGGTTTTGTTGTGTTCATTATTCTTGTTATTATTCAATTTGTTGTTATTACCAAAGGGGCAGAACGTGTTTCGGAAGTTGGTGCACGATTTACACTTGATGCAATGCCGGGTAAGCAAATGAGTATTGATGCCGATTTAAATGCGGGTCTAATTTCAGAGCATCAAGCAAAGGAGCGGCGCGAAAAAGTAGAAAATGAAGCAAACTTTCATGGCGCAATGGACGGGGCCAGTAAATTTGTCAAAGGGGATGCCATTGCTGGAATAATCATCGTTCTGATTAATATAATTTTTGGGCTGATTATTGGTATGGTTCAAATGGGTTTTACATTTCAGGAAGCGATCGATTTGTATATGCGGCTCACTGTAGGGGACGGATTAGTCAGCCAAATACCTGCGCTATTAATCTCAACCGCTACAGGGATTGTTGTTACTAGAGTTTCAACATCCGGTAATTTAGGTACAGATGTTACAGATCAGTTATTACAATATCCGAAATTATTATTTATCGCTGCGGGTACCATTTTTTTACTTGGCTTCACACCCATAAATTTTTTCCTGACTACATTGCTTGCTGCTTTACTGGCGCTCGGTGGATACCTCTTGCTGAAACAGACAAATGAAGAAGAATTACCTGATGTCGAAGAAGAGGAACAGGCGGAAGGGGCTGCTATGAAAGAGCCGGAAAATGTAGTTAATCTGCTAAGCATGGATCCGATTGAATTTGAGTTTGGCTATGCACTTATACCGATTGTTGACGCCAAACAAGGCGGCGATTTACTGGACCGTGTGATCATGATCCGGAGACAACTGGCAATAGAATTAGGACTGGTTATACCAGTTGTTAGAATCCGCGACAATATTCAGCTAAGACCTAATGCATATCGGCTGAAAGTTAAAGGAAATGAAGTGGCTTCAGGTGAATTGTTGCTTGACCATTATTTAGCAATGGCTCCTGACATAGAAAATGACGATATAGATGGCATTGATACGAAAGAGCCTGCATTCGGTTTGCCGGCCAAATGGATTAGTGAGGATCATAAAGATGAGGCTGAATTATCCGGGTACACAGTAGTTGACCCACCATCTGTTGTATCTACACATATTACTGAGGTAATCAAGAAGCACGCGTATACACTATTAGGCCGCGAAGAAACAAAAGAGCTGATAGATCATTTAAAAGAAAGTTATCCGATTCTAGTTGAAGAGGTCACACCGGAACCATTAGCTACCGGTGAGATTCAAAAAGTGTTAGCGAAATTGTTGAAGGAAAATGTGGCTATTCGTAATTTGCCGATCATCTTCGAAACATTGGCCGATTTTTCCAAACTAACGAATGATACAGAATTGCTGACAGAATATGTAAGACAATCTTTGTCCGCGCAAATAACGAAGCAATATGTGAATGAGGAGATGGCTTTAAAAGTGATTACTGTGTCTGGAAAAGTTGAAAAAATGATTGCGGAAAATATACAGCAAACGGAACATGGTAATTATTTATCATTGGATCCGGACAGCCAGCAGAAGCTAGTTAAAAACATTCAAACAGAGGTCGAAAACCTGAGATTACAGGAGGAAACAGCCGTATTATTGTGCTCGCCTGTAATCCGGATGTATTTAAAACAATTACTTAATCACTATCTGCCTCAGGTTGTCGTTTTATCCTATAATGAGTTGGAGCCTGATGTACACGTACAAAGTGTCGGGGTGGTGAATATTGCATGAAAGTAAAAAAATATATTGCACCAACGATGCCGGAAGTGATGAGCAAAATTCGTAAAGAACTCGGTCCGGACGCTGTCATCTTAAATTCCAAAGAAATCAAGCGTGGTGGTTTTTTAGGATTCTTCAAAAAAAGAAACATTGAAGTAGTGGCAGCACTTGACCCGGAACCGATAACACCGAAATCAACGGGTGAAACACAAACACCGTCCACGAATCTATTAAAGGCTGAGGAAAATAATATACATACAGATGTTCTGCAGGAGATTAAACATTTAAAAAGCATGATCGAACACCAGGCATTCCGTACGACCAGTAATTATTTACCAGATTACCAGTTTGCATATCAACATTTAATTGATCAAGAGGTAGATGTTCAACTCGCACAAGAAATCATGGACACGGTACTCAACCAGCATGAAGAAAATGGAGAAATGAATGCCTCTCAAATGGTTATGCATGCTATACAGTCAGAAATAGAAAATCGCTTAAATGACATCTCATTTCAAGGTATTACGTATGAAGAGCAAATTATTCATTTGGTTGGTCCAACTGGAGTGGGAAAAACAACTACAATTGCTAAAATTGCAGCGAACTGTATGTTAAATGATCATAAAAAGGTCGCCTTTATCACAACAGACACATACCGGATAGCTGCAATTGATCAACTGAAAACTTATGCACGTATTCTAGATATCCCTATCGAAGTTGCTTACACAGCTGAGGATTACCAAATGGCATTAAAAAAATTCGCTTCTTATGATGTCATACTCGTTGACACTGCCGGACGTAATTTCCGAGATGACAAATATATCCAAGAACTGAAAAAAATGATTGATTTTAATGTAAACACGGAATCATATCTCGTCTTGTCGTTGACTGCTAAATCCCAAGACATAATCGACGTCCAGCAGCAATTTCAGCAATTGGATATTAAAAAGGTGATATTCACTAAAACAGATGAAACTAAACAGTATGGAAGTATGTTAAACATTGCATTAAAGAACCATGTAGGAATTGCGTATTTGACGAATGGGCAGGATGTTCCGGAAGATCTTATCCGGCCCACGCCTGAAAAAATAGGAGAATATATTGTGAGTGGGTATGTAGATGCATGATCAAGCAGCAGGTTTACGTCGAAAACTCGGAATGAACGGAAATGTAAAACAGGCAAAAACAATATCGATTCTGAGTGGAAAGGGAGGAGTCGGGAAATCCAATATTGCGATCAATTTCTCTATTTCATTATTGCGCCGTCAAAAGAAAGTACTCTTAATTGATTTGGACGTAGGCATGGGCAATGTTGATATTTTACTTGGTTTACATGCTTCACGTACAATTATTGACATGTTTAACCAAGAGTTGTCCATCCACGAAATCACGGAGAAAGGACCAAATGGGTTAGCTTATATTTCCGGTGGTTCAGCATGCGCCGATTTTTTCACACTAGATCAAGCAAAAATGGATTATTTTTTAAAGCAATATGAAGCATTGGTTTGGATGTACGACTATATTATTTTTGATATGGGTGCTGGTGTGACAAGTGATAGTATGTTTTTTGTTCTTGCTTCTGACGAATGTCTCGTAGTTACAACACAAGAACCTACATCGATTACAGATGCTTACGGGATGATTAAGCATATTATAAGCAACAAGGTGGACATGCCGATATATGTAGTATTGAACCGTTCTCTTACACAAAAAAAGGGGATTAAAGTAGTAGAAGAATTTAAATATGTTGTTGCCCGATTCTTACAAACTGAAATTAAATTACTCGGAATTCTTCCTGAAGATAAAACGGTAACGACAGCAGTTATAAAACAAATACCGTATGTTTTATTGAAAGAAAAGGCGGCTGTATCAACAGCAATGGTACAATTGGTGAATACTTATTTATCTTTTTCTACAGAGGAATTTGAAGTGAAAACGCCACTTTCGTTCGTGCGAAAACTAAAACAATTGATGACTGGGAGATGAGGTGTATGTATCCTGTTCGTGTCGTAGTAATAGACGACTCAGCATTTATGCGTAAGATAATAGCCGACATGTTAAACAGTAATCATCGTATCAACGTTGTAGCGACAGCGAGAAATGGTAAAGACGGACTTGAAAAAATCAAAACTTATAAACCTGATGTAATTACATTAGATGTTGAAATGCCTGTTATGGACGGGCTGACTGCTTTACAAAAAATCATGGCGGAACATCCATTACCGGTTGTGATGTTATCAAGTGTTACAAAAGAAGGTGCTGCAAAGACAGTTCAAGCAATTGCCGGTGGAGCAGTTGACTTTATAGAAAAGCCATCTGGAGCAATTTCTTTAGATTTAGGCGAGATGAAACAGGAAATCATCAATAAGGTTTTAATTGCTTCTGAGGCAAAGTTAATACGACCAAAAGAATCGGAAAGTGCGCATCCCCCTTTTGTTCCGGAATCACTGCAGCGAATATATGGAAGAACAATCGTAGCGATAGGTACCTCGACTGGTGGTCCAAAAGCATTGCAACAAGTGTTAACTTCTTTACCAAGTGATTTTCCATCACCGATTTTAATCGTTCAGCACATGCCTGCCGGTTTTACAAAGTCACTTGCAAACAGACTGGACAGTTTAGCACATATACATGTAAAAGAAGCGGTCCATGGAGAGAGGATTAAAAATGGAGTTGCCTACATTGCCCCGGGGGGTTTTCATATGAAAATCCGTTCAGCGGTGACAGCTCATACTATTGAATTAACAAAAGATCTTCATCAAAACGGACATAAACCGGCAGTTGATGTGCTGTTTGGATCTATAGCAAATATAAAGATAAATAAAATCGCTGTTGTTTTAACCGGGATGGGTAGCGATGGTGCAAACGGGTTGAAAATGATAAGGGAGCAGGATGAAAAAGCAGTCATGATTGCAGAGGCTGAGGAAACTTCAGTTGTTTACGGTATGCCCAAGGCGGCAGTGATGACAAACCATGTTGACCACATCGTACCTTTGCCTCAAATTGGAGAAATCATTACAAAGTTGATCAAGAGACCAAATTAGCTATTACAAAAGGAAATAGTGAAATGAGGAGAGTAAAGAATGGAAGATAAAACAAATATTGATAAAAAAATTATTGTATTTCAGTTAAAGGATGAAGAGTATGCTGTACCTGTTGCGTGTGTCGGATCTATTGAGCGTATGCAATCCATTACAAGAGTTCCGCAAACAGCTGAGTTTGTGAGAGGTGTGATTAACTTACGAGGGGTTGTGACACCGATCATAGATTTACGGGTTCGTTTTGGGATGCAACCGGTCGAGGATAGTGAATCAACGCGAATTATTATTGTTTATATAGATGGAGTAGAAGTGGGTCTTGTAGTTGATAGTGCGAATGATGTGATAGATATACAGGAAAATGCCATAGAACCAGCGCCGGAAGTAGTTGGTGCAGTCGATGTAGATTACATTGAGGGTGTTGCTAAGTTGGAAAATCGTCTCCTTATTCTGCTTCATTTGGAAAATATTATAAAAAGCGATGACATGAAGGCACTTAAAATAGTGGAAGGATAGTCTGAATGCGGATGAATAATTTATCTAGGATGCAACTGGATGTTTTACGCGAAATCGGCAATATAGGTGCCGGGAACGCAGCGACATCTATGTCTGAATTACTGAACAAAAAAATCAATATGCAAATACCCTCAGTAAATATCGTTTCTTTTGATGAAATGATGAATCTGATTGGCGGCCCTGATAATGTCATTGTAGCGATCTATTTTCGGGTGCAAGGGGAAGCCCCTGGCACGGTTTATTTTATATTAACGGTTGAAGAAGCTGAATATTTGGTAAGACAAATGATGCCAGAAGCAAAACTAGAAATTTCAGGTGGCGAAGAATCAAGTGAATTGGCAATATCTATATTGCAGGAAATCGGTAATATCTTGACAGGCTCATACTTATCGGCACTATCTGACTTTACTAATATTAATATGAAGCCTTCCGTTCCTTATCTAAATGTAGATATGGCTGGCGCTATTTTGACAATTAGCTTACTGGAGCTATCCCAAGTTTCCAATCACGCGATTATTATTGATACAACAATCAATGATGACGATCCACAAGATGGTATAACAGGGCATTTGTTTTTATTACCGGATTTAGAATCATTTCCTGAATTATTTGCTGCATTGGGAGTAGATGATCATGAATGAAACACAAACAGTTGTCAGTGTTGGTATAGCAGATTTAAATATTGTCCGAGCTCCAGGGATTATCCGCACATCCGGTTTAGGATCCTGTGTTGGTGTTGTGATTTATGATTTGTCGAACAAATTGGCAGGATTAGCACATGTTATGTTGCCGGATTCCGGTCTTGCTAAAGAATTAAATAGAAATGAATATAAGTATGCCGATACTGCTTTAACATTGCTGGTTGAAAAATTATGTGCAAATGGCGCAAGGAAGTATGCGTTGCAAGCAAAACTGGCAGGTGGTGCACAGATGTTTCAGTTTTCCTCCAACTCTGACTTTATGAGAATTGGTTCGAGAAATATTGAAGCCGTCCAAGCAAAACTGGCCGAACTTCGCATACCGGTTATTGCAAAGGATCTTGGTGGAAATTATGGAAGAACAATTGAATTTGATCCACAAACAAGCAAACTGAAAATACGCACAGTGTATAAAGGAGAAATTTATATTTGAAAAAGGCTGGTTTCTCAAAGATTGGAACTGGGACTGCGCACTGCTCGTCCCATCGGAAACATTTGCGGTTATGTTTCCCACCGAAAATAATTGGTGCTTTTACCTCTCGTAGTTGATGTAAACTGCGACGTATGCGTTGGGGTTATTTTCCACTGCGGGCCCGTGGAAAACGTAGTGTATTTCCTGAGTGGTATCTTACGTTACAGTTTATAGATTTTGTGGGAAAAGCAACACATCTTTTGGATGGGGCGAGTAACCGGGGTCCAAAACATAAAAGCCTTAAAAAGAAAGGGAGGAGTAGTAAAAAATGGCAACGAGCGATTCTCCTCTGATAAAAAAACTATGGGAAGATTGGTTAACTAATCAGGATACAACAGACACAGCAAATGAATTAATCAAGCATTATATGTATCTTGTCAGCTATCACGTTGATCGGGTAGCAGTTCATTTGCCTAATAATGTGCGTAAAGATGATTTAAAAAGCTTCGGGTTGATGGGGCTTTATGATGCACTAAGTAAATATGAGGCTGATCGCAACTTGAAATTTGATACATATGCTTCTTTTCGCGTAAGAGGTGCCATTATTGACGGATTACGAAAAGAAGATTGGCTCCCGAGATCACTGAGAGAAAAGACTAAAAAAATTGAACAAGTCTCACAAACATTAGAACAAGAGCTTCAAAGAAAACCTACATCTGCTGAAATTGCTGTTAAATTAGGTATGACTACAACAGAAGTTGAAAAACATATCAACGATGCTTTATTTGCACATGTTTTATCTATCGAAGAAAAGCCAAAAGATGGTGCAAGTGACAATACAGAAGGAATTGGGTATTCCATACCTGATGATGCTTCCATAATGCCGGATGCACATATGTTGAAAAATGAGAAGAATCAAGCACTTATATCTGGAATTAAAACTTTGAATAAAAACGAACAACTAGTAATCAGTCTTTTCTACCATGATGAATTAACATTGACAGAAATTGGTGAAGTGTTAAATTTGACAACATCCAGAATTTCTCAAATACACAAAAAGGCTATTTTTAATTTAAGGAACATATTAAAGAAATTTTAGTGAGAAGGGATTTTATGACAACATTCCTATTAATGATAAGTTTTTTATTACATCTGCTCGCACTTATTGCTATCTATCAATTATTTAAACAAATACAAACGTATAAACAAGCTAAAACCACAGAAGACACAGAAGAGATCACTAATTTATTGGAAACCTATTTAGAAGAGTTTAAAGAAGAGAACAATCGCTTGCAGGTGGAACTAACAAAAAGTCGAGCTTCGAGCACACCAGAAACCAGTAATTGCACAACCTCTTCATTGGAAGAAATAAAACAAACATCTATCGACTCAATATATGAAGAAGTACCCTATTTTGACACGGATGATAGCATTGAAACATCACTGCAAGCAAAGATTTTACAGCTTTCTCATCAAGGTTATGATGCAGAAACAATAGCTGGAAAATTGCACTGTGGAAAAACAGAAGCAGCACTAATAATAAAATTACAAGAAAAAAACAAACGCAATGCTTGATTGCCCGTGTTGCATATGGTATATTAATTTATGGTGTAAATACGATGTTCGCTAAAATGCGATCTTGTTTGACAACACACGTTTAGTGATTTGTGTTTGTGGTGCCATTTAAACGATGGTCTTTACACAAAAAAGATCTAAACGGAGGAAAAAACCATTTAGGAGGAAATAAAAATGTCAGTAATTTCAATGAAGCAACTATTAGAAGCTGGTGTACATTTTGGACATCAGACACGCCGTTGGAACCCGAAAATGAAAAAATACATTTTTACGGAGCGTAACGGAATTTACATCATCGACTTACAAAAAACAGTGAAAAAAGTTGATGAAGCATACAAATTTGTTAAGGAACTCGCAGCAAATGGCGGTACAGTACTTTTTGTAGGTACGAAAAAACAAGCACAAGATTCAGTGCGCGATGAAGCAACCCGTTCAGGTATGTTCTATGTTAACCAACGTTGGTTAGGGGGAACATTAACAAACTTCAAAACAATCCGGAAACGTATCAATCGTCTGAAAGATATTGAACGTATGGAAGAAGATGGAACTTTTGATGTATTACCTAAAAAAGAAGTTGTTTATTTATTGAAAGAAAAAGATCGTTTAGTGAAATTCCTGGGTGGAATTAAAGAGATGAACAAACTTCCGGATGCTATGTTTGTTATTGACCCACGTAAAGAACGTATTGCGATTGCAGAAGCACATAAATTAAACATTCCAATCATTGGAATGGTAGATACAAACTGTGATCCAGATGAAATTGATTATGTAATTCCTGCAAACGATGATGCAATTCGTGCGGTGAAATTGATGACATCTAAAATGGCAGATGCTATTTTAGAGGTAAGACAAGAGGAAGAAATAGAAGAAGTACCTGAAGCTTCTCAAGATGAGGCAGAGGAAGCAGAAAAAGTTGAAGTAAGTGAGTAAGTTATTGTAAGAAGGACAGGTGATAAGGGGATAAGCCTTTTATCACCTTTTTTAAGAGTATGTTCAAAAACCACCAAATGATAAGCTTCGCATCTCTTCGTTGGTTTGTTTTTTGAAAAAGCGTGTGCACCAGCGTCTTCAAGCATATCCGGGGAAGTTAAGTTCCACGGCGCAAGTCTGCAAAGAAGCTATTCGCTGAAGTCACCTCGCTACTCACGTGTCTAAAGGCATACGTGCTATTGCTCAAAACAATGCCGCCTCGACCTGCTCGCTTCTATTTTGGAACCTTTTGAACGCGCATTTAGGAAGAAATTCTTTTTATATCAAGAAAAAAATTTTTAGGAGGATATATTATGGCTATTACTGCTAAAATGGTTAAAGAACTACGTGAAAAAACAGGTGCAGGTATGATGGACTGTAAAAAGGCTTTACAAGAAACAGATGGTGACCTTGATAAGGCGATCGATCACTTACGTGAAAAAGGAATTGCTAAAGCAGGTAACAAAGCTGATCGTATTGCTGCAGAAGGATCTACTTATATTGAAGTAGATAATAATACAGCAGTTCTTCTAGAAGTGAATTGTGAAACAGACTTTGTTACGAAAAATGATCAGTTTAAGAATCTTTTAGCTGAACTGGGTAAACATCTTGTTAAACAAAATCCAAGTACTGTTGAAGAAGCACTAGAGCAACCATTACATGGTGAAGGTGATACGGTTGAAACATATATTAAGTCAATGGTAGCGACAATTGGTGAAAAAATCTCCCTTCGTCGTTTTTCTATACTAACTAAAACTGACAATGATGCTTTTGGTGCATACTTGCACATGGGTGGGCGTATCGGAGCACTATCACTACTTGAAGGAACTACTGATGAGTCAATTGCAAAAGACGTTGCTATGCATGCCGCTGCTGTTAATCCTCGCTACGTATCACGTAACGAAGTTGCTGAAGAAGAAGTGAACCGTGAACGTGAAGTATTAAAAACACAAGCATTAAACGAAGGGAAACCTGAAAATATTGTTGAAAAAATGGTTGAAGGCCGTTTAGGTAAATTCTTTGAAGAAATCTGTTTGTTAGAACAGAATTTTGTTAAAGATCCGGATATGAAAGTAAAGAAATTTGTAGAAGACAAAGGTGCAACAGTAAAAGACTTCGTTCGCTATGAAGTAGGCGAAGGAATGGAAAAAAGAGAAGAAAACTTTGCTGATGAAGTTATGAGTCAAATTAAGAAATAACAAAATGAGGGAACACGGAGTTGTTCCCTCTTAGATAATCTCTGTGTCTACAGAACCCAGTAAAGATAAACAAACATTATAAAGTTTCTATGGAGGTTATTATGACAGCAGCGCATTACCGTAGAATAGTATTAAAATTAAGCGGAGAAGCATTAAGCGGTGAACAAGGGTATGGTATTGAACCAAAAGTCATCCAATCCGTAGCTTCTCAAGTTAAAGAGATAGCAGAACTTGGGGTTGAAATAGCAATAGTCGTTGGCGGAGGAAATATTTGGCGTGGAAAAGTAGGCAGTGAGATGGGAATGGATCGTGCAACAGCTGACTATATGGGCATGCTAGCTACGATAATGAATTCACTCGCTCTTCAGGACAGTTTAGAAACAATGGACATCCCGACCCGTGTACAAACATCTATTGAGATGCGCCAAGTTGCTGAACCTTATATTAGAAGAAAAGCAATTCGCCACCTTGAGAAAAAGCGTGTTGTCATATTCGCTGCAGGTACAGGGAATCCATATTTTTCGACGGACACAACAGCTGCATTACGAGCTGCAGAAATTGAAGCTGAAGTCATCTTGATGGCGAAAAATAATGTTGACGGTGTTTATACAGCTGATCCGAAGACAAATAAAGATGCTCAAAAATATGATCAACTATCCTACATGGATATGTTAAATGAAGGTCTCGGAGTAATGGATGCAACCGCGTCATCATTATGTATGGATAACAACATTCCGTTGATCGTATTTTCAATTACAGATGAAGGTAATATCAAAAGAGTTGTTCGCGGTGAAGAAATTGGAACAACTATTAGGGGGAAATAAAAATGTCTGATTCTATTATAAAGCAAACACGAGACGATATGGCTGATGCCGTCCAGGCTTACTCGAAAAGTTTAGCTACTGTAAGAGCAGGCCGAGCTAATCCGAATATATTAGATGGTATTATCGTTGAGTATTATGGCGCAGCAACACCGCTGAATCAACTATCCACAATATCAGCACCTGAAGCAAGATTACTCGTGATTACACCTTTTGACAAGTCCTCTATCGGCAATATTGAAAAGGCTATTCAAAAAGCTGATCTCGGACTAGCGCCTTCAAGTGATGGGACAGTTGTTCGCATTAATATTCCGGCATTAACTGAGGAAAGAAGGAAAGAATTAGTTAAAGTAGTAGGGAAGTACGCAGAAGAAGCACGTGTACAAGTACGTAACGTCCGACGGGATGCAAACGATCAACTGAAAAAAATGGAAAAAGATGGTGACCTTACAGAAGATCAATTACGTGGGTCTCAAGACAATGTACAAAAGGAAACGGACCATTTTGTCGGTGAAATTGATCAACTTGCAAATAATAAAGAAAAAGAAATTATGGAAGTATAATCCGATACAATGTATTTTCTTATACTTTATACATTGAAATTATGATTGCTTAAAGTGTAAAATAAGAAACAATAGCCCTCTTGTTTAAGGGGGTTTTTATTTTCTAGTTCGTATATCATGATATAATGATAATTCATCTTGGATACGATTTTCAAAAGACACTAGATAGCCATTTTTGCGAATGTATGTCGACTTATTAAACATATACGAAAAAATATACCAATCATATATTTCTTTTCTCCTCATAATGTATTTGAAGGGGATTGTATATAAGGATAATCAACCATATTCGGAGGACAAAATGAAACTTCCTTTTTTCAAAAAAAAACGAATGAAAACAAATAAACAATATGAACTTGAAAACATACCGGACCATGTTGCTATTATTATGGATGGTAACGGACGATGGGCGAAGAAACGAGGACTTCCTCGTATAGCAGGTCACAAAGAAGGCATGGATGTAGTTAAAGAAATCGTAATAGCGGCGTCAAATCTAAACGTTAAAATTCTTACTTTATATGCTTTTTCTACGGAAAATTGGAAGCGACCTAAAGCCGAAGTAGATTTCTTGATGAAACTCCCTAAAGAATTTTTACATATCTATTTACCGGAAATGATTGAAAATAATGTCCGAATTGAAACGATCGGTGAATTTGATGCACTGCCGGCACATACAAAAAAAGCAATCCAGTATGCAAAAGATAAAACAAGGAATAATAATGGATTATTATTAAACTTTGCATTAAACTATGGTAGCAGATTCGAAATCATGCGCGCTGTTAAACAGATGATGACGGATGTGGATGGATCAAAGCTATCCATTGATACAGTAGATGAACATACCTTGTCAGAATACTTATACACGACCGGATTGACTGACCCTGATTTATTAATACGTACGAGCGGAGAGCAACGGTTAAGTAATTTTTTATTATGGCAGCTGGCATATTCTGAGTTTTGGTTTACAGATGTGTTATGGCCCGATTTTAATGAAGAAATATTTCAAAAAGCCCTCCATGATTATCAGCAGCGTAAAAGACGTTATGGAGGTATATAAGGTGTTGAAGTATAGATGAAGCAACGAATTCAAACAGCAATTTTGGCACTTATCGTATTTATACCCTTTGTCATTTATGGAGGGTGGCCATTTACCTTATTTGTTTACTTTCTGGCGACAATCGCTTTAGTTGAATTGATACGAATGCGAAAGGGAGCAAGTAATATTATACCATTGCTACTCGGAATCGGATTAGTATGGGTTGTGCTGTTGCAGATTACGGGTGATACCATCCCGGGTGTATGGTTTACAAAAATAGAAGGTGTCGTATTATTCGTTATGCTATTATTAGCATATACAGTACTGGCGAAGAATAAATTTAGTTTTGATGATGCCGGATTTATTCTTATTGCCGCTATTTATGTAGGAATTGGCTTTTATTATTTAATTGAAACACGGGCAGCCGGGTTCAATTATATCTTCTTTGTTCTATTCGTTATTTGGGCAACAGATACGGGAGCTTATTTTTTTGGACGAGCATTGGGAAAGAAGAAATTATGGCCGGTCATCAGCCCCAATAAAACAATAGAAGGTGCATTTGGCGGTATACTTGCAGCATGTGTTGTTGGGATAGTATTTCAACTTATCCATCCATTTGACTTCTCAATGATAACCATTGTCGGTGTGTCAGTGTTTGTATCTG
>Ga0209487_1001104_pt1 | contig 23223 bp, 18 predicted proteins | sample Poulit2012_FD_187524 | JGI IMG/M metagenome (GOLD analysis project Ga0209487, IMG submission 187524) | Agricultural soil microbial communities from Georgia to study Nitrogen management - Poultry litter 2012 (SPAdes) (version 2) | ecosystem: Environmental > Terrestrial > Soil > Agricultural land...
CCCGGTCCTATGGCGCGACGATCACCCATGCGCTAACAGCCCAGAACATCACGGTGGTGGAGGTGAAGCCGCCTGGCAAAAGACAACGCGCTGGTGTGGGCAAGTCCGACGACATTGATGCCACCACAGCGGCCATGACCGTGCTACCGCACGAGGTCAGTGCACTCCTGCAACCTCGCAGTGCAGGCCTTCGGGCAGCGCTCAGTGTCCTGGTCGCGTCTCGTGAGCGGATCGATACACAGCGCACGCGCAACCGCAATGCGCTCAACGCGTTGCTACGGCAAATTGATCTTGGGATCGATGCTCGTAGGGCTCTGACCGATCGTCAACTTGCAGAAATCCGTAGTTGGCGTGTGCGCTCTACAGACACCGTTGAACAACATTATGCTCGCGCTGAGGCCGTGCTACTCCCCACCGCGATTATGGATGCTGATCGGGCGCTACAGGACAATAAACAACAGCTAGCAGAGCTCAACGAACAGCTTGCCCCCACGTTGCAAGACCAATTTGGCTTCGGCGCGGTCACAGTAGCCTGGATCCTTATCGCTTATTCGCACCCTGGGAGGATTCATTCTGAAGCAGCCTTCGCCGCGTTGGCAGGCGTGGCGCCGCTCCAGGCGTCTTCGGGCAACACTGTCCGACACAGACTCAACCGGCACGGTGATCGACTTCTGAACAAAGCCCTTGACGTCATCGCAAAAACGCGCATGCGATTCGACGAGACGACAAAGCGATACGTCGAAAAACGCACGGCCCAAGGACTCAGCTACCGAGAAATCAAAAGAGCACTCAAACGTTACCTCGCGCGAAGTATCTTCCGCCAATTACAAGTCCTCATGCATTGACAAAAACGATAGAAGGTTCACAGTGGTGTTCCGACGTGAATGTTCACCCGGACTGGTACCGGCCGCTTGACGGCCAATTGTCCAGGTCCATCACGTTGGAAAGGTTCAACGACCGCTATGTCTATTGTCGCTGATACACATCCGTTTGTCGTCGGTGTTGACACTCACGCCTGCAAACACGTCTATTCGATTCTGATTGCAAACACCGGCGCAGTGGTCGATACCAAAGACTTTCCCACCACTGCAACCGGCGTCAACCGCGCCTTGGCGTGGGTCGCCCGGCGCACTGAAGCCGATGCTGACACGCTGTGGGTCATTGGAGGTACCGCATCCTACGGTGCCATTTTGACGGACACCGTAGCAGCGCATGGCTATCCGGTCGCTGAGGCACCACGCATGGATGCCAAACAACACTATGGTGTGGGCAAATCCGATGCTCTGGATGCGCACCGCATCGCCGCAGCCGCACTACCGCTGCCCGTGGCAAGCTGCGCCGGCCCCGGCTCAATGACGGGGTCCGCCAGGCTATTCAGATCTTGGTCACGGCACGGCAATCGATGACCAAAGATCGCACCTGGTCAGTCAATGTCCTGACCGCTTTGGTTCGCAGCAACGACCTTGGGATGGATGCTCGTCGAGCACTGAACAAGCCCAAAATCGTAGAGATCGCCAGATGGCGGAGACGCAATGAAGAACTCGCGTTAGCTGTTGCACGTGCTGAGGCAGTTCGCCTGGCCAACCACGTGCAAGCACTCGATGACCAGCTCACCGACAACGAACAGCAGCTAGATGAATTAGTGCGCGTTAGTGAAACTGCCCCGCTGCTGGAAGAAAAAGGATTCAAAGCTATCAGCGCTGCCAAATGCCTGGCAGCCTGGTCTCACCATGGTCGCGTGCGTACGGAAGCTGAATTCGCATCCCTTGCCGGTGTCAACCCCATCCCAGCGTCCTCCGGCAACACCGTCAGATACCGGCTCAACCGCGGGGGCGATCGGCAGCTGAACCGAGCCCTCAACGTCATGGCCATGGTTCGGATGGTCCACGATCCCGAAACACGACGCTACGTAGACAAACGGCGCGCAGACGGTAAGAGTGATCGGGAGATCCGTCGGCTGCTCAAGCGGTATCTGGCACGGCGAATTTACCGACACTTCAATAACGCTGCAGCCTTCGAACAGACGGGTTGACATTTATAGAAGCTTCATAGAAGAGTCCCCACAGGAAGCCTTTGCGACCCACAACTCCCAGCAAGAGTTTCTGCTCCATACCGACTAGGGCCTACATTACCAATACAGTTCGTGGCGGAGAGCGTTACTTGCCGACGAGGCAGGGCCCTCCATGTGAGGTAAGGGCAATTGTTTCGATAACACGCGGTCATGGAAAATTTCTCTGGACATCTCACAGCCGAAATGTGCCACGGAGAATTGTTTGCCAACGTTGATGACTTTCTGAAGGAACTAGCGGAGTTCATGGCCTACTACCACATCGGAAGAATCCAGGAAGGACTTGAGGACATGACCCCGATAGAATGTCGACATCATGCCGTCAAACAACAGCCGACGTAGAATCCAATTACCGCGTCAAACTTTTGGGGATCAGTTCAGTTACTGTTCTCTGCCGCTATTTTGATCAAGTTTCGATATGCCGACGGTGTGGCTGTCAATCATAACGATGTTTTCCATGCTGACTTTAAGTTGTCGGTATCCCTCTAGGAGAGCCGTGCGAATCGTCTGCGACTCTCTTGCGCATGATTGACAAACCATTGCAAGGCATCAGGATTGCTTACGCTGCCAATGTTCAGAGCTTTATTGAGGTCCATGCCTAGATACAAGCGTTTGATAGGGACCTCAAGGCGTTTGTTCGTATGAGAGACGGGTATTTCAGGAACATGGATGATTTCATCAGGTACGTGGCGTGGGGTAGCTTTGTGCCGGATCTGATTATTGATTTCAGCAGTAAGTTCGGCGGTTAGTTCGTATTCGGAGAAGAGCTGCACGAATAACGGCATGTAGTACCGGCCGTCAGAAAATTCAATGCCAAGGACCAGTGACTGTTGAATTTCAGGCATCTCCTCGAGGGCAGCGTAAATATCGGCTGTTCCTAGTCGCACCCCTTGGCGGTTGAGTGTGGCATCGGACCGGCCTTGGACGATGAAGGTCCCTCGAGAAGTTTCAGTAACCCAGTCCCCATGACGCCATATCCCCGGGTAGGTATCAAAATATGCGTCGTGCATGTGTTGCCCTTTTGGGTCATTCCAAAAGTAAATGGGCATGGATGGCATGGGGGCGGTGACAACAAGTTCACCGAATTGGTCGTAGATCCGGTTGCCGGATTCGTCCCACACTTCAGCAGCGACGCCTAAACAGGCCCCTTGGATTTCTCCGACGTAGACGCTGTCCAAGGGGTTTGACCCAATGAGTCCAGAGCAGACGTCTGTTCCTCCAGAGTCCGAGCCAAGGTGAACATTAGCTTTGACAGCATTATGTACCCAGCGCCAGGTTGATGGCGCGAGGGGAGATCCTGTTGACATAATGCGTCGGAGTTTGGAGAGGTTGAATTTCGTTTTTGGTATCAGCCCGGATTTTTCGACCAATGCAAGGTAGGCTGCACCAGTAGCAAACATGGTGGCGCCGCTCAGTGCCAGGATTTCAAATTGGCGATCATCCCCACCGATGCGCGGCGAACCCGCATAGGTCACCACAGAGCAACCAACAAGTAAGGTCATGGCAAGGGTATTCCATACCATCCACGAGGTGTTAGCAGCGACGTAATAGGTATCCTCGCGTCCCATGTCTTGTTGTAACCCAATACCTTTATATCCCTCAAGGGTGATGCCACCATGGGAATGAACGATCCCCTTTGGCACGCCGGTAGTGCCGGAGGAGAACAGTACCCAGAGGGGATGGTCAAACGATAACCGGATCGGGGCCAACCGCTTATCGGTGTTGAGTAATGCGTGGAAGGATTCGAAACCGTCGTTTGGAGCGGTTGTATTGTCGTGGATTAAGATGCGTAGCTTAGTGTCTGGTAGAGCTTCCGCTACCTCACGCATATAGTTGGAGAGATCGATGCGCTGGCCTTTGAAAGTGTAGCTAGAGGTTCCGATGAGTGCTTTGGGTCGTAGCTGAGTGATGCGATCTAGGGTTGCATTGACTGACATATCGGGTGAATTGATCGACCAGATTGCACCCAGTGAGGCGACAGCAAGTAGCCCAATAATTGCTTCGGGAATATTTGGTAGTACGGCGGCAACGACATCGTGTTTCTTGATTCCTAGATCTCGCAGACTTGCGGCTAAAGCCTGAACCCGGTTTTTGAGTTCTGCCCAGGTGATGTTTTCAACTGTGTTATCTTCATTCACGTGCTGGATGGCAATTTGCTCCACCATCGTCGGATCTTCCGCTATGCGCAGCACATTCTCTGCGAAATTTAGTCGAGCATGGGGGTACCAGCGGGCATTTGGCATGTTCAGGCCTTTGATAGCCGGTGCATACAGTCCCTCACCGGCCACCTTGAAAAAATTCACAATTTCTTCCCAGAACATTGAGATCTCAGAGATCGACCAGTGATGAAGTCCCTGGTAGGAGGACAACCCCAACCCGTGGCGAGTATTCACGGCGGTGATGAACTGAGCCACATTCGTGTTATCGGGGTCTGACGGCCTCCAAGTGATGTCGTTTTGGGAGATGGTGGTGCTGTCGGAGGTGAGCATATTATCTTGGGGTGGATTAGCGCGGCTGGTCATTGATGTCTCTCCTTGATGCATTGCTGTTCAAGCGAGCCGTGAGGTTGTGTCTGTGGTGTTTGAATTAGTGACTGTGGCCATCCGTTCAAAGGCGCGACGATACGCTTGGGCGATCGCGCTCAGATGGCTCTCATCTAGTGCTGTTGACAGGTTCAGCATGCCTCGTGGTGCGGCATAAACGCCTTCAAGAATCAGCGCCAAATGTAAATTTGCATATAGGGCATCGTGGGAAGTGTTCTCCACGGGATGCACGTTCATAATGGATCCTGCGATAGATACGTCAACGTCAACGCCATAATCTGTCGCGGCCTCTAGGATTTCGGTGCGCAGATTTTTGGCGCGGTCATTTAAACATTGAATAGTTTGAGCATCCAGGTATTCCAGAGTGACAGCCCCTGCGACGCATGAGGTCAGGTGGCCGTTGAATGTTCCAGCGTGGGCGAGATGGCGAGCGGTATACGGGGAGGTTTGAAGTAGGGGCTCAGCTCTTCCAACAACAGCACCGATAGGGTAGCCACCGCCGATAATCTTGCCAAGAATAGTTAAATCTGGCGTGATCCCTAGTTCGTCTTGAACACCGTAGTAGCTATTGCGCAGGGACTGAACTTCGTCCAAAATGAACAGTGCCCCATAGCGATCAGCAAGTTGTTGAGCATGCTTCAAATAGCTGGGGTTTGCCGGGATAACCCCTGCAGCTCCCTGAAATGGTTCTAGTATGATGGCCGCAGTTTGCTCTGAAATTGCGGCTTCGAGAGCTACAGGATCATTAAATGGTACCCGAGTAACGCGTGGTTCTGTGATCTCAGAAAATGGGGGAACGGCTCCGTGGTACCCCTCTTGCGCCATCACAATTTGTGAACGACCAGTGGCATGTCGCGCGATTCGGGCAGCAAGTGAAGATGCTTCACTGCCGGAGTTTGTAAAACGAACTAACTCAGCGGTGTGGATTCGTGCAACGAGTAGCTCAGCCAATCGTATTTGATGAGGGTGCACCGCAGGAAAGGCTACACCACCACGTTCCAGTAGTGCATTCACGGCTGAAACTACAGGAGCAAAAGTGTGTCCATGGATCAGTGAGGTGTAGTTATTGACGACATCGATATATTCATGTCCATCTGCATCGAATACTTGACCATCCTTGCCGTGAGTCAGGATGACCGGGAAGGGGTCGTAGTGGGTGACTGATCGTGTTTGACCGCCTGGCATAACCTTGCGGGCGCGTTCAAAATACTTCGCCGACTCAGGATGCTTCTTGCGGTACTCTGCAACGATCTCTGTCTGCATCTCGCTCCTTGAATAACTCGTGGTGAACAGCATGCATGACTATGAAAACACTGGACTACATTTATTGTACACCGTACAATAAGCTGTGATGTGAGACATTTATTCATGTTCGAAGGAGAACACCATGTCGACTCGTACAGTCCCTAAGAGGACCATGGGGTGGGTTACTGCCACCGCAATGCTGATCGGAACAGTCATCGGGGCTTCGGTATTTATCGTTCCTGGAGCGCTCGCGGCTTCAGCTGGACCAGCTGTGTGGCTCACATACCTGATTGGCGCAATCTTAATATTGTTTGCCGCTGTGATGTTCGCCCAGATTGGCTCCGTTATGCCTGTGACTGCAGCGAACTATCGGTTAACAGCCTCCACAGTCAACGGGACGTGGGGGTTTCTATATATTTGGGTATTTGGGATTGCTAACATATTTCTGATCCCGATCATGGCGCTAACTGCTGCCGAATACCTCGGTGTTTTTCATCCATCACTCAATAGCATGCCCGTAGCCGTTGGCATCGTTGTTATAACTGGTTTGATTAATGTCTTGGGCCTCAGGGTGGCAATGAGCATCCAGAACATATTGGTTGCTGTACTGATCCTGATTATTGCTGTGTTTGTTACAGGGGGACTGGCTAATGCTGATTGGTCGCACTTTACCCCTATGTTCCCGGTAGGTGTAGGACCAGTCATTGCTGCAGCGGTGTCAACTTATTACGCATTCGCAGGTATGAATGTAGTCATCGAGCTCAGTGGGGAGATGAAGAACCCCGGTAGAAACGCCATACGCATGATCATGGTCGGACTCGTAACAATCACCGTACTATACCTAGGTGTGGCGGTGGCAGCCGTGGCGCTAGTGCAACCGTCAGAGCTGGGCGTTGACGCTCCCATCGTTTATGCTGCCTCGATGGTGTTCCCTGACTGGTTCGGTGGGGTAGTTGCAGTTGGTGCGGTTGCTGCTTGCTGGACCACCTTGAACGCTGTCATGGCAGCTCTTGGACGGCAATTGTTTGGTTTGAGCCGTAGCCAAATCCTGCCACCGGCATTATCGAAACTCAATAGAGCAGGAACTCCTTATATTGCTATGGTGAGCTTGACCGTGATTGGTATTCTCATCACGATCTTTTCTGAAGATGTGATGAAATTTGTCAATTTATCAGGGACCTATCTCTTGTTGACGTCTATCACTATTGCAGTCTCCTCCCTTCGGATTCGGAATACTCTTCCAGAGATGTACCACCGAGCCGATTTCAAATTGCGCGGATTCTGGTATTACTTCTGGCCGATCGGAGCCATTGTCACAAGTATTTTCTTCCTGGTGCTGGCCGTTATGGACGATCCACAAATGAGCCTGGTGTCATTTATTCTCATTCCGCTCGGCCTGGGAATTTATATTTGGCGAGCAAACGTCGTCAAACGCAGAGGTATGAGCGTTGAAGAGTTACTTAAAGTGGCGATTTCTGAAGAAGGCGCTACTGCAGAATCCTCAAAAGATGCAATAGTCAAAGTTGAAATTGAAGAAACGGAAATTCGTAAATGATTTCGCAGGAAATCGACTCTCACAACCCATTGGTTCAGAACTCACTGGGTGCGGTTCTGCCGTACTTGCAGCGCGCTGAGGGGGTATGGCTTTATGACACAACAGGCAAGGATTATCTTGACGGGTGCTCTGGGGCTGTGGTTGCCAATATCGGGCACAGCCATTCGCGTATTCTAGCACGGATCCAGGAACAGGCTGCGAGAGTGACGTATGCTCATCGTGGTGCATTCGTCACGCAACAACAAATTGATTTGGCACAGCGGCTCACCCAGATGACAGGTTTTGCTGGCGCCTGGTTTGTGAATTCTGGATCTGAAGCAGTAGAAGCAACATTGCAGCTGGCAATACAATATCATCGCGAACGAGGTGAACCTCGCAGTCGTTTCCTTTCGCATCGCACTAGCTACCACGGCAATACATTGGGAGCGCTTAGCTATTCGGATCATGCCCGTCGATCAGTCATTGAAGGCACTGAAGTGTCTCATAACTGGTTATCCAGCCCCTACAATCCGACCCAGTCAGCAGATCAACTCCTCGAAGCTGCTGAGCAGGTGATCGAAAACTCTCGACAACCAATCGCTGGAATCTTATTCGAGCCAGTCAGTGGGGCAACGCTTTCAGCCAGGCCTCTTGTTGACGGGTATTTAGCAGGACTCAGAGAGCTCTGTGATCGTTATGGCATTCTGCTGATTGCCGATGAGGTTATGACTGGTTTGGGCCGAACTGGCAAGAACTTGGCCTGTGAACACTGGTCAGTTAAGCCAGATCTGGTGGCGTTGGGTAAGGGTTTAGGAGCGGGTTACACTCCGATAGCGGCGGCCCTGCTTAACGAAACCATCCTAGATGTCATAACTCTCGGGTCCGGAAGAATCCTAGGCGGTCATACATATGGTGGCAATCCATTATCAGTAGCAGTGGCTGATGAAGTCCTACAAGTGACTCTTGAACAGGACTTGGTTACTGCTTCGGCCAGCAAAGGGGGCCTGCTGCAGCAGCACTTGCAACGGTTGCAATCTGCGTTCCCAGCCCTTATGGCGGAGGTGCATGGGATAGGTCTACTTCAAGGCATCACTTTACATTCGGTTGCTGGCGCCGAGGGACCCGGCAGCATTGTAGAGCAGCTGCGTCTAGCGTGTATGGAAGAAGGCTTAATTATCTACCCCGCGACAGGCGGTTTTAACGACTCCTTCTTACTTGCACCGCCGTTAACGTCGACGACTGAGGAAATTGAAGAATTAATTCGTCGATTGGGGCGGGCAATGAGTACTGTGAGGGATAACTTATTGAGTCAAAAATAAGAAAGTGAAATCCCGATGTCACCTTCACCGCGAAATGGGCGTCAAAACCTTAGTAAAGAGCAAATTATCCGAACTGCGCGCGCAATGGTGAAGGAAAAAGGGTTGGACTCAGTAACGCTACGGGCGGTCGCCAAAGAGCTGAAGGTCAATCCTACCGCTATTACTTGGCATATCGGTTCGAAGCGGAACCTGTTGGTAGAGGTTTCGGGTGTGATTTTCCGGGAATTACGTTTAGCGGATGACCGTTCCATGACCGCTTATGAGTGGTTGATGGACAGTGGTAGACGTTTCCGCAAATTGATCGTGGACAACCCGAATTACGCGCCACTGATTGGTGGGCAGTTAGCATCGAAGCCGCCGTCGTTACCTTTTGTAGAACGCGTCTTGAGAGTCTTAGGAGATCTTGGACTTCGCGGTGACAACTTAATCGTCGCGTTCAACGCCTATACGGGAGTCCTTCTTGGTTGGGCAGCTTTGGAACTCAGTGAAGAGCCTGCCGAAGCTGCCCATGAGGTTGAAGAAAATTATCGTGAGGCTCTACATGACGCCGAACCAGCGCTTTATACTGCACTCAGCGACCACGGTACGGAAGTCCTGAACAAGATTTTCATGTTGCGTTGGTCTAACGGCACTACGTTGCCTTTAGACGAGAGTTATGAATTTTTACTTAAAGCGATCGTATCTCGGATCTGCGAGCTACCACACCCGGGCGATGTTAGTAACTAATTCGCTGCAACTGATGCCATGGTCTCGTCAGCAAAGCCCTGACGTATGAGACGAAAATATAATGATGGAAAAGATGTGACTCCGTATCATAGGCATCTAACGCTATACATCTGGAACGATTATCGAACGAAAGCAGCTCGCCAATCGGGGCACTTACACACAGCCTTGGATATTCCTCCACGGTTTAGCGTGATAATTATTTAGGTTTTGCGGACGTCTCCGGTCAGGGAAGTGTATAGCTGGTAATCATAATTCGCCAGCGGTTTCGAATGCAGGATGACCTGCGAGGTAGTCGTGGCCTGGCATACATGCCGAGGGGCTTGGCTGGGGCAATTCGCTTCTACAGTTTGTCGGGTTTGTCCCAGATTGTCTGGAATGCGTAGATATATCAGCTCGAAGTAGTACTCGTAGCTCAAGCATTTAGAGATTCCTGTAGACGAGTCTGGTGACATCCTAGGGGAGTTCAGGTCAGCGGCGGTGGATGGATTGGTATGTCAGGTAGGCGGCGAGGCCTTCTGGGCCGTATTCGACGCCGAGGCCAGAGTCGTTGCGTCCACCGAAGGGTGCGGCGTGGTTGGAGGCAAAGAAGTTGATGCCAACGCTGCCGGTGTTCATCGCTTCAGCCACTTCGAGGGCTTTGTCTTGGTCGGTGCCGAAGACGATGCCGCCCAGGCCGAATTCGGCGTTGTTCGCCAGACTGATGGCGTCGTCGAGATCCGCGTATTTCAGGATCGTGATGACGGGGCCGAAGATTTCTTCGCGTGCTACCCGCATCTCTGGGGTGACTTCGGCCAGGACCGTCGGTTGGATGAAAAGCCCATCTGCCAGTCCGCCGTTCAGCTGTGCTGGTGCATCGCCGGTGGTGAAGCGTGCACCTTCGTCTTTGGCGGATTCGAGATGCTCCAGCACCGACTTGTACTGCGACCGGTTGGCCGAAGGGCCGAACACTGTAGCAGGGTCCAAGGGGTCGCCCTGCGGAGCAGCGGCAATCGTTTCGGCGACCATGTCCACGACTTCGTCGAAGCGGGAGGCTGGGGCGAGGATGCGGGTGGAGATGTAACAGGTCTGCCCGGTGTTTCGCATGCACGAGCGGATGAGCTTGGCTGCCATGTCATCGAGATCAGCATCTTCCATGACGATAGCGCTGGATTTGCCACCGAGTTCCAGGGTGGCTGGGCGCAGGAGCTCACCGCAGGCGGCGGCAATGTGGCGTCCGACCGGGGTGGAGCCGGTGAAAGCGACTTTAGCGACCTTCGGGTGACGGACCATGAGATCGCCCATGCGTCCTGGTCCGGTGACGTAGTTGACCACACCGGCAGGAACTCCGGCTGCTGTGACTGCATCAACGATGATTCGAAATGACAGTGGGGTAGGGGAGGCGGGTTTCATCACCACAGTGCAGCCGGCCAGCAGGGCAGGTGCCAGTTTGGTGACCATCAGGTTGATCGGAAAGTTCCACGGTGCGATGAGTGCGCACACGCCGATCGGGTCCTTGCGGACCAGGGATGCGCCTTGGCCGTTGGGGAAGGGGCGGATGTCGTCGGCTTCAAGCTCAGGAGCGAGGGTCGCGAAGTATCGGAAGATGTTGGCAGCAATTGTGACCGCACCGGAAGTTTAAGTGGCGAACCGTTTTGCAGAGTGAGAACTCGGCGACGAGCGCTCCGACACGTGTAGCGATTCGCAAGAGAGCCTCGGCGTTCACCCTGCGTGGTTTTTGACGAGTGCCCGGTGAACATGGTGTGGGCTGGGCTTGCACTAACGTTTCGAGGTCGTTTCACCAATAAAAGGCCAAAATCAGAGGTTACTCGGGGTTGGGCGTGGTGATTGGGTTCTAGCCTGCCCTTGCAGGCAAGTGCGTTCGTAGGTAGAGATCAATCCGCTCTGCTATGCGCTCTTACAAAAAATGTGCAAGTTGTTGAGACGCCTTGCAGATCCATAAGTAATGCCTATGTATTTTGAAAAACAATTTATTGGATTTATGTGATCTAACCCATGTACCTTGAGTGAAGGTTGATATTCAAAGTCTCGATCTAATTAGGTGGAGACGTTGCTCTGGAGGAATGATGTCTGAACTTACCGTTCTCGACACCACGCTAGAACTATTTCGCAAACACGGAATAACTACGATCTTTGGTAACCCCGGCTCTAATGAGATTCCATTCTTGGCGGGTTTGACAGAGGATTTTGAATTTATCCTTGGACTCCACGAGCAGGTGGTTGTGGGAATGGCTGAGGGTTACGCTAGAGCTACTGGCAAGCCCGCTCTAGTGAATCTGCATGCGGCCTCTGGTTCCGGTAATGCAATGGGGGCCCTAACAAACGCACATTATGGTCATATTCCAATGGTCGTTTTAGCGGGGCAGCAAGTCCGTCGGACGGTTGGGCAAGAAGCATTCCTTGGTAATGTTGATGCCTCGATGTTGCCTCAGCCATTGGTGAAGTACTCTCATGAACCTTTAGCACCCGAGGATGTCACCCGCACGTTGTCACAGGGAATTCTAGAGGCTACGACAAAACCTCAGGGTCCGGTGTATATATCGGTGCCGCTGGACGATTGGGCTGAGCCTACACTTGCCGATGATCCACTGTTATACGACCGTTCAGTGTCACATGAACGCAACTGTTCAGGACTCGTAGTCGAAGAGCTAAGCGACAAATTAGAAAACGCAGAGAAGATCGCGCTCGTATTGGGTCCGCAAGTTGATGCAGAAGCCGTGCAGGACCCAACGGTGTTTGATGCCCTAGAGCAAGTCGCAGAGTACTTGAACGCATCTGTGTTCGTGGCCCCCTCGCCATCAAGATGCCCGTTCCCAACGACTCACCCAAACTTCAAAGGGGTGCTTGTGCCTGGTATTAAATCTGTGCGGGACAGTTTGGCCGACTATGACACTGTACTAGTCTTGGGAGCTCCTGTATTCCGTTACCATCGTTGGGAACCAAGCAATTATCTTGCAGACGGCACTGACATTCTCCACGTCACTCAAGATGCTCGCGAAGCAACGCGTGCGCCATTTGGTCGCTCTTTTATTGCAGACGTTGGTGCAGTCTCTAAGGGACTTGCTCAGGCTGTGAAGGATCGTGGAATCCGTCGCGGGGAGCGAGGCTCGAGGGTAGTACCACAGTCTGAGCAGTCATCAGATGGAATGAGTGGCAGTGAGATCATTGAAGTTTTGAACCGTCATGTTAATGAGACAGTGGTATATGTCAATGAAACCACCAGTCTGGACTTGGACTATCTCGAGCGGATAGTGATTGACCGACCTGGCATGTATAACTTTCCGGCGTCCGGCGGTTTAGGATTTGGTCTACCAGCTGCTGTAGGAATGTCTATTGGTGACCCCAACAAGACCGTAGTAGCGACTGTCGGCGACGGGTCAGCGCATTTCGGAATTTCTGCACTATATACTGCTGCGCAACGGCAAACTCGTACAATCTTCATAATTGTCAATAATTCGGGTTATGGAGCGTTGGCAGGATTTTCAAAACGCATGGGCGCTGAAAATGTCCCTGGGCTCAAGATTGGTGGTATCGACTTAGTATCGATCGCTGAGGGGTATGGGGTTAGCGCTTCGCGCGTTAGTACTGTTGAAGAGCTTGAACGTGACTATTGTGATGCACTGGCAACTACAGGTCCTGTACTCATAGACGCGCATGTAATTTAGGCTCGTGTCATTCATCGACTTGGAACATTAGGGGACAACTGTCGCCAAATAGTCCTTACAGAACATGTTCCATTCTGAGTTCTATTTATATCTATCTCAACACCTTTTGGAGGAAAAATGTCCTATTCATCGAGGCGCAAGAAAACGTCAGTGAAAACTATGGCTGCATTAGGCGGTCTCGCTCTAGTTCTCAGCGCATGTTCTGATTCAAATGCAGATGCTGGCCAGGAAACCGTTGAGCTCAACGTTGCTTCTTGGGCGACCCCAGACAGCTTGAGTGAGGAGATGGCTGACTGGTGGTACACCGAAATTGAAGAGCGTTCCGACGGCAGGGTGACATTCAATATTGATGCAGCTGATTCGCTGTGCAGTTCCGCAGAGATTCCTGAGTGTGTTCGCGATGGCCGAGCCGATGTTGGTCAAACGCTGACAGACTATTCAAGTCAACTATTCCCTATGGCATCGATTTCCAGTATTCCATTCCTTAGTCCTGGAAGTGAACCTGTTGCCAAGGCGATTAATGACTTGGCCACCGAGCATGAAGGTGCCGCTGCTTTGTGGGAAGAGAACAACCTCCACCCGATTGCTCACATTCCGCCCGGACGTCTGCTGCTTGGAGGAGATTCTGAGCTGAGCTCTATTGATGAGCTTGACGGACTCAGACTGCGCATGGCTGGTCAATATGCACAGGAAGCTGTCGATGCAGCTGGTGCAAACAATGTAGTTCTAACTGCCCCTGAAACATATGAAGGTATTGAGCGCGGTGTGGCTGATGCTGCAGGTTTCCCACTCGACGGCACGGTGGCGTACCAGCTAAAAGATATCCTTCCGGAGTGGACAGATCCAGGTATTGGAACTTACACCACTATCGGGATGTGGATGAACAAGGATGTTTACGACGGTTTACCTGAAGATATTCGACAAATCGTTGACGAGGTCACAGCAGAATACAACGCTGAACATGCCCATCGGATATTTAATGACGTCACCACTGAACAGTGTGATCTGTTATTAGACACTATTGGTGACCTAAAACAATGGGATGAAGCAGAAACACAACGCTGGCAGGAATCGATCGATGTTGATATTGAAGCTCGGTGGATAGAAGAAGCTGAACGGGACGGGCTGTCCGATGCTGCAGGATATTTGGAAGCTTACAAAGAAAAGCTGGATGAATATCGCGGTGATATGGAAGCAGATCCGTCTATCGCTTGTGCAGAACGAAGCTAATCGGCGATAGTTACTTTGCGAGTAGTCAAAACTGATCGGGATACATCAACGTATGTATCCCGATCAGAGAATTGAGTTGTCTCATGGTTGAAAAAGCCAAGACGTTTTCAAATATTTTACGACGCTCAGTCGAAAAATTTACTATACCCTTAGGGGCCTTGTCTTCGGTCTCCACCATCGTGATGATGGTCGCCATAACCGTCGATGTGGTTGCCAGGAACTTTGCGGGCGAGCCCATTCCGGGGCTATTAGAAATTAGCGAAACTGCACTCGTTGCCACTGTGTTCTTAGGCATTTCTTATGCTGGGGTGACGAATGCACATGTTTCGGTTGATTTATTAACCTCGAAGCTTAGCCTGAAGTCCTCTCGCGTCATTGCCGGTGTCATGTGGCTCTTCGGGGCGGGGATGGTTATTTGGTTCATAGTCGCCACCGCCGAACGCGCCATGGAGAGTACGGAAATGGGCGAAGTGACCCAAGGGCTTTTGGTCTGGCCTGTATGGCCTACACGGTGGTTGATCGTTTTCGGCTTTATCGCTTTCCTCGTTGTTGCGTTAGCCAATGTTTACCTCTCATTTCGGTTGGAACCGTTATTGGGAGAGGACGATGAACCCGTCACGGCCGGTGCGTCAGAAACTTCAATGGATGGCGTTACAGCCTCCGCAAACAATCTCAATGGAACGGAGAAAAAGGAATGAGCTCCGGTCTCGCTGTTTTACTAGTTATAGGTATCCTCATCGTATTGCTTTTATTGAGGATGCCTGTGTGGCTAGCTCTAGCCATTTCTGGGGGACTAGGACTCTTCGTCCTTCGTGGTGAAGAATTTGTAACAAGCACTCTTGCCACGGCCTCATTTGAAGAAACTTCAACTTTTTCGCTGACCATCATCCCGATGTTTATTCTGCTGGGGGTCTTTGCTGTTCGAGCGAAGATCGCCGAGCAGGTCTTCACGGTTGCTCGGTACGTCTTCAAGAAAATACCCGGTGGGATTGGGATCTCAACGGTTGCTGCATGTGCAGGATTCGCAGCTGTTTCAGGCTCGAGTATTGGGACTGCCGCCACCATGTCGCAGTTATCTGTTGGTGAGATGAGAAAGGCTGGATACCCGGCCAGTATGGCTGGTGCATTGGTTGCTGTAGCCGGAACGTTAGGAGCGATGATTCCTCCAAGTTTGTTCCTGGTGCTGTACGCAATTCTGGCTAATGTCTCGATCGCTCAGATGCTAGCTGCAGGTCTCATCCCCGGTCTTCTATCAGCATTAACCTATGCAGTCTACATCCTGATACGTACGAGAAAATACGCACAAGATTCCGATGTCCAGCCCGATCTAGGAGCGGAGCTGGTGCGAGCAGTTGGCGCCCAGCGAGCACGCCAAAAGGTACGCTTACCGTATCGTGGCTTGTTCCGGTTGGGAATAATTTTCCTGATTATTATGGGTGGTATTTATTCGGGTCTGTTCACGCCAACAGAATCCGCAGCTATCGGTGCAGTCGCGGCCTTGCTCATCCTTGTCCTAGAGTTCCGCAAACAAGGTTTCCGTACAATCTCGTTTCATTTTGTAGAGGCACTTAAAGAGACTGCCAAAACCACGAGCATGGTGTTTGCGATAATTATCGGGTCTGCGTTACTCTCCACTTTTTTCGTGGTGGCGCGTGTTCCTCAAACTATTAGTGACGCTGTAGCAGGGTTGAATGCGCCTGACTGGTTAATCATGGTTCTACTATTGGCACTCTTGCTGCCACTGGGTATGGCGCTTGAATCGATTTCCATACTGGTAATTACGGTGCCGTTGATATACCCAGTTGCCATGGATATGGGCTTTGATGGGATATGGCTTGGGGTCATGATGATCAAGCTCATAGAAATCGGAATGGTTACACCTCCTGTGGGGATCAATGTGTTTGTGGTTGCAGGGACAGCTCGAATCCCGACTATAGAGGTTTTTCGAGGCGTCTGGCCTTTTGTCTTACTTGAAATCCTGCTTCTCGCCCTATTTTTTGTTTGGCCGGATCTGGTCCTTTGGCTTCCCTCGTTAGTTCAGTAGAGATGAGCTATGAGTGACATGTCGTGAAATGATAAAGGGTCGAACATTGAAGAGAACAAGAAAGTACATCAATAGTAAAAACGTGCCGAGCATCCCGCCCCTAAACCATGCGGTAAGTATTGGCGAACTCGTCTTCGTATCAGGACAGGTGGGTTTGGGACACGATGGTGAGGTGCCAAAGCATTTTTGTGAGGAGGTAGAAAATGCGTTCAACGCCCTTGAACAGGTTCTTACCGCTGCTGGCTCCTCGCCAGAGCACCTAGTGAAAGTTACCTGCTATTTGAGCGATATCTCGAATAGGGATGAACTGAACGAGCTATACATGAACCGATTTCCAGAACCTCGACCAGCTCGGACGACTGTTGAGGTTGGATTAGCCAATGATCTGAGATTCGAGATTGATGCTATAGCGACTTGTATCCCAGAGTAAGGCGTCAGAACTGGTGGTAGTAGAAAGCCGCCTTTAGTCGTTGGAATTAGAACTTCGGCAAGACTTGCTCTAAATCAAACACTTCATCAAATTCTATTAAGGAGACCATCATGACAGAAACAATGCCATACGCGATTGCCGGCAACGCTATTGCACAAGAGACCTGGGAAGGGAAATTCTTCACTGACACCTGGACCACCGGAACAGGGGGCATCATCGAGGTGCAAGAACCTGCGACCGGAGAGGTGATTGCCACTGTCGCAGAAGCTACCGGTCAGGATGTACATGCCGCGGCACAACTTTCTGCTGCCGCTCAAAGCGAATGGGCAAAGACCAAACCAGCGGATAGAGCTGCCGTACTTCGTAAAGCAGGGGATTTTTTTGTTGAAAATACTCAAGAGCTAAATGAGTGGGTACAGCGGGAAACGGGGGCCATCGGTCCTAAAGCAGATTTAGAGACTCAGGTAGCTGCAAATGAGTGTTACGACGCTGCCGCGTTGCCCCATCATACCCAAGGTGATGTCTTAGCTTCAGATGAGGAGCATTGGTCATTTGCACGCCGCTTGCCTGCTGGCGTTGTAGGGGTAATCTCGCCGTTTAACTTTCCGCTGATCTTGTCTATCCGTTCGGTAGCACCTGCTCTAGCGCTAGGCAATAGTGTCATTCTAAAGCCTGATCCCCGTACGCCTATCTCTGGTGGGCACATGATTATGCGTGCGTTCGAAGAGGCTGGTCTTCCTCCTGGTGTGCTCCAGGTACTTCCAGGGGGCGTAGAGGCGGGCGTAGCACTGACCGAAGCGCCAGAAGTACGTGTAGTTTCTTTCACTGGCTCCACTCCAGCCGGACGGAAAGTAGGGGAAGCCTGCGGTAAAAATCTCAAACGAGCTCACCTGGAGCTAGGTGGCAATAACGCCATCGTGGTATTGCCTGGAGCTGACGTTGATGCTGCAGCTTCTGCTGGTGCATTTGGCTCCTTTATGCATCAAGGACAAGTTTGCATGACCGCCGGAAGACACCTCGTCCACGAGTCCCTCCATGATGAGTATGTGGCCGCCTTAAAAGAGAAAGCAGAAAACTTGCCTCTAGGGGATCCTTGGCAAGATCAGGTGGCTCTGGGGCCGATCATCGATGAGAAGCAACGCGATAACATCGATGGAATTGTTCGTGCAGCAGCTGAAGCAGGTGGCCGGGTGGAAGCCGGGGGTACGTATGAAGGTCTTTTCTATAAACCCACGGTGATCACTGACGTAAATGAAGATAATCCTGCCTGGAAGCAAGAGATTTTTGGGCCGGTAGCACCGATAATGACTTTCACTACGGTGGAAGAAGCGGCTCAGATCGTGAATTCAAGCGAATACGGACTCGCTGTATCGATTCTCGGTGATGTTGGAGATTCGATGAAACTTGCCGATATGGTTAACTCTGGCAAGGTTCATATAAACGAACAAACCGTTGGAGACGAATCCAATGCTCCATTCGGGGGTGTAGGTGATTCTGGTACAGGATCCAGGTTCGGAGGATACGCGGCAAACATTGAGGCTTTTACTGAAACTCAATGGTTGACAGTTCGACCTGAGATTGCGCCATACCCGTTCTAGAGCTATAGCTTCCTATTAGCTGCTGGAGATAGGCGCGACCAGTAACCTAGGCTGCAGGCTTGTAGTTGAAGCGGAAAACCCAAGCTGGCATTCGGTGCGGTCCCGAAATGAAAGATTCCAGGACTGCACCGAACCCAGCTGAGGAGTCGGCTATCTTGAGTTGAAACAAGCAACCTTTTGTCCCCTAGGAACGTCAATGGATCTAAATCTCATCCGCGTCTTTGTCGCTGTCTATGAGGCAGGGAGTGTGACAGGCGCGGCTGACGTCTTACAAATGTCGCAACCCTCGGTCACTCAGGCTCTCAATAGGCTGCGAAGGATCACAGGGGATGAACTTTTCGCAAAGTCGGGAAGGACCATTGCTCCGACGCGCGGCGCTCATCAATTATATGCCCAAATCGGGCATCTCCCGGCCTCCGCGGAAGCTGCGGTGGGACAATTAGTGGAGTTCGATCCATTAACTTCTGTGGAAACGTTTAGGATGGCGCTCACAGACATCGGACAAATGATTTTTTTGCCCACTCTCGTCTCTGACTTGGCTGAGGTGGCACCAAAAAGCAAGCTGGATGTGATCAATCTCGATGCTTCCAAAGCGCCGAGGGATTTGGCGGAGGGTAAGATCGACATAGCGGTTGCCTCCACAATGTTGTCGGGACGGTTGAAAACGACAGTTTTACGACCGGATACCTATTGTTGTGTAGTGCGCAGGGGTCGCTTCGGAAGCACGGCTCCGACTTTGGACGAGCTTGTGAGCGTACCTAGAGTGGTTGCGCGGAACACGACGGGCCACAGTTTGGTGGAGTCCTTCATGCCGCCTCCCGTCGAAGGATCCGTCTATTTGCCAGCATTCGCTGCTATTCCAGAGATTGTCTCTGGATCTGATCTCATTGCTTTTGCCCCGCAAGCAGTCGTTCAGCACTGGGCTCGCGGTTGGGATATCGAAACGTGGCCGCTTCCCAGTGGTCCTTTTACCTCGATTGTGAGAGCTCATACATCAGGTATGCCCACGACCGCTGCAAGTGCCTGGTTTACCGAATGGGCCATTAAAACCATGCAAAATACCAGACACTGAAATGTCAGCCATTCTGCTGCGGAATTATTCTTACAGTTCGTAGCGGATGCGCGTCTATCAATGCCAAGCGCCAGAGGCAGTCGAGTCGTTGTTCTAAACGAATTTTTGGAAGTAAGAGTTCGGGCTACCTCGTCAATTCTTCCGAGATCGTTCAGAAAAAGTAGGTTTTAAATTTAGAGGAGCTATATTCATGAAGATTGTCGTTCTTGGAGCGGGGGCAATGGGCCAATTATTCGGCGCCCACCTTGTTGCTAACGGGCATAACGTGATCATGATAGACGTGTCCGCCGAAACTTGTGGATTCATCAACCAACACGGAATCCAAATAAATATGGGGACTCACGAAGTTTACGGAGCGCCACGCGCCGCGTTGGCGCACCAGGTTGACCATGAACCAGACCTCATAATGGTTATGACTAAAGGACCACATACACATGAGGCATTGGCATCTATCCCCCATTTAATTTCGGAGCACACAGTCGGTTTGTCACTCCAAAATGGTCTCGGTAATGAGACCGTGCTGGCTGAGTTCTTTGGGCAAGATAATGTAGTCGTGGGAATGACTGATTTTCCATCTGATCGTCAGGAGAATGGAGAAATTTTATCAGAGCCAACTGGCCAGGTGGTTGTTGGAGAAATTAGCCCAGGTGGCCAAAGAACAGCGCGTAACGTGGCCCGTGTCTTGGACAGTGCAGGGTTGAATTCTTCTTACTCTGACGAGATTCAAGTCCCTATTTGGGAAAAAGTAATATTTAACGCTGTGTACAACACCGTGAGTGGCGCAACTGGCTTGACGGTTGGCGGAGTGTTCGACGAGCCAGAAGCAAGCCTTCTTGCATACGCTGTGCTTGAGGAATCACTAGACGTAGCTCGGTGTGAAGAAGTCGCTATTGACGAAAGCCGATTGCGTGCCAACATCATGAACGCACACGCTAACCATGCTGATCATAAGACTTCCATGCTAGTAGATCTGGAAGCTGGACGTGAAACCGAGATAGAGTCGATTGGCGGCGCTATCGAAAAAGTCGGACAACAGAATGATATTGCTACGCCTTACTTGTCTGTTTTGTGCGATATCATTCGGCTTCGGGAACGGGCTACGAGTTTGTGAGAAAAATAAAGAGGTTAGTTTTTACAAAGCTCACTCCCAAATTCGGTTAGTTAAGCCACTGCTAAGGCATCCAATGTTTGGGGTGAATTTTAGATTCAGCTACTTAGCAGTGGTGAGACACATTGAGGCGCGACCCAATATGACGCTCGTATGAGAGAGTCAAGACCGCGTTCAACTAGCGGTGGATTGATTTATACGCGAGGTAGGCGGCTAAGCCTTCTGGGCCGTATTCGACGCCGAGTCCAGAGTCGTTGCGTCCGCCGAAGGGTGCGGCGTGGTTGGAAGCAAAGAAATTGATACCAACGCTGCCGGTGTTCATCGCCTCGGCGACTTCTAAGGCCTGCTGCTGATTGCTCCCAAACACGATGCCACCGAGTCCGAATTCGGTGTTGTTGGCCAGGCTGGTCGCTTCTTCGATGTAGTTGTATTTCAGGATCGTGATGACCGGTCCGAAGATTTCTTCACGGGCAACCCGCATTTCCGGGGTCACATCGGCTAGCACGGTGGGTTGGATGAAGAGTCCCTCTGCGAGTTCGTCGTTCCGCTGTGCTGGTTCCCCTCCGGTGGTGAATCGTGCACCTTCTTGTTTAGCAGATTCCAAATGCTCGAGCACTGATTTGTATTGTGCGTGGTTGGCTGATGGTCCGAACACCGTGGCCGCATCTAAGGGGTCGCCCTGCGGGGCGGCGGCGATGGTTTTGGTGACCATATCGACGACCTCCTCATAGCGGGAGGCTGGGGCGAGGATCCTGGTGGAGATGTAGCAGGTTTGGCCGGTGTTGCGCATGCAGGAGCGAATCAGCTTGGCTGACATATCGTCCAGGTCGGCATCTTCCATCACGATCGCACTGGATTTCCCGCCGAGTTCAAGGGTGACCGGGCGCAGGAGTTCACCGCAGGCGGCAGCGATGTGGCGTCCGACCGGGGTGGAACCGGTGAAGGCGACTTTGGCGACTTTCGGGTGGCGGACCATGAGATCGCCCATGCGTCCTGGTCCGGTGACGTAGTTGACCACACCGGCAGGCACTCCAGCAGCGGTGACAGCGTCAACGATGATGCGGAATGACAACGGGGTAGGGGAGGCGGGCTTCATCACCACGGTGCACCCTGCTAACAGAGCAGGCGCCAGTTTGGTGACCATGAGGTTGATCGGAAAGTTCCACGGGGCAATGAGTGCACAGACGCCGATGGGGTCCTTGCGAACCAGTGATTCGCCTTGGCCGTTGGGGAAGGGGCGGACGTCGTCGGTTTCGAGCTCAGGGGCAAGGGTCGCGAAGTACCGGAAGATGCTGGCCGCATTGGCTGCGGCACCTGAGGTTTCGGCAACCGGCGAGCCGTTTTCCAGGGTGTTGGTCAGGGAGAGTTCGGTGGCCCGGGCTTCGATTTCGTCCGCGATGCGCAGCATGATCTCGGCGCGCTCGGACGGGGTGGTCTTCGACCATGGTCCGGTGGTGAAGGCTGCGTGCGCGGCTTCTACCGCTGCATTCACGTCGTCCTCATTGCCAACCGGTACTGAACCCCAGACGGTGTTGGTGGCCGGGTCGGTAACCTCGATGATCTCGTCGCCTTGGGCTTCTTGCCAGTCACCGTCGATGAAGTGGGTGGTGACGTGCCGGTAGGGGATTTCGATGGTGTCGCGGGTGAGTTTTGGTGTGGTTTGTGTGGTCATCGGAGCACCGCCGTTTTCAGTAGGTCTCGGGAGCGTTTCAGGTCAGCATGGGCCATGGCGATGGCTGCTTCGGTATGCAGTTCGGGGATGATTTCGTCTTCAAGTCGGTCGGTGTAGTAGTCGGGGGTTTGGCCGAACCAACCGGAAGCCAGGGCGATCCCGACGCGGTCGAAGCGCCAGGCACGATCGGCATCGCGCATCAGGGCGTCTTCGATGCTGTGGGCTTCTTGTCGGGTGTCGTGGCCGTCGATGATGGCCGTGACTTTTGCGATGAACTCGTCGGAGTAGCCCAGGCCGGGCAGGACACGTTTGGCGACCTCGCAGCCTTGGAGTTCGTGTTCAAACCGGATATTGGCTTTTCGCCAGTCGCCGCGGAAGCCCTCGGAGATGATGCGGTCTTCGTCGACGTGGGCCCAACCGGTGTCATGCAGCAGAGTCGCTACGAGCACGAGTTCCCGGTCTGCTTGCGGGTAGGCGTCGCACAGTCGGCGAGCGTAGGCCACGGACAGGGGCAGGTGGAAGTCGTTGCCGCGTGCCCGGGTTTCGGCGATGACCTGTTGCCAGATCGCATCGAATTCGTCGGTGTCGGGGGTCGCGTCAATCGGTCTGGTGTCGATGGGCCCCTCGGCGGGGATGGGCCGCTGGGCGTATTCGTCTGCGAACGCCGCAGTCAGTTCCTGAAGTGTCATAGTGGTGGTCTTTCTTCGTCAGGTGTGTTGGTCTCGCTGTGGTGGTTAGGCGATTAGTGTTTTCAGCATGGTCGAAACGTCGGCTGCCGCGTCGGCGTCGATGTTCTTGCCCTTGGATAGGGCCTGTTTGACGGCCATGAAGTCCAGGGGCGAATTCGCACAATCGGCGGCAATGATCTGGCCGTCGCGATAGTAAAGGACACTGAATTTGCCGCGTTCGGTGTCGTGGCGGACCACGGTCTGGTCATGGCCGTGGGACAGGCCTGCGATCTGGAGTTTGATA
>Ga0209487_1001105_pt1 | contig 23221 bp, 21 predicted proteins | sample Poulit2012_FD_187524 | JGI IMG/M metagenome (GOLD analysis project Ga0209487, IMG submission 187524) | Agricultural soil microbial communities from Georgia to study Nitrogen management - Poultry litter 2012 (SPAdes) (version 2) | ecosystem: Environmental > Terrestrial > Soil > Agricultural land...
GAGTTACCCAAAGCAACATATTTACTGAAATCAGCGTCGCCCGAAGTAGCTACAAAATCCTCTACTGGATTGTCAAAGTCGTTGTCACAGCTTGTGAAAATTACCAATGAAGCTGCGATAAATATTTTTGTTAAATTTTTCATTTTTCTCATTAATTAAAATTATAAGAAAGACCTAAACCAAATGAAAAGGCATTTAATTTAATATCTCCCTGGAATCCAGTTTCAACATTTTGAACATACCTTTCCTGACCTATGATATAAGAACCAAATACGTCAACATTGAAGTTTCCGAAGTTCAATCCAGCTCCACCATTGATGGCATGACGTGAAGTATCTGGAGTTTCTGGTGACCAATGATCTGCACTTGATACAAATTCGTCAAAATAGTATCCCGCACGAACAGCAAGTAAATCACTTACTTGATATTCCGCACCAAATTTCCATACTGCACGGTCGATAAAGTTCTTCTCAGCATGTGAACCATACATTTCACCTGTGTTAGAGTCTTCTAAATAAATATCTAAACTCTTATATCTTCCCCATCCATGAACCGAAACTTCTCCTGCCAATAATAATCTTGGTGCTGCTTGATATGAAACTCCCGCAGTAAATTCTGATACCAATGGTAACATAGCGAAGAATTGATCAGCTGAAAATGGTAAATTACCAGTTTGTGATACAGGTACATCTGTCCAAGTCACTTCACCATAATTGGCTTTCATGTCAATTCCTGAACGATACGCCAATCCAACATTTACTCTGTCGCTCGGACGGAAATATGCACCGATGTTAAATCCTAATCCATGTGCATCTTGATCGTCAATTTCTAATCCTACATCATTTCCAGCAACAGTCATTGTTCTATTCAAAGTAACTCCTCCATGTGCATAAATAAATCCAGCTCCCATACTGAACCAATCATTGAACTTAATCGCAACTGTTGGTTGTATGAAGAATGACCTCATTTCAATTTCTGTTATATTGGCTTTACCCGCCCAGTCATTTGGCCAAGTAACTGTACTACCAAAAGGTGTAGTTACACTTACCCCTAAAGTTAAATCTTCAACTGGTCGATATGACGCAGCAAAATAAAATGGAGTACCCAATGGACTGTCAGTTTCGGCAGACTCCAAAGTGCTTGGATTTTGCCATTTAACTTTGTTCATAATTCCAAAACCGCCTGCAGCAATACTAACTTTGCTATCGACAAACGCAAGACCTGCAGGGTTGTAGAACATTACACTCGCATCATGTGTATGTGTAACACTGGTTAAACCCATTGAAGCTTGTCGAACCCCCTGGAAAGAAACACGGTAACCTCCAGCAAAAGCTGAAACACCCATTCCCAATAGAAGTGCAGCTAAAAATAATCTTCTCATATAATCAATTAATTTTAAATTGTTAATGTAAACTTAACAAATGTAGAAAAAAAATAATAGAAGCTTAGGTTTACAACCTATTTTATGGAAAATATATTGATTTTAAATTAAATTTTTTTATCTCAAACTGCTAAGCTTTTGATTTTAAGCGTTCTGAAATTATGTGAGCCTCACTCCAACAGGCCTGAAAATTAAATCCTCCAGTGATTGCATCAATGTTTAAAATTTCTCCTGCCAAATAAAAGTTGGGCAATATTTTACTTTCCATGGTTTTGAAATCAACTTCCTTTAAATCAACTCCTCCCGCAGTTACGAATTCTTCTTTGAAAGTGCTTTTGCCCTTTACTTTATAAATCCCTCGGGTCAATTCTTCAGCTATTTGATGCATTTGTTTTTTGCTCAAATGACTGTAAGTTTGATCTTCGGCTATGTTTAATGTTTCTAAAATCCTGTGCCAAAACCTTTTGGGAAATGAAAATGGATTGTATTTGTAAATTGAATTTTTCGAATGACTTAGTTTCAATTCATTCATGAAATCTATACAATCGTCAAATCGCTGATGTATAAAATTTACTTCAATTTCAAAATCATAATTCAAACGATTCAACTCTAATGCTCCCCAAGCTGATAATTTCAGCACCCCTGGTCCACTCAATCCCCAATGTGTGATCAACAATGGTCCATCAGAATTTAATTTGATGCAAGGAATGGAAACTTCTACCCAATCGAAACTGATTCCCATCAGTCCATCAAGCCTTTTGTCTTTGATGTTGAATGTAAATAAAGAGGGGACTGGACGAATGATCGTATGTCCTAAATTTTTGATGATTTCCATCGATTTGACACTACTGCCTGGAGCGAAAACCACAGTTTCAAATTCGTAAATGGAATTTTTGGTGTGGATTTCATAATGATTTTCCTTTCTAAGAATCTTTTGAACGACCTCGTTATAATTGACATTTACTTTGTTTTTTTCTACTTCATTCATCAAACATTCAATGATGCTTATGGATGAATTTGATACGGGAAAAATTCTATTGTCATCTTCGATTTTAAGAGGGACTTTTCTACTTTCAAACCATTCCATAGTATCGCCAGGTTGGAATTGATGAAAAACACTTCTCAACTCTTTTTTTCCTCGAGGATAAAATTCCACTAATTCTTTTGGGTCAAAACAAGCATGTGTCACATTGCAACGACCACCACCCGATATTTTGACTTTCTGCAAAGGAGAAGCAGCTTGTTCAAAAATTACTGTCTGGGCGCCCAGTTCTTTACCTAAATTGGCAGCTGTAAAAAATCCAGCAGCTCCTCCACCTATGATGGCGATTTTTTTCATCGATGATAAATTTGATTGAGCCAAATGTAATAAAGTTTGTCAATTGAGTCTGTAAATCAACTCTATTTTCGAACAATCTTGGGCTTTCTTTCATCAACTTAAATTTGGGTTTACTATCTTTGCGAAAAATTTTGGTATGCAAATTTTAGATGGAGTTAAACTCGCTCGAGAAATAAAAGAAGAAATTAAGGAAGATGTTGAGGCTGCAGTTAAAAATGGACAAAGAAAACCACATTTGGCAGCAGTTTTAGTTGGAAGCGATGGTGCCAGCCAAACTTATGTAAACAATAAAATCAAAGATTGTGAGCAAGTAGGATTTAAATCATCTTTGATCAAGCTACCAAATACTGTTTCTCAAACTGAACTTTTAGAAACCATCGAAAAGTTAAACACTCAAAAAGACTTGGATGGATTCATTGTTCAATTGCCTTTGCCAAAACAAATTGACCAAGAAAAAGTCATCGAAGCAATTAACCCTAAAAGAGATGTGGATGGTTTCCATCCTGAGAATTTCGGAAAAATGGCTTTGGATATGAGTACTTTTTTACCAGCGACTCCCTTTGGAATTTTAGAAATGTTGGATCGATATGAAATTCCAACCAAAGGTAAACACGCAGTAATCATCGGTAGAAGTAGAATTGTTGGTCGTCCGATGAGTATTTTGATGGGAAGAAAGGATTTTCCTGGAAACTCTACAGTTACTTTGACCCATAGTAATACTGAAAATTTAGAAGAATTTACCAAACAAGCCGACATTGTAATCACTGCTTTGGGTGTACCGAATTTCTTAAAAGCGAATATGATCAAAGAAGGAGCAGTTGTGATAGATGTTGGAATTACTCGTGTCGATGATGATTCTGAAAAGGGTTATCAATTGGTCGGTGATGTGGATTTTGAAGATTTGAAGGAGAAAGCTTCTTGGATTACTCCTGTGCCAGGTGGTGTAGGTCCTATGACAAGAGCTATGCTGCTGAAAAATACTTTGTTGGCGTATAAGAACAATATGAGGTGATAAACATTCAATCGTTAAATGAGCAAGAAAGAGCTTTGGTTAAAGAAGGAAAACTACTTCCGGTGATGGAACATTTCTATACTTTACAAGGCGAAGGTGCTCATACTGGAAAAGCTGCGTATTTCATTCGTTTAGGCGGATGTGATGTGGGATGTCATTGGTGCGATGTGAAAGACAGTTGGGATGCAGAAAAACATCCATTGACCAATATGGATGAACTGGCGAAAATTGCTACAGAAACTTGTGAAACCATCGTAATAACTGGAGGTGAACCAAGTATGTGGAATTTAGAATATTTGACTTCGAAATTGAAAGCCTATGGCGCAAATATTCATGTGGAGACTTCTGGTGCCTATTCGCTCACTGGAACTTTGGATTGGGTAACACTTTCACCAAAAAAGTTGGCAGAACCTCAAGCCGATGTGATCGAAAAAGCCGATGAATTGAAATGTATTATTTACAATCACCACGATTTTAAATTCGCTGAAAAATTTGCTGAAAAAGTCAATCCTAAATGTAAACTTTACCTACAAGTTGAATGGAGCAAAAGAGATGAAATGACAGAAAGTTTGATCGATTATGTCAAACAAAATCCAAAATGGCAAGTTTCCGTTCAAACGCATAAATATTTAGATATTCCTTAAACTGATATTTAATAGGTACTATAGGAAATATTTAACACAAGCTTTTTTTATATTTGTAGATGAACATTTATCAAATTTAAAATGTCAGACATTAAAGTTACTATAATTGATCGAGAAGGAGTTTCGCATGAAGTTGATGCACCAACGGATATGTCAATGAACATGATGGAACTTGTCAAAGTGTATGAACTTGCCGAAGAAGGGACTTTTGGAATATGTGGAGGAATGGCTATGTGTGCTTCTTGTCAGTGTTATGTAGAATCTGAAAATGTGGAATTGCCGGAAATGGGTGATGAAGAAGAAGCCATGTTGTCAGAAGCTTTCCATGTAAAAGAAAATAGCAGATTGAGCTGTCAAATTTCAATTGAAGAAAATGTCGAAGGGTTGATTTTAAGAATAGCTCCAGAAAGTTAATTCAATACGCTCGTAAACTTTAATGTTTTCATAAACCATCTTTTTCTGTATCTTTACGAGCTATGAATCCAGATGATAAAAGATTATTTCTATTAGACGCTTATGCGCTAATTTTTCGTGGCTATTATGCCTTTATAAAAAATCCAAGAATCAATTCCAAAGGAATGAATACTTCCGCCATTATGGGATTTGTAAATTCCTTATTGGACGTAATCAATCGAGAGAAACCATCGCATATGGCAGTGGTTTTTGATGTTGGAAAAGCCACGGTTAGAACTGATTATTTCCCAGAATATAAAGCTCAACGTGAGGAAACTCCAGAAGCCATCAGATTGGCTGTGCCTTATATTCAGGACATTCTTCGAGCCATGTGTATTCCGATAATGTTTGCAGAAGGTTATGAAGCAGACGATGTGATTGGAACTTTGGCAAAACAAGCCGAAAAAGAAGGATACACTACTTATATGGTGACTTCCGATAAAGACTTTGCTCAATTGGTTTCGGACAATATCAAAATGTATAGACCATCGGCATTTGGAAGAGGAATAGAAATCTGGGGAGTAGATGAAGTCAAAGAAAAGTTCGGCGTCGAAAGACCTGAACAAGTCATCGACTATTTAGGAATGATGGGCGATAGTGTGGACAATATTCCAGGTTTGCCAGGTGTGGGTGAAAAAAGAGCCAAAACATTCTTGAAAGAATTTGGAACGCTCGAAAATTTGTTAGAAAATACAGATCAACTCAAAGGAAAATTAAAAGAAAATATTGAAAACAATAAAGAATTGGGTTTACTGTCGAAAAAGTTAGCAACTATTCTACTCGATGCTCCAGTACAATTTTCAGGTCAAGAGTTTGAAATCTGTGAACCCGATATAGAAAAAGTGCAAGAAATTTTCAATGAACTTGAATTTAGAAGAATGTTGGATAATTTCTACCAAGCATTTAATCTAAATATAAGTTCGGCCAAAAAGATGGAGACTATAGCAGAAAAAGCCATTCAAGCTTCCCTCTTTGGTGAAGATGATTTGAATAACAATGATGCTGAAGAATTGGATTCTTTTTTTACAGATTTGAGTTCTTATAATCACTTGTACCAATTGGTGGATGGGAAAGTTGGACAAAAACTTTTGTTGGATAAATTGTTGAAACAAACTGAAGTTGCTTTCGATACAGAAACCAATAGCTTAGATGCATTATCGGCCGATTTGGTTGGAATTTCTTTTAGTTTTGAAGCTGGTAAAGGTTATTATGTACCTTTCCCTAAAGATTTTGAAGAAGCAAAAAATTTGGTCCAATTTTTCATGCCATTCTTTGAATCTGAAGAAATCTTGAAAATTGGTCACAACCTAAAATACGATTATAAAGTTCTTTATAAATATGGTGTTCGACCCAAAGGTCAAATTTTTGACACCATGATCGCTCATTATTTGTTAAATCCAGACCAGCGTCATAGTATGGATACTTTGGCAGAAACACTAATGAGATATAAACCTTTGCCAATAGAATCTTTGATCGGAAAAAAAGGGAAAAATCAAAAGACTTTTGATCAACTCGATTTAGAAGTTCAAAAAGAATATGCAGTCGAGGATGCTGATATTACCCTTCGATTGAAACATATATTAGAACCTCAATTGCCTGCGGTAAAAGCCGATAAACTCTTAAAAGAAATAGAAATGCCACTGATGGGCGTGCTGACTGAAATGGAAGTTGAAGGGATAAGAGTTGATGCTGAAGTTCTGAAAGAACAATCTGAAAAAATATCCAAAGAAATTCAATCGATTGAAAAGAAAATTTATGAATATTCTGATGAAGAATTCAATCTAAATTCTCCTAAACAATTAGGTGAAATTCTTTTCGATAAATTAAAATTAGATCCAAAAGCTAAAAAAACTAAAACGGGACAATACAAAACGGGCGAAGAGATTTTAGTCAAATTAAAAGATCGACATGAAATCATCGAGAAAATTTTGGATTATAGACAACTCCAAAAGTTGAGTTCTACTTATGTCGATGCTTTGCCAAAAGAAATTAATCCAGAAACTGGAAGAATTCATACCACTTTTGTTCAAACCACTGCCGCTACTGGAAGATTGGCTTCGACCAATCCGAATTTGCAGAATATTCCGATTCGCTCTGAACAAGGAAGACAAATCAGAAAAGCTTTCGTCGCTCGTGATCAAAATCACGTGCTTATGTCAGCCGACTATTCTCAAATTGAATTAAGAGTTATCGCTGAATTGAGCCAAGATCCTAAGATGTTAGAATCCTTTAAAAAGGGAGAGGATATTCACCGAGCAACAGCAGCAAGAGTTTTTAATGTTACACAAGAAGAAGTTACAAGAGAGCAAAGAGATCAAGCGAAAACAGTAAATTTCGGAATTATATATGGCGTTTCTGCTTTTGGTTTGGCAGAACAAACTGGTTTGAGTAGATCTGAAGCGAGACAACTGATCGATACTTATTATGAAACTTACCCCGTTTTGAAAAATTATATCGAAAACCAAATACATTTGGCACGCGAACAAGGTTTTGTTGAAACGATTTTGGGAAGAAGACGTTATTTAAAAGATATCAATTCAAGAAATGCAATAGTCAAAGGACATGCGGAGAGAAATGCTATCAATGCTCCTATACAAGGAAGTGCTGCCGATATTATAAAAATAGCGATGATAAATTTACATGAAAAGTTACAAAAAGATTTTAAAACTAAAATGCTGTTACAAGTCCATGACGAATTGATTTTTGATGTTCCTAAAACCGAATTGGAACCCGTTCAGAAATTAATCAAAGAAACCATGGAATCTGCTGTGAAATTAAGCATTCCATTGATTGTGGACATAGGTGTAGGAGAGAATTGGTTGGAGGCGCATTAATTAAATAGAAAGTTTCAGCTCTGCAAGAAATATTTTAATTGGTTCTATCTATTTCATCCGTGTTTTTATGTTCTCGTTTCGCTCCGCTAAATGGTTTCCCAAAATTGTAAACTATTGATAATCTGAAAAATCGCTCGTCATAATAATTTGTAAATGAGTTTTTTATATCATTGGAATAGGTGGTATATGTAGGTCTATTAGAGCTCAGAATATCATTGAAGTAGAGAGATGCTGTGAGTTGCTTTTTGAGGAATGAGGCTCTTAAAGAAGCGTTTAATTGATTAAAAGAAGAGTTATAGTCTAAAAAATCTACTCCCTTTGTAATATAGTTATACGAGATGTTAAGCACTATATTTCTCTCTTTGTTTAGTATGAAATCATTATTGATAGAAAAGTTACCATTCCAGCCTTTTAGGTACTCAAGAGTTGTTGGAATCTTTGAATCAGTGGCTGTGTAATAAACATCTCCAAAAAAATTGATGTTCAACCATTCATAAGGATTTAGAATTACTGATTGATTAAAACCAAAAGTCTTGTTCTTCAAAAAATTAAGTGGAATTATTTGTTGTATGTTGGTTTGGTCGTCGAGAATGGCAACTTGTTCAAATCCATCATCGGTATGTGAAAAATAGAATGTGCTGATTAAGTTGTCTTTAAAAATATATTCAATCTCGAAATTGTCAGAAAAAGAAGGTTGGAGATAAGGATTCCCTTCCGAATATGAATAAGGAGAAGAAATCCATCTAAAGGGATTTAAAAAACTGTAATTAGGTCGATTTATACGTCTGTTATAACTTAATGAAACCGTGTGATTATCATTAGGTGTAAATGTAAGGTAAGCAGTAGGAAATAGCTTGGTATAATCGGTTTTGTTTTCCTGAATTAGCGTTATGGAATTTCCTTTTATCTGTGTGTTTTCAACGCGTAAACCGAGTTTTGCTTCCCATTGGTCATTAAATTCTTTTTGCACAGAAAAATAAACTGCTTGAGTGTTCTCTCTGTATTTGAAATGATTACTTTGTGAAGTGTCAAAAACAGGAATGCCATTAGTTAAATCATAATATTCAAAATTGTTATCTGTATTGATATAAGACAATCGAGCTCCATAATTTAATATGCTCCAGTCAAAAGGATGCTCCATATCAAGGTTAAAAGAGTAGTTAGTGATATCTTGTCTTCCTTTGTTTTCAGCCGAATTGTAAGAGCCATCTATTGGAGTTAGATCATTATAGTAATTGTTCGTTTGAAAAATTCGATTTGAGTTTAATCTGAAATCGAAAAAATCGAAATCGAAAGATAATTTTCTTCCTATGGTGTCAATGTCGTAAACAAGATGATAGTTAAGGGTATTAACACTCCTTTTTTGTTGGCTTCTTGCATCTGTTACGATTAATGAGTCTACTATTTTTGTGCTTGAATTTAATAAGGTACTAATTGTATGGTCTCTTGTTTTGGGAGTGTTGTTTGAATAAATGTACATAAAGCCCGTAGAGACTTTGTCTGATGCTTTATAATCTATTCCTAATCTGGCGGAAGTTGATTCTGAAAAATTCCTCCATTTACCATTTTCTTCCCAAAGAATATTGGAGTAGTCAATTGTATTGTTTTCTACAGGAGAATTGGAGCCGTTTATATAATTTATATTTGATGATAATGTGACTTTATTTTTCTTAAAGTTGAGCCCTGCGCCAACAAGCCCGGTGGCATATGAGGCTTGTTGATAAACTGATCTTATTGTGGCATTCCACGCATCTTGTCTTTGTTTTTTTGTGACAATATTAATGATTCCGCTGTTTCCTTCTGCACTATATCTGGCGGGAGGATTTGTAATTACCTCTATGCTTTTTATTTCATCCCAACGCAATGTTTTTAAAAAATTAGTTAAATCATTTGCGGAAAGTTGAACCAATCGATCATCGATCATTACTGACATACTGCTTTTGCCGATCATCGATATCTGATCGTTCTGAACTTTGACTCTTGGTGTTATTTTAAGTATATCCAAGGCATCTCCTCCAGTAGCTGAAACTGAGTTCTCTACATTGAAAACAATTCTATCTACTTTTTTTTCAATTAACTTTTTTTTCCCTGTAAGTACTATTCCTTCTAATTCTATAATATTGTCAACTTTTACTTTTCCTAAATCTGTGTTTTTATTTAATTTTATATCCATAGTGAAAACGTCCACTCCAAAGTGATTCCCAATAATCTTATAATTTCCTTTGTTTAATTGGATATTAAATTTACCATCAAATTCAGTTATATAATCAGTAATGTATTCGTTGTTTTCATAAACCTCAACCTCAACATACGGTAAAGGCATATCATTCTCATCTATTACTTCACCACTAATATTGAATTGTGCTAAAGTAAAAATGGGAACTGTAATAAAAATAAAAAGTAAAAATTTATGTAACATTATATCAGTCTTTATTGAGATTAAAAACAAATGTTGCTGATAAATATCATTTATGCAAGTACAAAAAGTTCTAACTTATATCTTTTAGTACTATGCTAACTTTTTTTGGAAAATATTTATTTAAGAAAGTCTGGTAAATCAACCCCATTTTTGCTTAGGTAGTCTTTCATTTGTTGGATTAAATCAGAGTTAATACAATTACAAGAGTTTTCGCAAAAATAAAAAGGAGGTACTTGATAAATTTCAGCTAAAATGTTCATTTTGTCAAGAGATAGACAAACTTCACCATTTTCGATTTTAGAGTAAGCCTTTTGTGATATACCTAATTCATGAGCAATATATTCCTGAGTATAATTATTAGTTAACCTAAGGTGCTTCATTTTCTTAGTCATGGCATACTATTTTGTGTGAATTAAGTCAAATGTATAAAAAAAAGTATAAGTCTTATTGGTTTTATATATTTTTGCTCAAAAGTGATTTAAGAAGGAATTCATGGAAATCCAATACATATTCGAAATTCTCGGAACCATAGTATTTGCAATCTCTGGCGCTTCGGCTGCCGATGAAAAATCAGGGAACGATTGGTTTGGAGTAACTTTTGTCGGATTTATTACGGCCATCGGTGGAGGTAGTTTAAGAGATATGTTACTCGGCTCTTATCCATTGGTTTGGATCAGTGATGTGAATTTTATTTATGCAATCATCGCAGGAATTGTAATCATGCGAATTCTACACAATTCCATTGATAAATACAGAAGAGAATTAGCTTTGTTTGATACCATGGGAATTGCACTTTTTACCGTTTTAGGTACGGCAAAAACCTTGGATTTAGGCTTTCATCCGGTCATTGCTGCCATTATGGGAATGTTTACCGCAGTGATGGGTGGAGTACTGAGAGATACTTTGATCAACGAAACGCCGGTTTTATTTAGAAAGGAAATTTATGCGACCGCTTGTTTGGTGGGAGCTGTATTATTCTTAGCTTTAGATGAATTTGAGTTAGTAACACGAACCATGAATTTTATCCTTTCAGGTTTGTTAATTATAGTAGTTCGCTTGCTCGCTATTTATTTTAGATGGAGCGTACCAAAATTTGGAAATAATGATTCGATTAACTGATAAAAATATTTGGACAGGTCGTTTGGATGATGAAGATGGCGAGTTAGGAACTCGTTGGCATCAAGTGGTTGAAATTATGAATTTCTCACAATTGAAAAAATCCCAAAATGAAAACATTGCCTTTTTAGGGTTTTGTTCAGACGAAGGAGTGAAGAGAAATAAAGGTAGAGTTGGTGCCAAAGATTCACCGGATATCATCAGAAAAGCTTTGGCAAACTTGCCTTATGATTTAGATGTAGGAAAATCCATATTTGACTTTGGAAACATTCATTTAGATGACCAAAATTTAGAAAAAGCGAGAGAAACTCAGATCGAAAGTGTTTCTGAATTGTTGAGAAACGACTATTTTCCTATAGTTTTAGGGGGTGGTCATGAAACAGCTTTGGGCGATTTTTTAGCCATGGATTCTCAATTTGAGCATATAGGAATTGTAAATATTGACGCTCATTTTGACATTAGAATTCCAGTAGAAAATAGTACTTCAGGCACTCCTTTTTTCGAAATGTATCATCATATGGCTCAAAAAGGGAAAACTTTTGATTATTTAGCCATCGGAATTCAACCTACAGGAAATACGGCAGCACTCTTCAAAAGAGCAGAAGATATGGGCATTCAAACGGTTTTGGCCGACGAAGTTCATATCGATTTGAATTATGCCATTCGAAAATTAGAAGATTTTATTGCTCATCACGATGCGATTTATTTGAGTGTTGACCTCGATGTGATCGATGCAGCATTTGCGCCAGGTGTGTCAGCACCAACCGTCAACGGTTTAACTCCTTTTCAAGTGAAATCTTTATTGCAAAAACTTATAAAATCCAACAAAGTAAAATTATTTGACATAGTTGAATTAAATGCTAATTTTGATCAAGACAATAGAACAGCGAAATTAGCGGCTCATTTAATTTGGGAATTTTTGTAATATGAAATATATTTTTTGTTTGGTTTTGATGCTGATCACAAAAGGCTTATCGGCTCAAATAACTTTCGAATTAAGTGAAAATTCAACTTGGGAATATAGTCCACCAGCAGGTTATGTCATCGATTCAGACGAAAATGAATCCGAAAATATGATCGCAAAAAATGTCAACGAATTGATAAGTGTTTATAAAGATGTGAACGAACAAGTCAATAAATTGTCGGTGGTGTATGGCGAAAATTATGATTTAAATCGAATGGCAACCGAAGTTTATGTAATGACTTTGGTTGATTATTTTAGGAAATCTTATAACGACGAACATTTTCAAGCCGAAGTCGATATGAGTCTGAAAGTCGTTGCCAATAAAGTGTTTTACATCATTCGATCTGAAATTAGACATTTGGAAAGTAACTATAAATATATATCAGATTTGTATATTGCAAGATTAAATGACAATGAATTTAGTGTCAATATCGTTTATGATAATGATGAAGATAAATTTTTGTTAGAAGAATCATTTTATGACTCAAGGTTTTATGATTGAATTGTATCCCATAAAATTTCTACCAATTACTCAATATAGAATTTGGGGTGGAAACATCTTGAATCAATATGTTTCAGATGAATTTAAAATGGAAAATCTGGGAGAGATTTGGTCGATTTCTGGAGTCGAAAACAATGTTTCTATCGTTCAAAACGGAGCACTTAAAGGTAAAAATCTTAATGAACTCATACAAATCTATCAAGCGAAATTAGTAGGAAATAAAGTTTGGGAAAAATTTGGTGAAGAATTTCCACTGCTTATAAAATTTATCAATGCTGCCCAGCCATTGTCAGTGCAAGTTCATCCCGATGATGAACAAGCTAAAAAATTGCATAATTCTTTTGGGAAAACTGAAATGTGGTACATCACTCAAGCTGATAAAAACGCTGAGTTGATCATAGGTTTCAAAGAGGGAGTTGATAAAAATGATTTTTTGAATCATTTAGAAAATGAGACCCTCGATGAAATTCTTAGAAAAATTCCGGTAAAAAAAGGCGATGCGTTTTATATTCCTTCGGGTAGAGTTCATGCGATTTGTGGTGGAATTACCTTGGCCGAAATTCAACAAACTTCTGATGTAACCTACAGAATTTATGATTATAATCGAATCGATAAAGATGGAAAGAAGAGACAATTGCATACGGATTTGGCTTTGGATGCAATTGATTTTAATTTTGTCGATCATCCAAAAGCTCAATTCGAATTAATTCCAAACAAATTTAATTCACTTATTAATTCTTCCTACTTTAAAACTAAAATTTTCAAAGGTTCTGAGTCAATTGCTTTCAATTCAAACGATAAAATGAGAATTTATATTTGCACAGAAGGATCTTCAGAAATAAAAACTGCTTCACAAGAATTTATACTTCAAGCATATGAAAGCATCTTAATACCTGCTGAACTTGATAAATTTGAAATTTATCCAAACAAACATTCTGTTCTGATCGAAGTTACTATCGATTGAAAACTATTTAATAAAATTAAAGAAAATTTATTCTTCAATGAAAAACGTTTAAGTGTCAGATTTTTAATGGTCTGGCGAATTGCGTTTTACGATAAATTTCAAATGTTAGTATTTTTATTCAACTAAAGTTAGTCTAATCTAACTTTAATATTATATTTGTCTTTTAATTTTATTTCAATCATGAAAAAGATAAAGTGTTTTATTGGTTTAAGTTTATTTTATAGTCTAATAAATGCTCAAGAATTATCGGATATTGAAGTTGAAAGTGATTCGCTGAAATATGAAGAATGGAATGAGCATTATGAAATTTTGGATCAAGTCATTATTACTGGTGTTTCTCGTATGACAAAAATGAGAGAAAATCCAATTTCAACAGTTAGAATATCTTCAGAACAATTGGATTTAAGTTCGAATAACAATGTAATAGATGCATTGGTGGCTTATACTCCAGGATTGAATGTTGTGAAAACAGGTCCAAACATTTCCAAACCTTTTATTCGCGGTTTGGGATATAATCGGGTTTTAACACTTTACGATGGTATTCGTCAGGAAGATCATCAGTGGGGTGAAGAGCATGGTTTGTCGGTGGACGATTATAGTGTTTCTTTGGCAGAAATTATCAAAGGACCTGCAAGTTTGATGTATGGGTCTGATGCTTTGGCTGGAGTGGTGAGTTTGTATCCTGAAATACCAAAATATACGGGAAAAAATATTCGTGGAAGAATGGTCAATGAATATCAAACGAATCACGGAATGATTGGTAATGGATTTAGTTTGGGTTACAATGATGATGTGATTTTATTTGCATTGAGAGCTTCGAATCGTATGGCAAAAAATTACCAGAATCCAATTGATAAAAGAGTTTATTTGACAAATTATAAAGTCACTAACTTTTCAGCTTTGGCCGGTTACAAATACAACAAAGGTCATACACATTTAAATTTCAATTATTACGATAATAAACAAGGAATACCTGATGGCAGTAGAGATGCGGAGTCGCGTGAATTCACCAAACAAATTCATGAAGAAGATGAGGATGATTTGAGCACACGTCCAATTGTAACTAAAGGTGAATTGAATTCATATAGAATTCCAGTAATTTCTCAAAGGATTCAACATTCAAGGATTTATTTGACAAGTTTCTATGAATTGAATCAAGGAAATGTAGATTTTAAATTGGCTTATCAAAGAAATATTAGAAGAGAATTTAATCATCCTACACTGCCAAAGCAAGCAGGTATGTACTTGAGATTAAATACAATCAATTATAGTTTTAAATATGAAATGCCAATTTTCCAAAATGTTGAAACCTCATTTGGTTTCAATGGTATGTATCAAGACAATGAAAATTTGGACGGAACAGATTTTACAATTCCAGATTACAATTTATTTGATATTGGTGCATTTGCTTTTGCAAGATGGAAAGGTGGAAATTGGACGATCAGTGGAGGTTTGCGATATGATAGACGCATGCAAAAATGGAGAGACTTCTATGTTGGACAAAATCCTGAAACAGGTTTTGATCAAATTTCAGATGAAAATGACCCAGAAGCTGATTTGATGTTTCCTTCGTTCAAAAAGAATTTCCACGATTGGAGCGGAAGTTTGGGTGCGACTTATAGAGTTTCCGATGAAGTGAGTTTGAAAGCCAATATTGGAAGAGCTTTCAGAGCGCCCAATATTACTGAATTAGCAAGTAATGGATTGGATCCAGGAGCGAGAATTATTTATTTGGGCGATAGAAGTTTTGATCCAGAAGTATCGGTTCAACAAGATGTCGGTTTGATAGGAAGTTTCCGTGATTTTTCTACAGAAATTAGTTTTTTCCATAATTACATCGATAATTTCATTTATTTAAATGCAGTTTCTGATGAAAATGGAGAGCCTTTGATTGATCATCAAGGCAATAGAACTTATCGTTATCAACAAACCGATGCTCAGTTGTATGGAGGAGAATTATGGGTTTCCATTCATCCAAGAAATTTGAAAAATTTTAGATTTGATAATAGTTTATCGATAGTTTATGGATTAAATAAAGATTCAAAATTTAAGAATAAAGGAGTGGAAGGCGAATACTTACCATTGATTGCGCCTATGAATTTGATAAGTACATTGTCCTATGAAATTGGTTTTAATTCTAAAATACTAAACTCAATCACACCAAAAATAGGAATGGAACATTCGGCAAGGCAAAATCGATATTTTGGTTTGAACAATACTGAAACTGAAACTCCTGGATATACCTTGTTCAACGCAGGCTTTTCTATGGATTTAAATTATAATAAATCCAACAAAATTCAATTGGTTTTTCATGTCAATAATCTATTTGACAAAGCTTATCAATCCCATCTAAGCCGACTGAAATATATGGAAGAACACGAGAATGGAAATGGGATTTATGATATGGGAAGAAACATAACTTTCAAAATCATCACCTCGTTCTAATTGGTTCATTATCAGATTTGAATGCCGATGCTTGAATACTCAATTAATCATGTGTTGGCATTCAAATATTTTGTATATTTGCAACAGAAACACATTAGATGAGGAATCCTTTGTTTTATGCAAAAATATTACTCTTTGGAGAATATGGGATTATCGAAGACTCCAAAGGTCTAACGATACCTTATAACTCTTACAAAGGTAGTTTGAAATTTAGCGACTCTGCAGAGGGGGAAATTTCAAACAAAAGCATAGAGAAATTTTCAGTTTATTTAGAAGAAGTTTTTCCTGATGAGTTTGATTTTGAATTGATGAAATCAGACATTGGAAAAGGGATGTATTTTGATTCTACCATTCCACAAGGATATGGCGTTGGAAGTTCTGGAGCTTTGGTAGCTGCGATTTATGAGCGATATGCTTTGAATAAAATTGAAATTGAACAAGAGATTTCCAAAGAAATCATTAGTGAATTGAAAGAAGTTTTCTCAAAAATGGAATCTTTCTTTCATGGAACGAGTTCAGGAATTGATCCATTGATTTGTTATTTAAACTTACCATTATTGATCAACTCTAAAACTGATATTTCAACCATTGGTATTCCCGAACAAAAAGAGGGCAAAGGAGCTGTGTTTTTGGTGAATTCAGGTTCACCTGGTGAAACTGCACCTATGGTTCAGATTTTCTTTGAAAAATTAAAACAAGAAGGATTTAGAAAAACTCTAAAAGAAGAGTTTGTCAATTATAACAACGCATGTATAGATGCCTTTGTAAAAGGTGATGTAAACCCACTTTTTACCAATTTGAAAAAACTTTCAACTTGGGCATTTTTGCACTTCAAACCCATGATTCCACAAAGATTGTTGGACGTTTGGCAATACGGAATTCAAACGAATTCATATTATCTGAAACTATGTGGATCGGGTGGAGGTGGATATATATTAGGTTTTACTAGAGATTTTGAGACAGCAAAAGAACACCTGAAAGACTTCGATACCGAAGTGATTTATAAATTCTAAAATGGAAACTTTAAGTTTTAAAGAAAGGAAAAATTCCGATGGATTTGATCTTTACAATGAGAGAGAAAAAGTTGGAGAAGTAACCTTTATTAAAATAAATCCTGATGCGATTTCCATCAATCATACCTTTGTTGATGAGAGATTTCGTGGCAATGGATATGGCAAACTTTTAGTGGAAAAAGTTAGAGAGCTCGCCCAAGATAAAAACTGGAAACTATCGGCAACTTGTTGGTATGCCGACGAGGTAATCCAATCTTATGAGTGATGAAGGCATTTAGCTTCAGGACATTATTTATAAAAACATTAGCCTTATTTACTGTCATCCGTGGATACAATATAGCTATGCTTGTTTTGGCACAATACATGGCAACACTTTTTGTGTTCAATGACGGAAAGGATCACCTCCAAATTTTATTCGATAGAAAAATCAATTTTATCATTATCGCTTCAGCTTTGTCAGCTGCAGCTGGATATATCATCAATAATTTTTACGATTTAGAAAAGGACAGAATTCAAAGGCCTTTGCAGAACTATATCGAAAGATTTATTTCTCAGAATTTTAAACTAAACACTTATTTATTGCTGAATTCGCTCGCTCTTATCATTTCTATTTTAGTTTCGTGGAGAGTGTTGATTTTCTTTATAGTTTATCAATTCATGGTTTGGTTTTATTCGCATAAAATCAATAAAATTGTTTGGATCAATAATTTGTATTCAGTGGTTTTAATGGCTTTTCCATTTTTCGCACTTTTTTTATATTACGAAAATTACAGCCCAATTATATTTTTACATGCGAGTTTTTTGTTCATTTTATTATTGATAACTGATATTCTCAAAGATCTAACTTCGACTTCGGCCGATGCGATTTATGGATATCATACCTTACCAATTGTCTATGGTGAACACAAAACCAAGAATATTTTAAGTGTTTTGATGTTTTTAAATGCTGGATTATCGATTTATATGTGGGACAATAGCGGCACGGGTTATATGAGATACTTTTTTATATTTTGTAGTTTACTCATGATTTTACTACAAATTCCTTTGCACAGAAATCATTCGAAGACAACTTATAAGCTATTGTACTTCATTTTCAAACTTTTAATAGGTTTAGGCATCATAAATATGGTGTTCATAGATATAAATCCCTTAGATTTGCAAAATATTATTTGATGTTTGAATTGGACTTAAATGCTAATCGATTAACACTATGAGTCTTTGAAAGTTATAATTGTTTTGAACAATGATTAACTGCATTTAACTCAAATAAATAATTATATAAAAATTCAATTATGAAAAAGAGACAGGAAAGGCGAGAGGCTTCCCCGAATAAGAAATCGGGTCAATCAAAACCAAATTTTAAAGGAAGTACCCGTAAAAATTTCAGACCACGAGTGAAAAAGGCACCCGTTGATGATGGAACGATTCGTTTGAACAAGTACATTGCAAATGCAGGAATTTGTTCGAGAAGAGAAGCTGATACTTTTATTAAAAGTGGTTTGGCTCAGGTCAATGGAAAAGTCATCACTGAAATGGGTTATAAAGTTCAACCAGGTGATGAAGTAAAGTTTGATGGTAAACGAATTTCAGCTGAGAAAAACGTTTATATCTTATTGAACAAACCTAAAGGTTTTATCACGACTACAAAAGATGAAAAAAACAGAAGAACAGTAATGGATTTGATCGAAAATGCTACCACTGCAAGGGTGTTCCCTGTGGGGCGATTGGATAGACCAACCACAGGTTTACTTTTATTTACAAATGATGGATATCTCACGAAAAAACTTACTCATCCGAGTCACTTGGTGAAAAAGATTTATCATGTAAGTTTGGATAAAGAGTTGGCGCAAGAAGATTTGGAGAAAATCATAAAAGGTGTGCGTTTGATACCAGAAGGAATTGCTCATGTCGATCAAGTTTCATACATCAAAGGAAAACCGAAAACAGAAATTGGAATCGAGGTTCACATTGGTTGGAACAGAGTCATCAGAAGAATCTTCGAAGCTTTGGGGTATGAAGTGGTTAAATTGGATCGAGTTTCTTTTGGTGGTTTAACTAAAAAGAATTTGAAAAGAGGAGATTGGAGAAAGTTAACCGACAAAGAAGTAGCATTTTTGAAAATGCTTTAATTTTAAATATAGTTCACTAAAAAACCTGTTCAAATCAAAAGTTGAACAGGTTTTTATTTTAGTAATTATGAAAACAAATTAAATTTTAATATCTGTAATAATCTGGTTTGAATGGACCTTCAACCGGAACTCCAATATAATCTGCTTGCTCTGGGGTCAAAGTTTCTAACTCAACTCCCAATTTCGCCAAGTGTAATTCAGCAACTTTTTCGTCCAAATGTTTTGGCAACATATAAACTTTGTTCTCGTAATTTTCAGAATTGTTCCATAATTCGATTTGAGCCAAAGTCTGGTTTGTAAACGAGTTTGACATAACAAATGAAGGGTGTCCAGTTGCACAGCCTAAATTCACTAAACGACCTTCAGCCAAAATGATGATTTCATTGCCGTTGATATTATATACATCCACTTGAGGTTTAACTTCATATTTAGTGTCACCATAGTTTTTGTTCAACCAAGCCATATCGATTTCATTGTCGAAGTGACCGATATTACAAACGATGGTTTTATCTTTCATTCTTTCGAAATGCTTGCCTTGAACGATGTTGAAGTTTCCAGTCGTAGTGATGATAATATCTGCATTTTCAACAACTGTGTCCAATTTTTTCACTTCATAACCTTCCATCGCAGCTTGTAAGGCACAGATTGGATCGATTTCAGTTACAGTAACGATAGACCCTGCACCTCTGAAAGATTCTGCAGTACCTTTTCCTACATCACCAAATCCACAAACAACTACTCTTTTTCCAGCCAACATCACATCAGTTGCACGACGAATAGCATCCACTGCCGATTCTCTACAACCGTATTTATTATCGAATTTTGATTTTGTTACAGAGTCATTTACGTTGATTGCTGGCATCACCAAAGTTCCGTTTTTCATTCTTTCATACAAACGAAGAACTCCTGTAGTGGTTTCTTCTGAAAGTCCTTTGATACCATCGGTCAACTCTGGATATTTATCAAACACCATATTGGTCAAATCTCCACCATCATCCAAAATCATGTTCAATGGTTTTCTTTCTTCTCCGAAAAATAATGTTTGTTCTATACACCAATTGAATTCCTCTTCATTCATGCCTTTCCAAGCATAAACTGGAATTCCAGCAGCAGCAATTGCAGCAGCAGCATGATCTTGAGTCGAAAATATGTTACATGAAGACCAGGTTACTTCTGCTCCTAATGCAACTAAGGTTTCGATCAAAACCGCTGTTTGAATAGTCATATGAAGACAACCTGCAATTCTGGCTCCCTTTAAAGGCTGTTGAGGACCATACTCCTCTCGTAAAGCCATTAATCCTGGCATTTCAGCTTCTGCAAGCTTGATTTCCTTTCTTCCCCATTCTGCCAGTGAAATATCTTTCACTTTATATGGAATGTATTTTACTTCAGTACTCATATTTAATAATATTTATGCTAATTTTGAATAGTCCACAAAAATTGTGGGCTACAAAGTTACAAACTAATTTTTCAAACATAAAATGCCTTTAATTAAATCTTTACATGAGGACGAATCCACTCGAATTGTTTGTTGGAATACCACAGAAACCGACGAAGAATTGCTCGAATATTTGGAGTTGAGTCCTTATCGAATTATGAAATATCTGACGCTTGCTCCCAAACAAGCCAGAGAATATCTCGGCTTACGCGCTTGTTTGAAAGAATTGAATTTGGACTTCGATGTTTATTATACAAAAGCTGGTAAACCTTATTTGCCGACCAATAAACAATTGTCAATTACTCATTCTTACGATATGGTTTGTATAGGTTTGAGTAAATTTCATATAGGTATCGATATAGAAAAATCAAGACCACACAAAATTTTAAATATTAAAGAAAAATTCATCAGAGAAGATGAAGCGAGTTGGATTCCCGAATTGGATGAAGAGAAATATCTGCATGTGATTTGGGGAATTAAAGAAGGGCTATATAAATTAGACGGTGGAAATCTTTGGAATTTTTTACATCATTATAAAGTAGAGAAATTTGAATTGAAAGAAAATCAAATGATCGAATCTTGGATTCTCAACGAAGGAAATAATCGACGTTTCAAAGCGTTTTATAAAATGATTCAAGATTATTATTTGGTTTGGGTGTTGGATGAACCTTTTAATTGAATCTATTCCATTGAGCATTTTTAATAAATTATCTATCTTTAGCAAAATTTTTACCATGAATAATCAATACAAAAGTCCAATTTTAGTCGCTGAAGCAGATCAAGTAGAAAGAGCGACTTTTTATAGAAAAACTTATACGCATGTCGCTCTGGGCGTGCTTGCATTTATAATTATGGAATCTATTCTTTTGAGAGTAGATCCGTTGGTCAATGCCTTACTTCAACTGCAAGGATATTCTTGGTTGATTTTGTTGGGTGGTTTTATGGCAGTGACTTGGGTTGCTCAAAATATGGCTTATAAATCTGCATCTAAATCCAGTCAATACGCAGGATTTTTACTTTATGTTTTTGCACAAGCCATCATATTTGTACCAATTTTATACATAGCTATTTATTATTCAGGTGGAGTAGAATTGGTCAAACAAGCAGCCATAGTGACCTTAGCGATGTTTGTTGGTTTGACAGCCATCGTTATGCAAACTAAAACTGATTTTTCTGTTTTGAGAGGTGCACTTACCATAGGATTTTTCATAGCATTAGGCTTGATCATCGCCGGAACTTTTTTCGGATTCAACCTCGGCTTATGGTTTTCTGTAGCTATGGTAGCTTTGGCATCAGGAAGTATTTTATATTCGACCCATCAAATCAAATATGAATATGCAACTGATCAATATGTTCCTGCAGCTTTGTCGTTGTTTGCATCTTTGATGTTGTTGTTTTGGTATGTTTTAAGAATTTTTATGTCAAGAGACTAACACATAATGAGCTCGGTTTGTCCGAGCTTTTTTTATGCAAGATTTTATAATTTCACTTTTTGAACCTTATAACGAATATTCTAAACTTCAAATTGCTTTAGAAATAATTGCTGTTGTTTTAGGAATTGCAAGTGTTTTTTTCTCAATGAGAAGAAATATTTTGGTTTTCCCGACAGGAATCATTTCTACTTCAATTTATATCTACATACTTTTTGCTTTCGGATTGTTGGGCGAAGGCCTGATTCAAGTTTATTATACCATCATGAGTGTTTATGGATGGATACTTTGGTCCGATGGGAAAGAAGACAATGCTAAAGTCGAAGTTTATTGGGCAGAAAAACGCGAATGGTTGATTGGAGGAATTCTCTTTGTGATTTGCCTCTTTTTAATTGCCGGAGTTTATTACCTAAAACCTTGGATCGAAAATGGTTTTTCGATGGTCGATGTTCAACTGAATTTAAATTATTTGAATTGGTCCAATTGGTTAGATATATTCGTTACAGCAATTTTCTTGATTGGAATGTGGTTCATGGCAAAAAGGCGAGTTGAAAATTGGATTTTTTGGATAATTGGTGATTTGATTTGTATTCCTATTTTTATTTACAATGGATTGTTGTTGACTTCGATTCAATATGTATTTTTTACAGTTCTCGCTATAATTGGTTATTTTGAATGGAAGAAATCAGTTGAATCAAAATTCGAAAAAAATGTTTAGAAATAGAGGTGGATTTTCATGGAGAAGATTTTTAGGAATTTCACGAGTTAAATATAGAATTTCAAGAAAAACAGGGATTCCCTTGACAAAAAGTGGAAGGGAACAGAAAATAGGTCGATTGGTTACCAGAGGTTGCTTGGGAGTTTTTCTATTGTTCGGCCTACAATTAATGATGATTTTAGGATTGATTTATAAAGTTTTTTGATCAATAATTTACTCATTCAATTCATTGAGAAAGTTTAAAATTGAATTTTCATCTAAACCTAAACTTTTCTCTAAATCATCTATACTACCATGTTGAATAAATTCATCGGGATAAGCTTTTTTAATAAATTTTCCTTTGAAATTAATTTTTGTCAAATGGTTCAACACTACATCACCAAATCCACCATTTTCAATTCCATCTTCAAAAGTGATAAT
>Ga0209487_1001107_pt1 | contig 23174 bp, 7 predicted proteins | sample Poulit2012_FD_187524 | JGI IMG/M metagenome (GOLD analysis project Ga0209487, IMG submission 187524) | Agricultural soil microbial communities from Georgia to study Nitrogen management - Poultry litter 2012 (SPAdes) (version 2) | ecosystem: Environmental > Terrestrial > Soil > Agricultural land...
TGAAATTGTTTTTCTTTTCCCTGGTGGAATTCCTGTAACTACAAGTAATAAGATTCAACGGAAAAAATCTAAAGAGCAATATTTAAATAAACAATTAAGGTTGTGGGGGAGGTAAAAGATTATTGAATAAAGATGATGTTTTATTTAGGTTGAAAAAAGAAGTTAGTTCAAGAACTAACATACCATTAAATGAGATTGACTTAGTAACACCATTTTCAGAGTTCGGTTTAGACTCTATGGATGCTGTCGGTATAACGGGTGAACTTAGTGAATGGTTAGATATTGAATTGGATGCTACTTTACTCTGGGAATTCACTAACATTGAAGCCCTAGTAGACTTCTTAGTTGTAAAAAAAGAGACGCCAATTAAAGATGATGTTCATATCAATCCATCGGAACATTCACCTATTAATGAACCAATAGCTATTGTAGGTATGGGCTCCCGGTTTGCTGGAACTAACGGTTTAAGTGAGTTTTGGCAATTATTGTGTAATGGAGAAGACGCTATTACGAACCCCAACGATGATTATGAAAGTAAGGACGTAAATAGGAACTTGTATGGTGGCTATCTTAATGATATTGATAAGTTTGATTCCGATTTTTTTGGTATATCACCACGAGAAGCTGAAAAAATGGATCCCCAACATAGAATTTTACTTGAGACGACATGGGAAGCTATAGAGCACGCGGGTATTACAGAAGAAATGATTAATGGAAGTAAAACGGGTGTTTTTGTAGGGATATCAAACAATGATTATGGTAGAGATTTATTACATGATAATAAAGATGCAGATATATATTCAATAACTGGAAACGCATTTAGTATTGCAGCTAATAGAATTTCTTATCTATTTGACTTAAAGGGCCCAAGTTTATCTGTAGATACCGCCTGTTCATCATCTCTTGCAGTAGTACACCAAGCTTGTCAAAGTTTGAGACTTGGCGAGTGTAATATGGCGATAGCAGGAGGAGTTAATGTAGCTTTAACACCTGAAATAACTCGAGCATTTGATGAAGCCGGTATGTTAAGCAAAGATAGAGTGTGTAAAACCTTTGATGAGCAAGCGGATGGCTATGTTAGGGGTGAAGGAACAGGAATAGTCATATTAAAGACTCTTTCTAAAGCGATATCTAACCGTGATAATATCTTATCAGTAATAAAAGGAAGTGCTATAAATCATAATGGCAGAAGTAATGGGCTTACAGCTCCAAATAAATCTTCGCAAATACAAGTGCTTAAAGAAGCTCATTATAACGCAGGTATATCCCCTGAAGAAATACAATATATTGAAACTCACGGAACAGGTACGTCTCTGGGAGATCCTATAGAAGTTGACGCAATTGGAAGAACATTAAATGAAGGAAATACCGTGCTTAATTGTAGGATAGGATCAGTTAAAACCAATATAGGACACCTGGAGGCATCGGCGGGCATAGCTGGACTAATAAAAACCTGCTTATCAATAAAACATAGAAAATTACCGCCTAGTTTAAACGTTAATAAACCAAATCCATTAATCAAATTTGATAGGCTGCCTATACAGATTCAAACCGAACTAACACCCTGGCCAAATGAAGAAAAATTGCTTATTGCCGGCGTTAGTTCGTTTGGATTTGGAGGAACTAATGTACATATGGTTATTAGTGAACCCCCAAATTCTTATACAAAAGATGATATAAAAACTGGCAATGCAAAAGATAACCATTCGACTAATATATTTCCTATTTCCGCTAAAAGCAGTTTAAGTTTGTCTTTACTTGTTGAAAAGGTAAGGAATGAATTAGATTATTCTCTAAAAAACGAATCCTGGTCTAATATGTGTTATACCGCACAGCAAAGGCGATCGCATTATAGATATCGACATGCAGTAACAGCAAATTCTAAAAACGAATTGAAACAAGAGTTAGATGATATTTTATTGCACCCGTCTATACCTAAGAATGATTTACCGAACATTTCCTTTGTCTTTACGGGACAAGGGTCTGAATGGCTTCGTATGGGAGAACAACTATACGATCAAAATCAAACTTTTCGCGAGACTGTACAGCAGTGCGATCGGGTTTTTTTTCAATATGCGGGATGGTCTATTATAGAAGAATTATTTGCTGATGAGGAAAACTCACGGTTAATTTATACGGAAGTGGTACAACCGTTAATCTTTACAATACAAGTATCCTTAGCACGCCTCTGGATTTCGTTAGGCATCACTCCAAGTTCAACGATAGGACATAGTGTGGGGGAAGTTTGTGCTTATCATATCGCAGGTGCTATTACTTTAGAAGAAGCCCTGTTTTTAGTATATCATCGTGGGCAATCTATGAAATCTACTATAGGCGATGGAAAGATGCTAGCTTTAAGAGCTTCTATGGATTTTGCTAAGCAACTTGTTTCGGAATATGACGGTATAGAACTTGCTGCTCACAATGGACCTAAATCTATCGTATTGTCAGGCGATAATGAAATAATTAAAACTGTAAAAGAAAAGTGTATTGAACATGATATTAAGGCTAAAATTATAAATCATAACTATGCTTTCCATAGCAATAAAATGAATTCGATTATGAATGAATTTTCGAATTCAATTAAAAAAATTACTTTTAAGGAGACTGACATACCAGTCTTTTCAACAACTACTGGAAAAAAAGCTAATGGCGAAATGCTTACAACTCAGTATTGGGCTAATAATGTAAGAGGTACAGTTCGATTTTCTGAATCGATTCAATCCTCTTGTCAATATGGAATGAATACTTTTATTGAAATTGGACCACATCAAGTATTAGCTAGAGATATCCTAGAAAATGCTGAAGATTACAGTAAGAAAGTATTAACTTTACCATCAATGAGAAAAAATAAAGATGAAAAATTAACTTTTAGTGAATCTTTAAGTGTCCTATACGAGCAAGGACTTACACCTAAATGGGAGTCTCTATTTAATAAAAGAAGAGGACTTGTAACTTCTCTACCAACTTATGCATGGGACAGACAAACTTATTGGAAAACCAAAAAAGGCCTAAATGAATCGCATAGAAATAATGATTATCTTTTGCAATCAAAAATTGTAAATGAAAGTGAACAAAACGTTTTACTGCGAAAGGAAATTTTAGAGGCTAACGATAAAGTGAGACAAAATATTGTTATTGAATATGTACGTGAACAAATAGCTAGGGTTCTAAAGATTACAAATAGTGAAATAGATATACATCAACCACTTAACACGATAGGCTTGGATTCAATAATGGCTATCGAACTTAAGAATAAAGTGGAGGCAGATCTAAACATTGAAAGAGTTTCAATAGTAAAATTTTTAGATGGCCAAACAACCCTAGAAGTCACTGATGAATTAATTAATATGGTTATTAGTAATGAAGGCCAGAGCGAAGAAATGACAGAATACGAAAACAATGAAGAAGGGGCGGAACGAATTGAACAGATTTTAGATAATCTTGATCATATAGATAATGATCAAATTGATCGTCTGTTAAAAAAGTATACGCGATAATAAGTAGGAGGAAAAAATGATGAGTACGTTTACTGGTCATAATGAAACGTCCCAAGATAAGCGTGAGTTACTTAAAAAGATTTTGAAAGAAAGAATTAATGAAAAACAAGAAACGAGTGGTCTCTCACAGGGACAATATTCATTATGGTTTGAACATAAGCTCGCACCTTTAAGTACAGCATATAATTTATATGGCGCTTGGCACATTAAAACGGTTATTGATGAAAATGCCTTTTTGAAAGCTTTAGATCAATTAGTTGAACGTCATCCTATTTTAAACACCACTTATTTTGAAAGTGATGAAGATGTGGAACAAAAAAATGATAGTAAATCACCATTAGATATTAAGAAAGTAGAGGTGTATGAATGGTCTTATAAAGCTATCCAACAATATATAGAAGAAGAGGTAAATAAGCCATTTGATTTAGAATCAGATCCTGTATTTCGAGCACACTTATTAGTTCGAGAACAGGGATATGACGATATTTTAATGCTTTGTATTCATCACATTGCAGTTGATGCATGGTCATTAAATATTTTATTAGATGAATTAGGAAAATTATATAAAATGTTTACAGAAGTCACATCCGATAATTTACCATTACCACAAAAAGGTTATAATGATTTTGTATATTGGCAGAATAATTATTTAGAAAGCAATCGAGCTAAACAAGATTTAGCATATTGGAAAGATAAATTGGCTGGGGAATTACCTGTAATTGATTTACCGACAGATTATTCACGTCCTAAAATTCGGACTTATGATGGTGATCAGTATTCATTTAAAATCGGTAGGGAACTAACCGAACAATTAAAAATACTATCATCAGTTGAAAAAACGACGTTACACACCCTCTTGTTATCCATATTTCATGTCTTTTTGTATCGATATACAAATCAAGAGGATGTATTGATAGGATCCTTTACATCTGGTAGAACTAGTCGGAAATTTAAAGATACAGTAGGTTATTTTGTTAATCCAGTCGTATCTAGGTCATCGTTTGTAGATAAGGATTTAAAGTTTACTGACTTTTTAAACCGCACACGACGGGACGTATTGGAAGCTATAGAATACCAAGATTATCCGTTTCCATTATTAGTTGATGCACTTAATTTTAAAAGAGATGCGACTTATCCAGCAGTATTTCAAGTAGCTTTTGTCTTGGAACAGTCACAGCGTCTAAAAGGAAATGAAAGTACAGTGTTTGTAGATACATCAGAAGAGCAATTATTAAAGTTGGATGACCTATTATTGAAATCTATACCTCTACCTACCCGATATGTTCAATTTGACTTAACATTAATGATGGAAGAAACAAGTGAAGGATTATTCGGTTCCTTCCTGTACAATACTAATTTGTTTAGACGAAAGACGATAGAACGAATGGCAAACCAGTTTGTTCAAATATTATCTAATATCATCCGTTACGCTACTTCCTTATTAGATGCTATACCAATTCTGTCTAAGGCTGAATTTAATCAACAAATGAGTGAATGGAATGATACAGTAACGCCAGTTAAAAATGATGTGTGTATGCACCATTTATTAGAAACACAAGCTCTCGAAAATCCAACAGAACTTGCAGTTACCTTTAATGAACAGCAATTGACGTATCAAGAATTAAATGAAAGATCTAACCAACTTGCACATTACTTGTCTCAAAAAGGTGTTGAAGTAGGGGGAAAGGTTGCCATCCAAATAGATCGTTCACTAGATATGTTAACCGCTGTTTTTGCTATATTAAAAACTGGTGGCTGTTTTGTTCCTATCGATCATGCACACCCATCCAAACGAAAAAAGGGCATCATAGACGATGCAAATATTGAGTTTTTAATTTCTACCAGTGACCAAAAGGATATCCAAATAGAAAATGTCCATTCCATTTACCTAGATGAGGTTAGAAATAAAGTCGAAAAAATGTCGACACAAAACCTCAATAAAAAGGTATTAGCAACTAATTTGGCATATATGATTTACACATCTGGTTCAACGGGTGAACCAAAAGGTGTCTTAGTTGAACATAAAGGCATTTGGAATCTTGCGGAAGCTCAGCGAAGAACCTTTAATGTTAATAAAGGAAGTAATATATTACAATTTGCCTCTTTTGGTTTTGACGCATGGATTTTTGAATGTGTCATGGCAATCCGAAATGGCTCAACATTACATTTAACCGAAAGAGACCGATTATTGTCATCAGATAAATTTATCAATTTTTTAAATGAGAAGGAAATAACACATATTACTCTCCCCCCTTCCGTTTTAATGAATTTACCAGATAAGGATTTACCAGCATTAGAATTTATTATTTCAGCTGGTGAGGCGTGTTCCGCTAATGTTGTCGAAAAATGGCTTAAAAAAGGAAGGTTCTTTAATGCTTACGGCCCCGCAGAAGCTACTGTGTGGGTTACGATAGAGGAGTTTTCCGATGAAAGCAAAAATCCGACAATCGGTAAGCCTATTCAAAACATGCAATGCTATATTTTAAATGATCAACTTAAACCAGTGCCAGTAGGAGTCGTTGGTGAATTATTTCTTAGTGGGATAGGCTTGGCACGAGGTTATCATAATCGCCCAAATCTAAATGAGGAAACCTTTATTGAACACCCTTTTGTAGATAATGGACAAAAATTATATCGTACAGGGGATCTCGCCAGATTTTTACCAAATGGGAAAATCGAGTATATTGGGCGCAAAGATGGTCAAGTGACAATTAGGGGAATGGGAATCGAATTAGGAGAAATTCAGAGTAAAATAGAGTCACATCATTCAATCTTAGAAGCATTTATAAAATTATATGATGATGAAGTAAGAGGTGAACATCTAATTGCTTATATAAAAGAAAAGGACGATAATTCATTTAATAAAAGTGAAATGAAGACTTTATTAAATGAAGAATTACCCTATTACATGATTCCATCTAAATTCATCTTGATATCAGACTTTCCCCTTAACATCAATGGGAAAATTGATCAAGAACAACTACCTTATCCTTGGCTAAAGACAGAAAGCGATTCATTCATTCAACCACACACATATTATGAAAAGCAAATCGCTTCTATTTGGCAGAAGGTTTTAAAGGATGTAAAAAATATATCTATAAAAGATAACTTCTTTGAATTAGGTGGGCATTCATTATTAATAACTAGAGTTATAGCAAGAATTAACCGTGCCTTTGCTGTTCAATTAGAAATTCATCACCTTTTTGAAACTCCCATCTTAGAAGAACTATCGCTAAAGGTTCAACAACTACATGAAAGCTCTTCAAATAAAAACACAGTGAAAATAAAACAGATTAGCAAATCGAACGAGGTACCAGTAACTCACGCTCAAAAAAGAATATGGTTTTTGCAGAATCTCGATAACGATAACTCTGCATATCATATTCCAGGTGTTTTACGTTTGGAAGGCTTATTAGACGAGCAATCCTTAATTAAAAGTTTTCAGGAATTAGTTAAAAGACATGAACTTCTTCGTGCAGTTTTCAAACAGTCAGGATCTGAAGTTTTTCAAGTTATAAAACCGGAACATACCGAAGTTAACATGGAAATATTTCACTTAAATTCATACCAAGAGAATGATCAACTAAACAAGGTAAATGAAATGGTTCGGTCCGAAGCCAAAAAGCCATTTGACCTAGAGAGAGGACCATTATTTCGGTTAAGTTTAATTAAGTTAGATACAAAGGAGCATATTTTATTAGTAACTATTCACCATATAGTCACTGATGGTTGGTCTATGGGGATCTTAATGAATGAATTACAAGAATACTATAAAGCTACTAAATTAAATATAAAGCCAAAACTAGCTGACTTAACAATTCAATACACAGACTATGCGGTTTGGCAAAAAGAGTCGCTTAAACAGGAACAGGTTAGTCACCAATTAAGTTATTGGGAAAAACAATTAGGTGGTAATCTACCTCTATTGCAACTACCAACTGACTACCGGCGTCCAAGAAATCAAACTTACAAAGGTGCTCAGGTGTCTGTGAAGTTACCTAAAAATCTATCTGATGACTTAAGAAAGCTAAGCAAGGACAATGGAGCAACTTTATTTATGACACTATTGTCAGTGTTTAAATTACAGTTATATCGTTTAACTGAGGAAGAGGATATTATTGTCGGAACCCCAGTTGCAGGTAGAAAGGAAGAAGAATTAGAAGATATCTTTGGTTTATTTGTTAATACGATTGCTTTAAGAACAGACTTATCAGAAAATTCAACATTTGTTGAATTACTAAAGAAAGTCAGACAAGTAGCCATTGGTGCTTTTGATAACCAAGATGTACCATTTGAAAAATTAGTAGAGGTTCTTCAGCCCAATAGGAATCTTAGCGTATCACCTATATTTCAAGTAATGTTTAATATGCTTAACATTGAATTACCATCTATAGAATTAGATGGACTGGATGTAACGGTCTTATCAAACCCAGAGCAAGATTCTAAATATGATTTAACGATGTATGTTGAAGATAAGGAAGAAATCACATGTCAAGTTGTTTACAATAAAGATTTATTTACATCTGAGCGAATGGAACATTTTCTAGAGCAATATCAATCCTTAGTTTATCAAACTTCAGATAATTCCAATTTGGAAATTAAAGATTACAGTCTATTAACTAAACAATCTAGAAAATTATTACCTCATCCTAGTAAAAAGTTGGTTGTAGAAAATGTAAAGTCCATACCTGAACTGTTCACAAGAAGTGTTAATGTTTATGCGCATAACAAAGCGGTTGTTTATGGAAATGAATCGATTACATACAAAGAATTAGAAGATGTAAGTAATCGAATCGCACATTGTTTAATAGAACGGAACCTTGAAAAGGGCGAAACAGTAATCATTTACGCGAATCGATCTATGACATTAATTAAATCTATACTAGGTGTGCTGAAAGCGGGATTAGCTTTTTCTATTGTAGATTCTACTCACCCACCTGTGAACGTATTGTCTATGGTTGAGTCTATAGATGCTCAAGGTTTAATTACGTTCGGACATCATAATGAATTCTCATTTGATTTTGATGAAAAGATATCCCAATTAAAGTGTTATTTGTCTCTAAATGATACTAGTGACGTTTTGTCTAGATTCTCAGAATTCCCTCCCGCTATAAATGTAAATGAAAACGATCTTGCTTATGTTTCATTTACTTCAGGAACAACGGGGGAAAGAAAGGCAGTTAAGGGAAGTCATGGACCTTTATCTAGATTTATAAATTGGCAGCAAAAAACATTCAATTTAAACGAAAATGATCGATTTAGTATGCTCTCAGGTTTGGGGCATGATCCGTTATTAAGGGACATTTTTACAGCTTTATGTATTGGGGCTACAGTTTATATTCCAAGTGAGCAAGATATCATTAATCACCCCGGACTTTTAAATTGGATGCAGCAGGAGAAAATAACAATTTCTCATTTAACACCAAGCATGGCCACAATTTTAACAGGATTAAATGATAAGTCGGGAACTGATAAAAAACTTTCTAAAATGAGGTATTTCTTTTTTGGAGGAGATACCTTAACACTCAGTCATGTCAAAAGGGTTAAAGTTTTAGCCGGAAACGCTTCATGTGTCAACTTTTATGGAACAACTGAGACGCCACAAGCTATGAGTTATAGCAAGGTAACATCTGATCGGTTAATGAACAACACAATTCCTATTGGTAAAGGAAGAGATGGCGTACAGATACTCGTTCTAAACGAAGGCCAAAGCCTTTCAGGAATCGGAGAGCATGGAGAAATATATGTTAGGACGCCTGACCTTACTCAAGGTTATGTAGGGGATCAATTATTAACAAATCAAAACTATGTACCATCATTGCACAGGAATGACCAACATGACTTCATGTTTAAAACTGGAGATATCGGTCGCTATCTTCCTAATGGCGAAGTGGAAATTTTAGGACGCAATGATGAATTAGTAAATATTAGAGGATATAGGTTACATCTGGATGAAGTTAAAGAGACAATTGAAGAAATTAACGGTGTGGAACAAACCTTTGTCCATTTAGAGTCAGATGAAAATGGTAATAAAACTTTAATAGCATATATTGTTTTAAAGGAACTGAATTTAATAAGCACATTTGAGGTGCGGAATTTACTAAAGAGCAAACTGCCAACCTATATGATTCCAAATCATATAAAAGAAATAAGAGAATTACCATTAACCCGAAATGGAAAAGTAAACGTTGATGCATTGCCTAGTTATATAGAGACCGAAGTTAATATAGCACATCATCAGAAGCCAAGAACAGATATAGAAAATGCAGTCTCAATTATTTGGAAGCAAAGTTTAGGAATTACAGATGTGTCTATAGATGATAACTTCTTTGATTTAGGAGGACATTCGTTATTAATGTTAAGTGTCTTCGAAAAACTATCAAATGAGGTAAATGACAAATTAACCATGATAGATTTGTTTAAATATCCAACCATTAGACAATTAGCAAACTTTTTATCTGAGGAAGATAAAAAACACGACAGCCATAAACAAGTTGAAAGTCGTGGGTATGACCGCAGAAGAGCCATAGAATTACTCCAACAAAGAAGGAAAGGAAGTGTATAATGACAAATCAAAATGTTAGTGTAACTGACGTGGCAATAATTGGGATGAATGGAAGATTTCCACAGTCAAGAAGCGTTAATGAGTTTTGGAATAATATTGAAGCTGGAAAAGAATGTATAACATATTTAAGCGATGAAGACTTAAAAAATATAGGGGTAGATGAGGCAGAATTAAATCATCCCAACTATGTTAAGGCCGAACCAATAGTTGAGGATGTAGATTGTTTTGATGCAGAATTCTTTGGATATAATGCCAAAGAAGCCATAATGATGGATCCTCAACATCGTTTGTTTTTGGAAAGCGCTTGGTCTGCATTAGAAGATGCCGGTTGTAATCCAGATATATACCCTGGAAAAGTTGGAGTGTTTGCTGGGTGCGGCATTAGTGGTTATTTATTTAGGATTTTAAGGAGTATGGAATCATTTGATCAAGGTTTGCAGCGTTTATTCCATGGAAACAGCAACGACTATTTAAGTACAAAAGTGGCTTACAAACTAAATTTAAAAGGACCTGCTCTTTCAATTCAAACAGCTTGTTCTACATCGCTTGTAGCTGTTCATACAGCATATCAGCAACTAATAAGTTATCAAACTGACGTTTCAATAGCAGGCGGGGTATCTGTTAAGATTCCGCAAAGTGAAGGCTATTTATATGAGGAAGGAGGGATCTTTTCACCTGATGGTCATTGTCGTCCATTTGATGCAAAGGGGGCTGGAACAACTTTTGGTAGTGGTGTAGGAACAATTGTTATGAAGCGCTTGGATGAAGCATTAAAGGACGGGGATCAGATTTATTCTATTATCAAGGGAACAGCTGTAAACAATGATGGAGCACAAAAGGTTGGATACACTGCGCCTAGTGCTGAAGGGCAATCGGAGGTTGTGGCTGAAGCTTTATCGATGGCTGACGTTTCATCATCAGACATTCGTTATATAGAAACACATGGTACCGGTACACATATGGGGGACCCCATTGAGGTGGATGCTTTAAAACAAGTTTTCGAAAATGGCAAAAAGTGTGCGTTAGGTTCAGTGAAAGCAAACATAGGCCATTTGAATGCCGCATCAGGCATAGCCGGTTTGATTAAAACAGTAATGGCGTTAAAAAATAAGAAAATACCTCCACTAACTAATTTTAACGAGATTAATCCTAATATTAAATTAGATGATAGTTCATTCTATATAAATAGAAAGTTAGAGGAATGGGAGGATGAAGAAATACCTCGCAGGGCGGGGGTGAGTTCCTTTGGCATTGGAGGTACAAATGCTCATTTAATTTTAGAGGAAGCTCCACTTACAGATGAAACTTTTACAAAACAAAATACACATGTCCTCCCTATTAGTGCTAAAACAGATGCAGCTCTAGATCAACTATCTGAAGACATGCAGAGTTATCTACAGGAAAATAATCATATTAAGATTGCAGAGGCAGCAAATACGTTACAGTCAGGGCGGAAACATTTTCAGTTTCGACGTGCCCTACTTATGAATGAGCATGAATCAGACAATGTGGATAGGAAACAATCCTTCGAAGTGAACAATATAGAACATGTGAAAGCAGGCCATGAAATTAGTTCCATTGTTTTTACATTTCCTGGCCAAGGTAGCCAATATAGTGAGATGTCTAAAGCGCTTTATAATCAAGAAGAGGAGTATAAACGTCACGTTGATTATTGCTCCGACATATTGAAACCATTACTAAACTTAGATTTAAGAGATGTTTTATTTCCAAGCTCAAATGATATAGATGAAAATCATCAACTACTATTAAATACTAATATTACACAACCTGCATTGTTTGTAGTTCAATATTCTTTATCTAAATTGTTAATGAAGTGGGGAATAAAGCCAAAAGCAATGATTGGTCACAGTATAGGTGAATATGTGGCTGCATGTTTGGCAGGTGTATTTTCATTAGAAGATGCACTCAGGTTAGTTACAAAAAGAGGGAGTATTGTTCAATCAATACCTAAAGGAAAGATGGTATCTGTTTTTGCCTCTCTAGATGACGTGAAGGCTATATTGCCGACATCTCTGTCGATTGCAACTATTAACAGTCATAGTAATCTAGTCATAGCGGGTGACGTAGATAACATGAAGCATTTCTGTGAGAAGCTAGACGAACAAGACTACTCTTATCGTACATTGAACACGTCCCATGCTTTTCATTCTTTCATGTTAGATTCAGTTTTAGATGGGTTTGAAAATGAACTTAAGAAAGTGAGTCTAAATACGCCTAATATTCCATTTATATCATGCTTAACAGGTGACTATATCAAACCTACTCAAGCTACTTCAACAGAATATTGGAGGAGACACTTACGTGAGACAGTTCAATTTCAAAAAGGAATTGATCGGCTTTTGCAGGAAGATAACCACATAATCGTAGAAGTCGGACCAGGAAGAGTGTTGAGCAATTTAATCTCGCAAAGTCCTTATAAAACTGATAACCATTTCGTATTAAATAGCCTGCATTCCAAACACAAACAAAACATGTCAGATTATCAGTTGTTAATGAAAATAGTCTCTACTATGTGGACACATGGAGTGGATATTGACTGGGAAGAACTATATAAAAATCAAGTTGTTCATAAAACATCATTACCAACTTATCCGTTCAAAAAAACAAGTTATTGGTTAAATTTTGACGGAAATCACAACATTGGTAAAAAGGATTCAGATGAAACTAATAATGAAGAAACGGAAGTACAAGGGCGAACAATGACAGATAAAAAAGATAGCACTCAAGACTTTTTTCATGAACGTCCAGATTTAACTACTTCTTATGTTCAACCAGAATCAGAGCTTGAAAAACAAATAGCAAATATATGGATAGATTTATTAGGATTAAAAGAAATTGGGGTAAACGATAATTTCTTTGAAGTTGGCGGTGATTCATTACTAGCCACCCAGACAATAGCAAGATTAAAAGAATTATATACTATTAATCTACCAATAGATGAATTACTAGAAGAACCTACAATCAGAAATATAGCTAAAATGGTTGAAATCAAACTTATTGATGAAATTGATCAACTATCGAGCGAAGAAATAGAAAAAATGCTTCAGTAAATTTTCTGTGTATAAACATGGTTCAAGATTCGGAAAATATAGTTTAAAAAATAAAAAGACGAGGAGTTTTAAAATGGATAAAGGAGAATTTAATAGACTAAAAGATAGAATGAAAGTTCAGGTTAACTTAAGTTGGGAGCAAGAGGAAGAAAAGTTATCCTATTATGGCCTAAAGGATGGAATGCAAGTTCTTGAAGTTGGTAGTGGACCAGGTTTCATAACCGAAAAATTATTAACAAAGTATAAAAAAAGTCATATTACAGCTTTAGAAATAAATGAAGACTTTATTAAACATACAGAAAGTCAACTTAAAACCGAAGCTGATAATAATCGTTTAAGTCTAATCCAAGGGGATATTACAGATTCAAATTTACAAAGTGAAAGTTTCGATTTTGTTTTTGTAAGATTAGTACTTCAACATTTAGAGAATCCTGAAGCTGCTATAAGTGAAATTTATCGTGTATTGAAACCGGGAGGGAAATTAGTCGTTATTGATGTCGATGATGAAATATGGGGACTAGTAGAGCCTAGAGTCCAGGAATTAGAACATATTTTGGGAAGTCATGCAGAAGAGCAAAAGCATGAAGGTGGTAATAGATATATAGGTCGGGATTTACATCGTTTAATGAAGCAGGGGGAATTTGAAAAAGTTAAGTTAGATTTAATACCTGTCCATAGTGGGGATATTGGTGTTGATGCCTTTCTTCCTCAAATTGATGTCGATGAAATGAGAAAGATGGTAGAGAATGGATTCGCAACAGAAGAGGAAATTTTAGCTGTGAAAGATGCATGCGACAAACTAATCGATAGAGAGGATAGTTTTGTTATGCTAATTCTATTTATGGCTTTTGCTCAAAAAAAACAGGCGTAAACTTGAGATATTAATTAGAAAAGTCATATGAATTATAATATCTCTTCACGCTTCAGGAGTGATAATAATGGTTGTTCTAAAAGGAAAATATAAATTAGCTTATCTTACTTCTGCAACGCTACAGTCCATTGCCCCTTGGCTTATATTGCTGTCAGTATTAGTTTTGGTGGGGTTTAAGTGGCAAGCAACCCCTTTGCAGGTAGGAATTGTAGTGACGTGTTTTTCAGGAAGTATGGCTCTTTCTGATTTATTAGGAGAAAGCTTAGAAAAGTTTTCACCTAAAGTATCACTAACAGTCTTTTCAATTGTTCAAGTTATTTCTATATATTTAATAAGTGTTTCGGTGCATTTTTGGCAGATTTATATTCTTTTAATTGTAACAGGATTATTAATAGGATGTATATCTGCTCAGATGAATCGAATTTTAAAACGTATAATATCCGAAAATAATGATAATTTAGCTGATGAATATGATGAAGAAATATTTTTGTTATTTAGGTTTTTAGGACCAGTTATAGGTAGTGTATTACTATTTATGTTAGATGTTTCTTATATTCTATTAATGCCAATATTTCTTTATGCTACTGCATTACTCCCAATGTTCTTTATATCTTTGGGATCGCGAAATGTTGAGAAGACAACACCAAATAAGCAGGAAGTTAATGAAGTGTCTATCTCATATCGTGAGATAGTGAACTATATTATAAAAACTCCCGAAATATGGATAGGTTTTTTATTAATTATTTCCTCCTCTTTTATTGTTTCGATGGCGGACTCTCAATTGGTTCACCTTTTTAGAGAGTTGAAATATCAATCAGGTGAAGTTATCGGCATGGTCATGGGTTCGTCAGGTGTAGGTGTTTACATAGTCAATGTTTGGCTAAGAAAAAAAGAAACTACTAAAAATATGAACAATATGATTATAGCTTTATTTGGGTTAGCGTTGATCTTTATTTTTATTTGGTTGGGACTATATTATCAGTTTAGTCAATCATTTTTGTATATTATATTATTCTTTGGTGGGGGCATTTTTTGGCAATTAGGGATGCATTCTTATATGAATCAAATTGAAAAAGTAGCACAAGGGGCACTCCAAGAAAGAGTGATGATTATATTTGGAATGTTGGTTTTGGCTACTTATTTATTAGCACCTTTGTTAGGTGGGATATCTGTTATGTCCATAGGAATAACGACAACATTTGCTATTTGTGGAATTAGCCTAACAGTAGTCGGTTGCTTAATTGGATTGAGAAATTTACTACAAAAACTTAATCACCAATATCAAACAAAATAATCATTAGAAAATGCCGTTAATAATTAAATGATGGATGTGATATTTCTTGAAAGATATTACTTTACAGTGGTTTGGAAAAAAGCCCCATGTTAGGGATCAATTTCGTCTGTTTTGTTTTCCATATGCCGGTGGGGGTGGGGGGTTTTATAAAAATTGGCCATCACACCTAGGTGATGATGTCAGTGTATACCCAGTTATATTACCTGGACGTGAGAGAAGGTTCTCAGAATCCCCCTATGTTAGTTTAGAATCACTAATAGACGACTTTATGGAAGTTATTAAACCATATTTAGATAAGCCTTTTGCTTTTTTTGGTCATAGTATGGGGGCTTTAATTGCATTTGAAGTAACTAAAAGGATTGAACAACATACAAGTTATAAACCTAACCATTTATTTATATCTGCAAAAGCAGCACCACATATTGAAACATCAAAACAACATAAACACTTATTATCAAATTCATCTTTAATTGAAGAGTTGAGAAAAGTGAATGGAACAGATGCAGTGATCCTAGAGAACAAGGAGTTAATGGATGTTATGCTTCCTGTCATTAGAGCGGACTTTCAACTTTTAGAAACATACCGCTATAATCCAGGGTATTTGATTAATACTCCAATGACAGTTTTTGGGGGAATGAATGATGAAGAGGTGAATCATAATGAATTAGTTGAATGGGTTGCTTTATCTAGACATAAGCACTTCCAACTTAACTTATTTAGAGGAGATCACTTTTTTATTCAGGAAAATGTGTTAGACATCATTAAAATTTTTTCTCTAAATCTTAGTCAATAAATTTAGAATATGGGGGTATCGTCTATGGTAGACAAAAGAAATGATGTAAACCTTACTGCTAAAAAACAAGAGTTATTAAAAAAGATGATAAAAGGTGAGGTGAATGAGGCAATGTCAAATAGCATTGCCCGAATTAATCAGAAAGATGAAATACCTTTATCTTTTGCTCAACAAAGATTATGGTTTTTGGAACAACTCGTCCCAAATAGTCCACTATATAATATGCCTAACGCCCTTCACTTGAAAGGGGAACTAGATTTTCGTGCGCTTGAGGATAGTTTAATTGAAATTGTAAAGCGACATGAAGTACTTTCAACGTCCATTAAAACATTAAATAATCAACCCGTTCAATATGTAGATCCTAACGTCAACTTTTCGGTATCTAAGGTCGATTTTCAACACATCTTAAACGATGAAGAGAGGATGGAAAAAGTTGAAGCCTCTTTAATGGAGGAATCACGTAAACCATTTAATCTAGAAGAAGCGCCGTTAATGAGGGCGAAATTATTTATCTTGGGCAATTATGAATATGTGCTATCTATTGTGATGCATCATATTATATCTGACGGATGGTCTTTAGGCGTTTTTGTAAAAGAGCTGACAACATTGTATGAAAACTTTAAAGTAGGTTTACAATCGCCTTTACAACCGTTGTCAATTCAGTATGCAGATTTTGCTGTCTGGCAAAAAAACCATCTTAACAGTACTGAAATGAAAGAGCAATTGGACTACTGGCGTGAAAAGCTTAGCGGTGAATTACCCTTGTTACAATTACCTGTTGATAAAAATCAACATACGTTAACTGTGCATAGGGGAAATCGTTTTAAATTTTATATAGGGGAGTCTTCCGTTGAAAAACTTAAACATCTAGCTAAGCGCGAAGAAGCTACTATGTATATGACATTATTAGCTTTATATAACACGTTATTGTATCGGTATACTGGCCAAGAGGATTTAATCGTTGGATCGCCTATAGCCGGAAGAAATCGATCAGAAATTGAACCATTAATTGGTTTTTTTGCAAATACGTTACCATTGAGAGTAGATGCGTCGGGAGAACCCTCATTTAAAGAGTTACTCCATCGAGTAAAAAAGGTAGCTTTAGAATCATATAAAAACCAAGATATTCCTCTTGAAAAGATAATTGAAGATATTCAGCCAGAAAGAAAAATGAATATTTCACCTATATTTCAAACTGTATTTGTTTATCAAAACACACAGAATCCAAAGATAGAATTAAAAGATTTAATAGTAGATAATTATGATCTACACAGCTCAACGTCGAAATTTGATTTATTATTAACTTCAATGGAAAGAGATAATGGCATGGTCTTGGCTTTTGAATATGACCAGGATTTATTCATGGAAGAGACTATTAAATTAATGTCTGAGCGCTTCTTAAATCTTTTAGATTCTGTTGTTGAAAATCCAGATAAACCAATTGACCAATTGCAATTATCAGAAGAGAGTGAAAGAGAAGAATTAATTAATCAACATCATGTTGTGGAGGAAAAAGTATATACTGAAAACATTCAGGAAAAATTCGAGGAAATTGTTAATAGTTTTCCGCATGAAATCGCTGTGAGGTATAATAATCAAGAACTAACTTATGACGAATTAAATAAACAAGCGAATCGTTTAGCAAATTATTTAAGAAGGACAGGAGTGGGCCCAGATGTACTAGTTGGATTATGTATAGAAACATCTTTAGATATGATTGTAGGGATGCTTGGTATTTTGAAAGCTGGTGGAGCATTTGTTCCTTTAGACCCCTTACATCCACAAGAGCGGCTGGATTTTATGATAAGTGATTCTGATATCAAAATGATTGTAACAAACGATGGATTCGCTGAATTATTATCTAATTATGATGGTGAGCTTATTAGATTAGATAGTGATAAACACTTATTCGAAAATGAATCTATCAAAAACCCCATGCCAATAAACACACGACAAAATCTTGCTTATATTATATATACGTCTGGTTCAACTGGAAAACCAAAAGGTGTAATGGTAGAGCATTTAAACGTTCTCCGCTTATTTAGTGCAACAGATAAATGGTATCAATTCAACCAACATGATATTTGGACGATGTTTCATTCCTATTCGTTTGATTTTTCGGTATGGGAAATCTGGGGAGCACTATTGTATGGAGGAAGCTTAGTTATTATACCTTCTGAAATAAAATCATCGGAGTCATTTTTAGATTTATTAATTGATGAAAAAATAACTGTACTCAATCAAACACCGTCTGCTTTTAAACAATTAATGCAAAATGATGACATCTTTAAACCCCATGTACGAGAGAAAATGCATCTCAGATATATTATATTTGGAGGGGAAGCTTTAGAATTAAGCAGTTTACAACCTTGGTTTGAAACATATGGAGACTTAAATCCAAAATTAATTAATATGTATGGAATTACAGAAACAACTGTTCATGTAACCTATCGTCCAATAACCCTACAGGATGTAGAGCATAGCCTAGGGAGTATGATTGGAAAGCCCATCCCTGACTTAACGATTTATATCCTGGATAAACATCTAGAACCTGTATCAAGAAGCATGATAGGTGAGATGTATGTTGCTGGCGCAGGGGTTACTAGAGGATATCTTAACCGCCCAGAGTTAACAAAAGAAGTATTTATCAAAAATCCGTTTAAAGAAGACACCAATGAACATTTGTATAAAACAGGTGATTTAGCGCGTTATAATATGAATGGAGATATAGAGTATTTAGGACGAGATGATCATCAAGTTAAAATTCGTGGTTATCGTATTGAATTAAATGAGATTGAATCAGAAATAAATAAACACCCTTTGGTGAAAGAGAATATTGTAACGCTTCATAAAGAAAGTGAAAACCATTCTTATTTAGTCAACTATATCGTCTCAAATACAGAATATATCGAGGAATGGTACAATAAAGAACTACCTGAACAATTGTCAGCTTGGGAAACAACGTTTGATACAAATTATGAAGACAGTCAACCAACAAATGAAGTTATAGATCCTACTTTTAATACAGCTGGGTGGAATAATAGTTACACTGGTGAACCAATTCCACAAAATGAAATGAAGATTTGGTTAGATAGTACAGTTGATAGAATATTAAAGTTGCAGCCAAAAGATGTATTAGAAATAGGTGTTGGAACTGGGATGTTACTTTTCGGTATTGCACCCCACTGTCATTCATATGTAGGGACAGACTTTTCGCAGAGTGCATTAGATCACGTCGCAAGACACTTGAATTCATCGATACAAAATAGCGAAAGTGTGCAACTAATTAAGAGAGAAGCGAACGATTTAGAAGATTTCAAGAAAAATTCATACGATACCATAGTACTCAATTCCATTATCCAATATTTCCCCCAATTAGACTATTTTTTAAGCGTCTTAGATTCATCTCTCTCTTTAGTGAAATCAGGTGGGTCAATATTTATTGGTGATGTACGTAGTCTTGAATTATTAGAAGTTTTCCATGCTTCTGTTACTATGTACCAGTCTGATTATTCTATGAAAACAAGCGAGTTATGGGATGTCATTCAAGAGGACATTCGCAAAGAAAAAGAGCTTGTAATAGACACTAAAATTTTTCATGCCTTAGAGAAAATAAATTCACAAATAAGTGATGTCCAAATCATACCAAAAAGAGGTAGACAACATAATGAATTAACTAAGTATAGATATGATGTTGTTCTAACCATTGATAAAACGATGATGGAACCTAAAGATGAGGATAGCGAAATACTCAATCACACTGATTATAAAACCATTGATAAAAGTAATGTCAAAGTAGAGGACATAAAAGATGTATTGCAGCCAGGTGATACGCCTTATGTCTTGCTAAAAGAAGTTTATAATAGTCGATTATACAAAGAGGTACAAGCAGTAAAATATATGAAAGAAATAGAGCCACCTATTACCTTAGAGGAGTTAAACGATAAAATAAACACCTTAGATGGTGGCATCGATCCTGAAGATATTTGGGAGCTTGGACATCAATTTGGATATGGTACAGAAATAGATTGGGAGAGTAATCTTAAAGAAGGAAAAATGACTATTTTGTTTAAGCATCATACAGTGCCACAGGAAAAAAGTCATTTGCCTAGATTGGTAAACTATTCTGAAGATAATTTACATGACAATCTAAAACATTATGCAAACAATCCAATGAAATCAAAACTAAATATTAATCTTGGGCCGATTTTAAAAGAATATTTACAAGATAGTTTACCTGATTTTATGATACCTATATCTTATATTCTTATCGATCGATTGCCACTAACAGTCAATGGGAAACTAGATAAGAAAGCCTTACCAATACCTGCTTTAGGAACTTTAAGTACGAGTGAGTCATATACAATGCCGGATACCGAATTAGAAAGAAGTATCGCAGATGTGTGGGAGTCCGTCTTAGGGAAGAACAAAATAGGTATTCACGATGACTTCTTTGAGTTGGGAGGACATTCACTACTAGCAACACAACTAATTTTTCAGTTAAGAGATTTGTTGAAATTGGGGATACCGATACGTATTTTGTTTGAAGAACCGACGATACATGGTATGGCTAACGCGATAGAGAATATTATCCAAACAAATACGTTGACAGTCTATCAAGATTTGGAAAGTAGGGATTTAACTCATGAAATTCAGTTAGATGCTGAAATCAATCCCGATAAACACCTAGAGGATAAGCACATTCCAATATCTAACAACTCTGTTTTTGTAACAGGTTCAACGGGTTTCCTAGGTGCTTATTTAGTCAATGAATTGCTAAAAGATGAAAAAATCAATGTTTGTGCACTTGTTCGGGCAGATGGGGAAGAAGATGGTTTTAATCGAATAAAAGAAAATATGCAAAGATATCTACTGTGGAAAGATGAATATAATTCCAGAATTATTCCTGTGGTTGGTGATTTATCAAAACAATTATTTGGATTGAGCCGGAATGAATTTAATCATTTAGCTAAAGATATCGACGTTATATACCACAATGGCGCGTTGGTTAATTTCGTTTACCCTTATAATTCTTTAAAAGCACCAAATGTAAATGGAACAAAAGAAATTATTCGGTTAGCGTCTTATCATAAAATTAAACCTATACATTTTATATCAACACTTTATGTATTTCCATCGTCATCTGATAATCATAATGATATTAATGAAAATGATACGTTGGATAAAAGTGAAGGATTGAAAATGGGTTATACTCAAAGTAAATGGGTAGCTGAAAATATATTATTTATCGCTAGAAAGAGAGGAATACCTGTCTCAATATATCGATTAGGTAGAATATCAGGAGATAGTATGACTGGTGCATGTCAAACTAAGGACTTTCTGTGGAATTTGATTAAGGGATGTATAGAAACTGGGTATTATCCAATGCAGCAAGGTTTAATGGAGATGAGCCCAGTAGATTACATTGCAAAAAGTATCATTACGATATCAAATAAAATAGAATGGCAAAATCAATCCTTTCATATTTTTAATAACCATCCATTTGAGTATAATCAATTAATCGATATGATTAATGAAGCTGGCTATGAAATTAAAGCAGCGTCATATGAAAAGTGGAAGTCTTTGCTTCTTAATCAACAAGAGGAATTTGGGATGTCAGTTCCTTTAGTAGAGTTAATTTCTGAGGGCACTTTTAACGGTTCCAATTTACAGTTTAGCAACGATAATTTTGTTGAAAGTTTAATAAATACTAATATAGAGATACCAAGAATATCTACACCTTATATAGAGTTAATGATTAAGTATTTTGAACATATTGGTTATTTAGGTAGTACGAGTAGTAAAAAGAAAGAGGTTGATGTAAAGGGCTGACATAATAATAGTCATAATAGAGAGGGATTATAAAACAAGAGGGATGACTGGTCTATAGATTCACATCATGCGCTTTACTGTATCTTTGGGTAACATGATTAGTCCCAAGTTATTTAAACTGACTAGGAATTTTTTGTGCACTCGGCATGGGCATAATTCGGTGGTGAAAATCCAATACAGGCTAGGCAGTAGGAACTGTTAGCTTGTGACAAAGATAGCCGTGCTGATTTGGAACCTGAATAAGATCGAAAGGAAAATTCTGAACTGGCGAATTGAAACTGTATAATGGAATGTTAACACTAAACTGTATAAAATTTTAAGAGTGAATTAACTTGTATTCGGCTGGTGTTAAATAATTAAGTGATCCATGATCGCATGCTTTGAGAACCCCTTTGACATCAATTAAGGGGTTCTCAGAATTGTTAACGGATCCATCTTTATCTGCAGAAGAAAAGAAAGAATCCTTGTCTATTATTCAAAAGAAAATTGACAACCTCACCATGATGGTCGATTTATTCTATGAGCTTTCACAAATGAACTCATCCGACAATCAAATGATCATGGAACAGCAGCATTTGGATTAAATCGTTGTGGAAGTAATGTTAATGTTCTACGATGATTTTAAGGGAAATAAGTTAAAGATACATATGATTACGGCCATCTAAATGTACCACCTATGCCATTACTTTTACCAGCGAGTGACAAGGAATTTACCACCCTTTGTCAAGCTGTTTACCAGGAACTAAGAATGTATGTAATGACCAGATAGTTTGCGGTTGTATAAAGGTTGTTTGTACGGGATGAGAACTACTAATTAATAAAATAGGAGGCAATAAACAACCATTGGAAATAGTCGTTTTTCAATGGTTGTTCGCATCTTCTAAATTTCTATCCTTCTAGTTGCTCATCAATAATATGTATAGCGAAATTAACGAGCTCATCATGATTTAATTCTTCATCTCTCACTTATATACGGGAATCTAATAGCTTTTCTTCCACTTTTAACATCACTTCTTCTGGTAAGTAAATATGAAAGAAATATCTAGCTATCCGATTGATTATTGCGGAGCGAAAGCTCCAGTCCTGCGGACTTTAGCCCCATCCAGTGCGGATAATAGCCACATGAGTGCGGAAGGTGCTCCACTCTCCAAACATAAACTTACAATCTAATAGTTACACTTGAAACTCTTTTGTATAATGGTAATACATACTATTAATCTAGTATGAATTCATTATATAGGAGGTTTT
>Ga0209487_1001108_pt1 | contig 23144 bp, 33 predicted proteins | sample Poulit2012_FD_187524 | JGI IMG/M metagenome (GOLD analysis project Ga0209487, IMG submission 187524) | Agricultural soil microbial communities from Georgia to study Nitrogen management - Poultry litter 2012 (SPAdes) (version 2) | ecosystem: Environmental > Terrestrial > Soil > Agricultural land...
CGCTTGAGCTGCCAGCCCACGCTGGCGGCTCTTTTTTATTTGAAACAAAAAACGACCGTCAATAGGAGTCAATTTAAATGACAGCGGTTGAGTCAAAGGCGCAGGAGCGGCTGCCATTGGCCGTAAAACGCCATGCCAAACAAGAGGTTAGCGACGATTTGATCGCCGCAAAATCTACATTTCACGAGGCGATTGTGCTGTGCGCTCACATTGCACCGATCGGCTCCAAGGTGATCTCGATGGAGCTTGGTATTGACCAGGCCCAGTGGTCACGAATCATGAGCGGTCAAGCCCATTTCCCACCCAACAAGCTCGCTGATTTCATGGATATCTGCGGCAACGAGGTGCCATTGCGATGGCTGGCACTGAGCCGCGGCTACGGGCTTGTGCGCCTTCAGTCTGAGGTGGAGCGGGAAAACGAGCAGTTGCAGCTGCAAAACCAGGAGCTGAGCAAGAAGCTGGCCCACTTCCAGGAATTCATGGCTCTGGCCAAAAAAGCATAACGGATTCCTAAACCCTCACGGATGAACGGTGCGTCAGCGCTGCGGCGCTTTGCGCCCAAGTGAAATAAAGCGGTGTTTGATGACAGTTTTACAAAGCGTGCTGGATCGCAATAGCTGTGTTAGCGCCGGGATTCCGTCCGGCATTGGGTGAGACCTCCCCTCTAAAAGCGCACAGGCTGGTAAGTAATCGGCAGCCAGGGGCGCAGGTCCTTTCATGTCGGTAGGCTCGCCGACGGCGACAAAGAGCCACCCAAATTAAAACGATGGAGGTTGTGTGAAACGTCGACTGTTCAATGCATTGCGCCGAGCCCCAGACCAGGTGATAGGCGTTAACTACCTGGAGCGTTGGCACTTGGTGCCCAGGAATCGTTTCCTGAACATTTACCTCCATCGCTTTCTAGGCAGCGACGACAGTCGCGCCTTGCACGATCACCCCTGGTACAGCGTCAGCGTGATGTTGAAGGGTGAAATGATTGAGCTATCGGACAAGGGCTTACGCCGCATTCCGAGGTTTTTCCCCATCTTTCGAACCGCGAAGTTTGCCCACCAGCTAACGCTGGTGCGTGGGCCTGTGTGGACGATTTTTATCACCGGTCCCCGCATTCGCGAATGGGGATTTTACTGCAAAGGCGGTTGGCGTCACTGGCGGGTGTTTGGCAAGAGTGGTTGCGACTAGGCGGCTTCAATCGGCAAAGATCGGTACAGAAATACAGAACTTTTAAGGGTGTTCCAATGCGAGCAAGAAACATAAAACCGGGCTTGTTTAAGAATGAAATACTGGGCGAGGCTGACCCGATATACAGCCTTTTATTCATTGGACTTTGGACCCTGGCGGACAAAGAAGGACGCCTGGAAAACAGACCAAAACGGATCAGGGCCGAGCTTTTTCCTTATCGGTTTGAGCTTGATGTAAGCACGGCCCTTGCTTGGCTTAACCATGAATCATTCATAACCGTGTATGAAATTGGCGAAAAATCGTACATCCAAATCAACAACTGGAAGCGCCACCAGTCACCACACCACAAAGAGGCAGGGTCAGAGATACCCAGCATTAAGGAAGCGGAAAAACTAAAGGAAAAACAAGAGCTTGCGCTTGCTCAAGCCAAGCATGGCTCAAGCATGGCTCAACAAGAGTGCTTCAACCCCCCTGATTCTCTGATTCCTGATTCTCTGATTCCTGATTCCAGGGTAAAACAAATACGTTCGGAATCGTCTGACGACGAATCCGGCCCCCCTGACAAAAAACCGGAACCCGAAAATTCACCCAAGAAACCCTCGAAGTACAAATTCGAGACGCACCACCACGAGCTCGCTGTTCGCATGTCGAATCCGGTGGTGTGCCGATTTCCAGCCCAGAAGATCGATCTGGACCAGTGGGCTGACTGCGTTCGAAAACTCCAGGAGATCGACGGCCACGCTCGGGAAGAAATCATCGCCCTGTGGCACTGGATCGTGAATCACGAGCGATCGGGGTTTTCCTGGGCGGACAACTGCCGAACGCCGATGAAGCTCCGGGAAAAAAAAGACGGCCTGAGTTACTTCGAGATCATCCGAGCGCAGATGCGTCGGGAACAAACCCACCCAGCCCAATCGACGAAAGCGCAGCGCGAGGCCCAACGAAACGCCGAGCTGGACGCATGGGCCAGGGGCGAGTCAACCGCCGAGCCATACACGGGTCAAACTTTCGAGGGAGAAACCGATGACTGACGCCGACAAACCGCAATTCATCGCCTTGCTCAAAGGCCTGTCCGAGTACTACCAGCGCGAGACAATCACGCTCGTTGCTGCGCAAATTTATTTTGATTCGCTCAAGCGATACCGGTTTGATCAGATCTCAAGCGCGGTCACCCTGCACGTGCAGAACACCGAGAACGGGCAGTACTACCCGAAGGTGGCGGACATCGTCCGGCTGATCGACGGCAAGGAAATCACGGCTGACGAGCTGATCGCGGCAGCCCGGTTAAAACAAACCCCGCTCGGGATTCTGTGCCGGATACACATCGGCAGCTGGGACCTGGAGTACGCCAAAGATTTCTACCTCCGGGAGCGAGCCCAGGAGTGCTTGCAGTTGCTGCCGGAGTGGCGCCGCAGGGCGCAGGCCGGTGAGTACACCCAGCACGAAATCAGCATCATGCTGAAACACAAGGTCGACCCGGCGGCGAGGTTTCACCACGGCCTTCCAGCACCCGCCAATGCCGAGAAATTGCGCTTCAGGGCGCGCCAGATTGAGCACTCCCCCCGGCACCTGTACCTGGTGGACCAGTCCGACAAACCCGATTCGCAGGAGGCAGAGCTGGCATGAGTGATCGCATCGAGGTGGACGACATTCGGTTCAAGCTGCGGGAGGTTTTTTCGTTCTACGGGAAAGACCTGGACGACTCTGCTGAGCGCGTCTGGATCAATGCGCTATCCGGGCACAGCGCGGATGCCGTTATCCAGGCATTCGATCGGCATATCGCCGGTGCCTCTGGCAACGCATCCAGCTACGCGCCCAAGCCTCGGCACATCATCGAGCTGCTGCCAAGGCAGGGGGGGAGCCAAGCCTATTGCGGCCCTGCCGATAATCCGGCAGAGCAAGTGGCAGAGCCCCGGGTCGCCAAAGCGTGGGTGGTGTTCATGCGGCGGGTGTACGGGTTCAGCCCTCACGACGCAAACCCCGAGGTTCAACTGAGCTTCGAGCAGGCTTGCGAGATCTGCAACCAGCAAGCAGCAAAGCACAACCAGCCCGACGCCATTCCCGATAAATACAAAATTCCTCGGTACTGGGATCAGACCGACGATCTACTGGAGGCAATATGACCAAACCCATCTTCGCAATCGACCCAGGCAACACCCAAAGCGCCTACGCTGTGTATTTTCCGGATACGCACACCCTGGGCGCGTTCGGCAAAGTGAAAAATCACGAGCTGCGCGACATTCTCAAAGACTCCCTGCAGTGGGAATACCGCTACGCGATCGAGATGATCGCCAGTTACGGCATGCCCGTTGGCGCATCCGTTTTCGAAACCTGCCTGTGGATCGGACGCTTTACGGAAATTGTTGAGCGCGGGGGAAAAGCGTCGTCTCTGGTCTACCGCAAGGACGTGAAAATGCATCTGTGCAACTCGACCAAAGCCAAAGACGGAAATATTCGCCAAGCGATTATCGACCGTTTCCCAGCCACCGGCGGCGGCAAGAATCCCGTTATCGGAATCAAATCTAACCCCGGTCCGCTGTTTGGGGTTAGTGCCGATGTGTGGGCCGCCTTGGGCGTTGCCATGACCTTTTCTGCGACGTTCGAGCACCAGAACAGGGCAGCCGCATGAGTTTACTTTTCGACATGAGCCGCTGTGCAGGGCAAGACTGCACTCGGAAAAGCACCTGCGCACGGCATTCGCAAACTCTGACCGGAAAGCAAACCCCGTTTGTGTCCACGCTTTGCGGATGGGTTAACAACCAGTATTACGACGAATACATTCCGGTCGTCGAGGTTTCCGACTACCCGGAGGTGACCAGTGCTTAGAACGCGAACACCTCCACCGACAGGCCAACCAACCGAGCCAACCGATGTGCAGCGAGAGCGCGCAAGCCTGATGGGTTGGAGTTATCTCGGTGATGGGCTGTTCGGCCGCGGGGATTTTATCGGCTGGTTTGAGGGGCGATTCTTCGTCAAAGCGTAAAAACCGTTACTCAGGGGTAACTTGTGAACACGAAAAACAAACTTACACGACGCGCATTGGTAGCATCCGGGAAACGACTGACAGGATACCGCTATGCCACAAACCTTAAGCGACGCCGACGTGGAGGCCATTGCTCAACGCACGGCCGAGCACATGAGCTCAGAGTACAAACAGCTATGGATCGACCGGGAGACGCACTACTCGGATCACACGTGGATTGCCGAGGAAAGAAAACGCCGGGAGGAGGTGGCTCAGTTTCGGCGCAAGGTCGCCTCATCGATGACCATCTGGGCGCTGATACTGGTGGCTGGGTTTGTGGCCACATCCACGTGGAAGGCTGTCGTCACGCTGGTTAAATTTGACTAAGCCTGGTTATTTTTCGAGCAATGGGAAAAATGGCAAAAGCTAAAGTATCCAAAAGCAAACTCACTGACCGGCAAGCCGAGCTGTACAACGCCCTGTCGCCCCAGCAGCGCGACACACTCATGGGTGTGCTGCGCGGTCTCAAACCCCACGATGCCTATTACAAAGCGGGCGGTACGGGCTCTAAGCCTGCTGCCAGTGCGTATGTGTCCCGCCTCATCCGAAGCCCCAAGGGGTCAGCATTTCTCGCGGCGATGCGAGGCGAGGAGATCGAATCGGCCAGCAACGTGGCGATACTGACCAAAGAGCAGGCGCTTAAGGAGCTGTCCAAAATCGCACAAACCAGCTTCCACGAGCGCAACCGAATCGCCGCGATCAAACAGCTGGCGGAAATGCAAAGGGGCTGGAACACGCCGACACAGCAAGAGGTTGAAATCCCGAAAGGCATCACGCACAAGTACTCGCCCGAGGATTACAAGAAAGCGGCGGAGGCAATGAGTGAGCACTTCCGCGACTGAGGTGCTGGAATGGTCGGAGCTGGATTTTCCCAAGAAGGCCGCTCTTAAGTGTTACGCCGAGCAGTCGTTCCTGAACTTCACCAGGGCCTGGTTTGAAGTAGCGCAAGGCGACCGGCTGCTGGTGAACTGGCACCACCATCTGATGGCCTCCAAGGTGGACCATCTGATTGAGGGGCGACTGACGCCCAGAAACTTGATCGTCAACGTACCCCCGGGCGGCACGAAGACAGAGTTTTTCTCGGTGCACCTGCCGCCTTACCAGAACATGCTGATCTCCATTGGCAAACTTAAGCGCTTCCGGAACCTCAATATCTCGTTTTCCGACGACCTGGTTAAGCGCAACTCCAGACGCACACGGGACATCATCGCCGGGCCGGAGTATCAGGAGTTCTGGCCCTGCAGCTTTGCATCCAACAAAGCCGAAGAGTGGGAGACCGTAGGGGCAAGCGGACGGGTGATAGGGCAAACGGTATCCCACTCCGCAGGCGGACAGATTACCGGGGGGCGAGCTGGGTTTTTCGGACCCGACTTTACCGGCGCCGTCATGCTGGACGATTACAACAAGCCCGACGACATGTTCTCGGAGACCAAGCGCAAGGTGGCTAACCGGCGCCTGGTCAACACTATCCGATCGCGCCGTGGGGACAAATCGAAGGACCACCCAACACCGTTCATCTCGATCCAGCAGCGCCTGCACGTAGACGACGCCAGCGGATTCATGCTCTCGGGCGGTATGGGTGTTCAGTTCCACCACGTAGTGATTCCGGCCCTGGTGTGCGAGGAGTACATCGAGTCGCTGGAAGAGCCCTACAGGTCGATGTGCTGGGAGACCGTCAAGGATACTGACTCGGTCGTTGTGGGTGGTGTCCGGTATTGGTCCTACTGGCCCGAGATGGAGGATGTGCACGACCTGCTGGCGCTGTGGGAGCGTGACGAGTACACGTTCCTTTCGCAGTACATGCAGAAGCCCAAAGCGCTCGCCGGCGACCTGATCGACACCGACTGGTTCGGCCGGTACCAGGTTCTGCCCAGGCTGTTGTGGCGAGCCATATACGTGGATACAAACTCGGGCAAGGTGGGCGACCACAACGACTACACCGTGTTTACCCTGGCCGGTATGGGAACTGATGGAAAGCTCTACATCATCGACGTGGAGCGCGGGCGCTGGGACCCGGAAGAGCTGCTGGAAAAAGCGATTGAGCTGTGGGACCGGTGGAAGCCGACAGACCCGAAAGCGCCGGCGCGGTTACGCTACATGGGCATTGAAGACAAGCAAGCCGGGCAGGGGTTGATCACCACGCTCAAAAAGCGAAAAAAGATACCGCTTAAGGAAATTCCCCGCGGGGATGGGCAAAACAAACTGGTGCGCTGTAACAACTCCATACCCTGGATTAAAAGCGGCCAGGTGATGGTGCCGATGCTGTACGACGATGAGGGCAAAAAGATCACTCACACAACGTACAGCAACGGATCGGTAGCGGGGCCAACATCCTGGGTGCCGGCTGGGCTGAAAGAAGCGGCCGACTTTACGGCTGACGACTCACACGATTACGACGATATACTCGACACATGGTTCGATGCGATTGATGATATGTTGATCTCTGGTACACCGTCTGTCGCTGGCATGGTTAAAAACTAAAGGGCAATCACTATGGGCAGTCAAGAGGCGAGCAAACTGGTATTCGACAAACCCCGCGTTCGTGTTCGCTCGGGCGACGGGCTTATGAACGTGTATTCAGGCATGGGGACCGGCAACGCATCGTCGAGCCACAACAAATGGTCCCCAACCCACTGGATGAATGGCCACGTTATCGATGTGATCTATCGAGAGTCATGGCTGGCGCAGGCGATCTGTGCAATACCCGCCGAGGACGCGACGCGAGAGTGGCGCCGGTTCACAGGCGACCATGCCGAAGACATCGCCCGGGTAGAAAAAGCCTTGAACTTGCAAAGCCTTGTGGCCGAGGCCAAGACGTTTTCTCGGGCCTACGGCGGTGCGGGAATTCTGATGGTAACAAACCAGCCCCTGGACCAGCCCCTGGATCTGAATAAAGTCAAAAAGGGCGATTTAAAGAAGTTGTTGGTGCTGGATCGTTATGACCTAAGCGCTCCGCTGATGAACCTGACCAGGCCGCTTGATGATAACTGGATGCTGCCCGAGTACTACACGCTGGTTAACGGGTCTCAGCGGATTCACCACTCCCATCTAGTTCGGCTCGAGGGGCTGCGGCTACCCAGGCGGCTGGCGGCCATCGAGCACGGCTGGGGAGACTCTGAGCTACGCAGAATTCTGCAGGACATCAACATGGTCGTGGCCTCATTCATGGGCATTGGTGAGCTGATGCAAGAGGCCAACGTCGATGTGATTACGTCCGACAGTCTGGCCGCGGATCTGTCCACCGAGCAAGAGGCCGAGATCATCGAGCGCTACCGGCTGTTCAACCTGATGAAGTCGAACTACAACTTGTCCCTGCTTGATGCGAGCGAGAAGCTGGACCGTTTAACGTTGAGCTTAACCGGCGTTGCGCCCGTGCAAGAGCAGTTGCTGACGTGGATTAGCGGCTGCGCCCGGATACCGGTAACCCGGTTATTTGGTACCTCAGCCAAAGGGATGAGCGCAACGGGCGAAGGTGACGAGGATGTGTATAACGATCGCTGTCGCAGTATGCAGTCGCGTGACCTAAGCCCCGCGCTAAAGCAGCTTGACCAGGTCATGGTGCGCAGCGCGGTCGGAGAATACCCGGCTGACACCGACTTTCGATGGAACCCACTGTCGCAGCTGGACGACGAAGAGCAGGCAAATCTGGACTACACCGATTCGCAGACCGATAAGGCCTATCTCGACATGGGCATCATTCGGCGTTCGCACATCGCCATGAAGCTGCAATCCAAAGCGACCTATGACATTACGGATGAAGAGATTGAGGCGCTGAAGGCGATGGAGGAAGAGGCACCCGAGCCGGACGATGATTTTGAGCTTGACTTGAGTGGCGGCGGGAGCGAGGGCGACCAGTGATGATTAGCACCAGGGACAACAACATAAAGCAGCTTCCCGAGCGGCTGACGTTGTTGGAGCTGCCCCGGCCTAATGCGCTGGCCAACCTTAAGCGTGGCCGGCGCCGGCAGGCCAACCCAATCGACTACGACAACTCGCTACCAGCCGGGTACAACCGCCAGTTGCAGGCGATCATTTCCGCGATAAACGAAGAGGTGCGCCGGGACATCATTCCCGCAATTTACCGGGCAAAACCTGAGTACACCGCCGATGCCTGGCCGACGATGATGAACGCGCTGTTAACAGCCTTGGCCGAGCGCTGGGTTGGGTCAATGTTCGACGTGCAAGCTGAGCGCATAGCCGTGGGAACCGTTCGCCGGATCGAGGCCGTCAACGGCCAGGCGTTTTTGAAGTCGGTGAATCAGGCGGTGGGTATCGAGGTGTTTGGCGCGCACTCAGAGTCGATTGCAATCGAGCTGGAAGCGGCCGCGCTGGAAAATGCCGAGCTGATCAAGCGGGTGGCCACGGATCATATTCACCGCGTAAGAACTACCGTAATGGAGCGCATGCGCGGTGGATATGCACCGTCAGTGATTGCCAAAGACCTGCAAAAGCAAGCCGGAATCAGCCGGCGCCACGCCAAGTTTATCGCTCGGGACCAGACCGCCAAACTGAATGGGGAGCTGACAAAGCAGCGTAATCTGGCAGCAGGTATTGAGTATTTCAGATGGCGACACTCGAAAGATCAGCGCGTCGGTAGCGATCACCGGCTGGCGGCGGAACGGGATGTAGGGTACGGCCCGGGTGTGTACCGGTGGGACAAGCCGCCGAAGGAGGGGATACCGGGCCGGGCATCGAGGCCCAATTGCCGGTGTACAGCCGCCCCGGTGTTTCCGTGGGAGCTGCCTGGGCGATCGGCTTAACCGTAAGTAGGGTGGCTCTTTATCACTTCCTTGGGCGGTTGGGCTGGTGGGGTTTCTTGGTTGGGTTTTGATTCCTTTTTGCTCATAGCACTTGCTCCAAATATTGAGTATGTATCCACACCGGCCACGTGTACTCATCAAACAGCACCGGCAGGTGGTCGGCATGGTTGCCGGTTCCGGTCTCACCAATAACGCTGCCCAACCATCCCTTTCGGTACATTACCCCTTCCTCTAGGTGCTCCAGGACACGCTCAGGCTCAAGATCGGCATTCAGGCGGACTCGCGGTAGCGTCTGGCCTTTTTTCAGGCGCTCAAAGCTCACGACATTGTGAATCACGCAGCGTCATCCTGGTCGGGCGGGGTAACGTTAAGTTTCAGGCCTCGCACATGAATACTCACGCTACCGTCGATGTAGGTATGCGTCGAAAATATCTGACTCTCGCTTAGCAAGATCATGTTGCCGTGGCTGCGGTGCCGAATTAAAACCGGCTCTTGATGAGCAGCGGCATACACGCGGTTTGGTGTTTCGTGCAGCTGCTTTGCGTTGAATTTCCGCATTATCGTGCTCCCCAAGCAAAAACCGTTACCCAAGGGTAACTATAAGCGCCCGACAGTTCAATCACTGCCCTTTTTGTGCTCTGCGCGCTGGTAGTATCCCCGGCATGAGAGTCTTAGTGCACGACAGAATTTCGTATGCGTTAACGTCGCGAACAATTACCGACGAGGGTTACCTGTTGGCTCCGGCGCACGTTGCGCGAACGGGAGTCCAGCAGTACCTGGCGAGCGAGTTGGGGCTGACCGATCGCAACCCGAACGAGATCATTAACGTATATCGCCCGCCTGAAGAAGTTTTCTCGCCCGCCAGCCTGGCCACGTACCAGCACAAAGAGCTCACGGACAACCACCCACCTGAAATGGTCAGCGCGGACACGTACCGCCAGTACTCGGTAGGCCAGGTGGTTTCGATCGGCCAGCAGTCCGGCGAGTTTGTGCAGATCGACGTAATGGCGAAAGACTCAAGCGCTGTGAGCGCCATCCAGGGCGGAAAGGTCGAGCTGTCATCTGGCTATTACGCCGATTACGTCCCCGAGGCTGGCGTGACTGATGCTGGCGAAAATTACGAATTCGTCCAGCGCAACATTGTAATTAACCACGTTGCGCTGGTGGATAAAGCCCGAGCGGGTCACGGTGCCCGAATCTTTGATAGACAAACAGGAGATGAGCCCATGGCTGTCATCACGTTAGACAACGGCCGGACGGTCGAGATAGAGGATAAAACGGCCGCACTGGTCGAGGATTCCATCAAGCGCATCATCGATCGCGCCGAGGCTGCCGAGACTGCCCTGGCCGCTCGCGATGCCGAGTTGGAAAAGGAAAAGGCCCGTGCGGATCAGTCCGAAGAGGCCCTGGCAAAAGAAAAGGAAAAGACCAGCGATGCCGCTCTGGATGCTCTGGTCAACGAGCGACTATCCGTGCACGACGCGGCCCGTCAGCTCGTTAAAGACTTCGACTGTTCCGGAAAGTCTCTGGACCAAATCAAGCGCGAGGTCGTTGCCGCCTTGCACCCTCAGCGCGACTTTACCGACCGCGACATGACCTATATCAACGCCGTTTTTGATATGGACAAAGAGGAAGCTGAGCGGGAGGAAACCGACGAGGAAGAGAAGAAGCGCAAAGCCGCCGACTCTCACAGCCAGCTAGCGCAAGACATGGCCGGCAAACCACAACCCACTGTTGACGCTCGCGCTGTGATCCAGCAGCAGACCGCTAACGCTTGGAAAACGGAGAACTAATCATGGCCGTTCAAACCACCTATTCAGCCGAACACGCCCCCGCCTATGAGGGCATGAAGTCGTCTAGCTCCGAGCTGTTCAACTCGCGCAGCTATTTTGCCGAGGGCGGCAACATCCTGCCCGGCCGCTGGGTCGTGAGCGGCACCAACGCGCAAAAGCAAGTGCAGTTGCCAGGTGCCAGCAGCGACGACGCCGCAATCATGGGGCTAACGTTGTATGAGCTCAACCGGGTGCACTCCGATGACGGCATCCCTCAGAACGAGGACCGACCGCTGACCGTTGTTAACCACGGCACTATGTGGGTTATCGCCATCGACGGTGCCTCTGTGGGCGATCCGGTCTATGCCGTGCGCGCGGCCGCTGGGGGCGCCGTTGGTGGCACCCGGTCAGCGGCTCACGGGACCGATGGCGCAAACACGGTATTGGTGAGCAATGCCAAATTCATCACCTCCGCCGCTGCTGGTGGATTGGCTGAAATCTCAATCAGCCGGACTTAAGAGGACTCGCACATGACTACTCAAACCCAAGCCGTACTGGATGCAAAGAACAACGTGGTCGTAACGGCCTCGCCCTATCACGTGATCGCGATGGAAGGCTACGACGCCGCCATGGCCAGCATTCCGTTCAAGAGAAAAGGTGGCGAGTTCACCATCGACAACGGCATCGCGTTCTATATCTCTCAACTCGCGGGGCTGGACCCGAAGCTGTACGAAACCAAGTACCGCCACATCGTCTACCAAGAGCTGATCCCGATTGACACGACCGGTCCGGCGTATCTGGACCAGTTCGATTACATCTCTTATGACGCGGTCACTGTGGGCAAGTTTATTGGTGCCAACGCCAAAGACATGCCCCAGGTGGCCATCAAAGCCAAAAAGGATGTGATCAAAGTCGAAGAGGGCGGCATCAGCTACGGCTATTCGTTGCAGGAGTTGGAGAAAGCTGCAGCGATGAATATGCCCCTGGATGCGCACGGGGCCAAGGCCTGCCAGCGCGGCTTCCAAGAGCACGCGCAGCGCGTAGCCTTTCAGGGTGACGAAGAGCTGGGAGTAACCGGCCTGCTCAACAACGACAACGTGGCGCAGGACAATAGCCCAGCCTGGAGCGCGATGGCGACTCAGCTTGAGCGCTACAACGACATGAACTCCATGTTGATCAGCGTGTGGGAGAACTCAGCGCAGGTGCATTACGCAAACCGACTGCTTCTGCCGACCACGTACGTTGAGTACTGGACTCAGCCGATGAGCGCCGAGCGCCCCGAGATTACTCTGGGTCGCTACTTCCTGGAAAACAACTTCTGCAAATCGCAGGGTGTTGATGTGCAGGTTAAGTTTTTGTCCGACTTGAATGCCGCGGGTGAGGGTGGCGTGGCTCGGATGGTGGCGTACGAAGTAAACCCAGAGAACCTGGTAATGAAAATGCCTCGGCAGCTTGAGTTTTTGCCGCCCCAACCGGAAGGGCTGCGTATTGAAGTGCCGGGCCGGTACAAGTTTGGCGGTGTTGAATTCCGCTACCCAGGGTCCGCCGCGTACCGCGACGAAGAGTAAACAACAGGAGATAACGCTATGCCGTTACTTATCAACAAAGCCAAGCACTTGATCACCATTAACGTCACGAACCGTGACGCCAAAACCGGGAAGGTGGAAGTAAAGAAGTACCCCATCATCCCGGGCACAGGAAAGCCAACGGCTGTTCCGAAAGAGGCCTTGTCCCTTCGCTACGTCAAATCGAAGATCGCAAAAGGCGAGCTCGAGCAAGTGGCCGACCCTGCGGCAAAGCCTGCTGACGATGGCGACAAGAAAGACGATGGCGGCAAGGGTGGTGACGACAAGAAGAGTGGAGGCGCGAAGTAAAAATGGAAATCACCCCAGAGGTTGTTGAGGCGTTTTGCACCGACTTTGAGGGCTTTGCCGATTCGTCGCGCTGGCCTACTGCTCAGTTGGTGCGAGCATTGCAAACTGCCGACCGGGAAACCGGCAGCAACCGCTGGGGTGGTTACTCCGACCATTCGATCAAGCAGCGCGGCATGTTCTTTTTTGCCGCGCACCACCTGACTATGAGCAAAGCCGGCGCACGTGCAACAACTATTGGCGGCGCGCCCAGTTCGGTAGCTCAGGTACAAAGCAAAAGCGTTGGGGATGAAAGCATTAGCTATGCCCTCAACAGCCAGAACATTCCGGCCGGAGACGAAGCGCTGAGCGCAACACTCTACGGTCAAGAATTTATGAGACTGCGCCGGCGTATTGGTCGCGGCGGGTCCAGTAGCAATGCCCGGGGGTTTTTGTGAGAGCGCGCGTGCAGGTGATCAACGCAGACAGGGCCAAGCGATCAGTTGCCGCCCTGGCAAAGCGCCTGCAGGGCAAGCAGAACGTACTGGTGGGTGTACAGCAGGGCGCTGGCAACTATGACGATGGGACGCCGATTGCGGTCATAGCCGCGGCCAACCATTTCGGGGCAACCATCAAGCACCCGGGTGGCACATCCTACGGCTACAGAACCGAAAGGGACGCGATAGCGGGCAAGTCTCGATTTCTAAAATCGGGCACGGGCTTCATGGAAACCGGCAAGACCGGTGCCCACACAATACAAATACCGGCGCGCCCGTTCCTGGACGTCGCGATTGAGAAGAACAGTCGGCACTACACGACCATCGCCAAGAACCAGATACCCAGAGTGCTGCACGGCGAGCTGACGATGGAGCAAGTTCTTGACAGCATCGGCTTGGCAGCGGCCTCTGATGTGCAGGAGTACATGGTTGAGTTGCGCACACCGCCCAACGCGGAAAGCACCAAAGCACGTAAGGGCTCGGACAATCCGCTAGTGGACGAGGGCACACTGATACCGTCCATTCGCCACCAGGTCGCTCAGGGTGCTGTTACTAAGGGGCTGTAACCATGCTCAACATGCTGGGCTTTATCGATCAGAATTTTGTCACCGGCGAGGTCACCATCACCCCGGTAGGGGGACGGTATGTGCGGGGGAAGTGGCAGCCAAGCGAGCTCCCTCAGTCCACCACGCACGAGGCCACAAAGCAAAGCGCATCGTCGGAAGAGCTTAGAGCACTGGCCCTGGGTGGCGAGCGATACACCCACGTTGCCAAGTTTTATATCAACGACGGATCAATGCACCGCATCGGCTCCACCCTGGTTGATCAGCACGGCGATACTTACCGCATTGTGGACGCCGACTGCCGGCCCGAGCGCAACTACTGCCGACTGATGGGAGCGCTCCAGAATGCTTGATGTGGATGCCCTGCAGGGGAACATCGTCGAGTTGGTAGCCTTGGCCAGCGGAATGCCAGAAGGGCAAATACAACTGATGCTTGGCGGCGAGCTGCCCGAGATTCCCGGCCCGTACTGCAGCGTAAGGATGAACACCGATCGCACAGTGGGAGCGCCCAGCCCCAAGTACCGGGCGAGCGAGACCGAACACGTATTGGACCAACTCATTCACGTGGCCACAGAAGTTGAGTTCAGCATTAACTTTTTTCGATCGGGTGCCATGCAGTACGCCAACAACATGAAGTCAGCGCCGTATCGGTGGCAGGTTCAGCGGCACTTGTATCAAAAACGATTGGGCTGGCTGCGCTTTGGCCCGATTCACAACCTGACCAGTTTTTTCAGCGGGTGGTACGAAGAACGAGCGCAAGCGAACCTGGCAATACTGATTGATGGGGTTGATGCCCAACAGGTGAACCAGGCATTGCACGTCGATGTAATTATTAGCGAATAGGGGAAAACCGATGGCCTTTCCAGCAAGTCAAATTGTCAACGTCACACCCAGGCTGGCCGGTGCCGGCATGGGCACATCAAACTTTGGGGCCACTTTGCTGCTTGCGAATGAGTCGGCCATGCGAAATGACGCCGAAGAGTGGCCGGTCAACTCGCACAAAGAGATCATCAGTGCGGACGACCTTTTGCCGTACTTTGAAGAAACGGCCGAAGCATACCTGGCCGCGCAGATGTTCTTTTCCGTCATGCCCAAACCGCTAACGCTAAAGGTCTGGCTGCGCGACGACGCGCCTCAAGAGGGCGACCCAGACACACCCACCGAGGCACTGGCAAAGGCGGCGGACGCTACCTGGTTCTTTTGGTTCGATGTCACCAAAGACATGCGCGCAACCACCGCCGACCTGCTAACTCTGCAGGCGTGGGCAGGTGCATCGTCCAAGTTCTTCGCCGCCACTACGAACGACCCGGATGTGCTCGACTCTCAAGTCGAAAACGACCCGGTATCTGAAGCGAAGCAAGCGGGCGTTCGGTACTGCTTTATTGAATACCACACCGACAACGCCTATGCCGGGTTGCAAACGGCCGCGCTGTTCGCCCGCGTGAACTACTCAGCCGACAACAGCACAATCACCGCCTTCGGTAAGCGCAAGCCGGGCCTGCAAGCGCTGGACTTGCGCACCAGTGAGTACATGCAGTTGATTGAGAAAGGCGCGGTGTTTTACACCCAGGTTGAGGCGGGCGAGGCCGTCGATAACGGGCGAGTGCTTAACCCGTACACCACATCGGCTTTTGGCGAAACGATTGCGGATGTGGTTGATACCGAGGCTTGCGTCAACGCGATGATCGTATCCAAGTACAACTACCTGATGAACGCCACTACCAAGCGCCCGCAAACACCGGCTGGCCAGGCGGGTGCGATCGATGCAGTGGCCCAGGTGTGCGAGCAGTTTTACCGCAACGGCTTCTTGGGTCCACGCGAGTATGTGGACACCGAGACCGGCGAAACTCAAATTGCCGAACACGGCTATGTGATCCTGACTCGGCCCGAGGATGTGTATTTGCTTTCCGACGCTGATCGCGGCCAGCACAAACTCTACCCGATTACGGCTCGGCTGTTTCGGGCAGGCGCAGCGTTCGAAATCAGCACCACAATCGACATTGAATAAGGGGACGACCGATGGCTATTAGCAACTACTCTTCCGCTGACGGTCTGCTGACCATCAACGGCACCAGCATCAACGATTGGGGCGAGACTCAGCCCTCGGTATCGATTGAGGACATAAACCCACGGGTAGCGCTCAAGCGCGGGCTGGGCGGCAACATGGCCGCGATGGACCCCACAACCACGCCCAAGCGCCTCACCGTCAACCTGCTAACCGGCAGCCCCCAGGCGCGCTACCTCGTGGGGCTGCTCAAGTCGCGGGTGACCATTCAGGCCACCTGGACGCAAATGGGCACGGTTGAAACTGAGGTGTTCATTGATGGCCGCATCACCAGCCGCGGGCCCCGTGGGCGCATTGCTGAGCAGACCACCAGCCTGTCCGACGAACAATTTGTAATTGAGTTCCGAGACTCAACCGAGACGTAACCGAGGCAGACGAAATGGATCACCTGGTGCAAGAAGTTGAAGTCGGCGGCAAGACGTACGTTGTGCAAGCCGTCGATGCACAGACTCAGTACAAAATCCTGCAGAAGCTGGCCCGGTTCGGTGTGGGGCCGCTGATCGCGGGCATGGTCAAAGCGGGTGACGACACAGCCGCCGTTAAACGTGCGTACCTGCACGCGCTGGTTACCGTCGTGCAAGCGATGCCCGAAGCGGATCAGGATTTTTGCTTAACCGAGGCCCTGAAAAAAACGGCGCTTCAAGGCCAAACCGAGCGTGTCGACATTTCCAGCTTTAGCGGCCGCATCAGCGAGTACATTTTGCTGGGCGTGCGCGCAATTGGTGTGCAGCTTGGGGATTTTACCTGCTTCCTGAACCTGATCCCCGGATCTACAGCCACGGCTCAGGAAGGCAGCGAGTAAAAAACCCGGCTGTGGAGTGGTTCTTTATGCGCGTGTGTGCAGGTATACCGAACGTGTGCCCCCCGCTGTGCACATGGGAACAGACGCGGGACGGCACCTACACCCTGGCAGACATTCAGCGCTTTCACTACACGCTGGACGAGCTGTCGCATTACCGAATTGAGGCCATAAATGAGCGATAACGTACTGGATAAATTTCTCATCGCCCTGGGCTTCGATGTTGATAAGAAATCGACGCAAGAGGCCGAGAGTTCAATTGATGGAATTCGCACCAGCGCGCTGGCAATGGGCGGGATACTGTCGGCGGCGTTTGTCAAAACCGGATTTGCTGTAAAGAACACTGCTGACGATATGACCAACTTGTACAACCAGTCTAAACAGCTGGGCGGTGTGGGTGTCAGCGAGCTGGATGCGTTTCGCCACGCTTTTGAGCAGGTCGGTGGGTCGGCTTCGGACGCTGAAACCACCCTGGCAAACTTCGAATCCTTGCTAGCAAATGCTCAGCTCAGAGGCGAGGGTCCCTGGGAGAATTTGGAGCTGGCAGGCATCTCTCCGGACATTTTGCTTGAAGCCCAAAACTCCATTGATTTGCTAGAGAGACTGTCGGCCCTTTACCCACAGCTGGGCGATCAGCAGCGACAACTGGCCAGGCAGGCGCTCGGCTTAGGCCCGGGTGCCGACCTGCTACTGCGCCAAGGTCCCGACGAGATTCAGCGCCTACTGGCAGACGCCGAGCACCTGGGCGTGGTCACCGACGAGATGGCTCAGAATGCCGAAAAGCTAACGCAAGCCAGCATGCGGTTTGAGCGCGCATGGGAAAATCTCGCGAACGTGTTTACCGGTGAAGCCTCCGAGGGCATGGCGTCGTCTATCGACCGCTTGGCTGACGCCATTACTAACCTAGAAAGCGTGGTCGCCGCAAGTGGCAGGTTCTACGGGGACAATTTCGACACACTGGCACCGGCGGCGACTGTGGGCACCGCAGCGGCTGGGGCTTGGGGAACCTCGCAGATCCTACAGCGCATGGGGTTTACGGGCACCGCATCTAAGCTGAGGTCTGTCGCACGTTTCGGGGCCACCAGAGTGGCAGCGCCTCTGGCGCTGGCGAGCCTTTGGAATCTGGACGAAGACATCACAAACATGACTGGGTGGGACCCCAAAGACCACCCCGCAACGCGCTGGCTGTTCACGCCTATCGGCGAGCTGTTTGGATCTGACGGGAGCGGAGAGCCCTCCGGCCCCGACGCCCTGAACCTGAACACACCCACCCCACCCCAGAGCGACGACCTCGGCTTTAGGCTGCCCGATCCCAGCGCATCCAGCGTGTTCTATGAAACCCGCGATTCGGTAATGCCCCCACTGGCGGCGCCGGCGAGCAACACAACAAACGAAACCGTGCACATTGATCGCATCGAGCTGAACGTTGACGGCACCGGCGACCCGGCAGCGGTTGCCGATCGGGTGATGGCCGAGTTGAACGATGTGATGCTGGCCTCGCTCGCACAGTTTCAAACGGCATCGGCGGGGTAGGCGGCATGATCAGCATTTTTCCACGCACCGCCCTGGAACTCGTCAACATCAAAGATGATGCCCAAGTAGCGGCCTATCACTTCGACGCGGTTACCGAGTACAAGCTGGACGCAAAGACCAGGTACACACGCTACCCGATTGAGTACGGCGTTGATATTCAGGACCACGCCTACAACGAGCCAACCAAGCTGGTGGTGTACGGCTACATGGGCAGCACGACCTTGCGCATGTCGGTTAACCAGCTGCCGGGCCTCGGCGCCTCGGCGGTTGTGGGAGGCATTAACGACCCAGTTGTTTCCGCAGTTGCGGGTATTGCCGGTGCCGCGTATGAGGCAGGCACTCGCGAGACTCGCGGCGGCACTACGCTGATGTTCCTCGAACGCTTGAAATCAAAGTTCATCCGCTTTGATGTGCAAACCGATTTGACCCTGATTCCTAGCCTGAAAATCGACAACATCCATGTACCGGTTAAGCCCGAAACGGAAAACGGACTGGAGTTCGTTGTTGAAATGAGCCAGCTGTTTGTCGTGGGCGATGAGTCACCCAGTGCGCTCCAGTTCGATGTTGACGACGTATCCAAAATAGACGCCGCGACGTTGCAGAACGCCGCCATGGTTGACCGGGGGAGGGTGTCACTTGTCTAGCCGTGAAATTCCGTTACGCCCTCGCGCCCCCCAGCAGCGGTTTAGCGCCCCTTTGGGTGACTACACCTTGGAGTTTTCCTTTTACTGGGTCGCTCGGTTCGAGTATTTCCGGGTGAACATCCGGGACGTAACTGGCGATGCGTTCACGCTCACAAACGGCCGCATTGCTCACCCTGATGTAAACCTTTTGTCGGGCCTTAACCCTCGCTATGGGCGCGTGTACATGCACGGCCAGCCAGCCACGTTGACGAACTTGGGTGTGCGCGCCCATCTCATGTGGGAGGCGCCATGACCCGGTACTTTGGGCGTGAATACCGCATTGAGTTCTCGGACGAGAGTGGCGCAGTTCAGCGAGTAATTGACAGCCGCGAGACGGCCACACCCCTGCAAGTGGAGTTCTTTGTCAGCACCACCTTCGGGGCCGCGCTCTCGACCATGGAGATGTCCATTTACGGGCTGAACAAGGATTCAATTGGCCAGATTGTGGCGTGCAAAAACATTGAGTTGCAGGCCGGGTATGAGGGCGTCACCGGCACCGTGTTCAGAGGCAGCATCTCAAACTACGCCACGCCACGCGACGGCGTCGAGCGAAAGCTGACGCTGTATTGCTGGACAGGTCGGGAGGAGCAGCGCGAGCGAACGTGCGAAGTCAGCTTTGCCGAGAATACGCCGTTTTCTGAAATCGTCGATCACGTTGCAACCGATATGTTCGGCCGGCCACCGGAGTACATTGGTTTTTCCGAGGCATTCCGCCGCGCAATGGGCATGGCCACCGACGGCTACAACGGCAACCGGCCGCACAGCTCCTGGCTTGACCAGTTGGCCATTGATTTGAAGTTTGAGTGGCTTGCACAAAGTGGCCGATGCGTACTCATGGAGCGCGGCGCGTCGCGTGGTGGTGACCCCTACGAGATTAACGTCAACACCGGTTTGGTGGGTGGCGTATCTCTAACGCGACTGGGCGCTGATTTCGAAATGAAGCTCAACCCGCGCATCGTCATCGGCGACCGAGTGCGTATCCGGGCCGAGTCCACCACGATCAATTTTAGCGCTATTTATCAGTCCCAGCTGCCGGAAGAAAAGCGCACCATTGGCGACGGCCTGTACGTGGTTAAGGCCCTGCGGCGCCAGGGCAGCTTTTACGGCGATAACAGCTGGACCAGCCAGCTCACGTGCTGGCGAGAGGGTGAGACCGGCTTGAGCCCGTCGGGGGTGCCCTATGATTAACGCCAAGCATACCCTGCAAGAGCGCATAGCGAGGCTGCTAAAAACAGCAACCGGCCAGTCTCTGCGTGACGATGTGCGCACCTCAATACCTGGGCACGTGCTGTCGTATGACCCGGCCACCCAGTTGGCGCAACTGCAAATCGGCATCCAGCGCTTAAACCTCAATGGCGACACCTTTACACCCCCGCCAATCATCCGCTGCCCGGTGCTCATTTACGGCGGTGCGGGCGGTGTGGTTGAAGTGGAAATCCAGCCCGGCGACGAGTGCCTGATCCACTTCTCCATGCGCTGCATCGACGGCTGGCGTAACCAAGGCGGCGTTGCACCGCTGACCCGCATTGAACGCTTTCGCGAAGCCGATGCTTTCGCCGTTCTGGCCCCGCGGTCGGCCCCCAACGTGATCACCGATTACAGCAACGACGGTATTCGCGTTCGGTCGCTTGATGGGCAACGGTATGTGTGGCTCAAAAATGACGGGACGATTGATGTGCGCAACGAGTCGGGCGAGTTCACGATTGACCCGGCCGGCACGATCACCGCACAGAACGACGAAGTCAGTTTTACCCTGGATGCCGGTGGCGCCGGTGTGCTGCAAAACGGCTTAGGCTACGTGACACTGACGCCCGGCGGTGCTGTCGATGCCAACGGCGCCACCATCACCACAGGTGGCAACGTGATTACCGCCAACGGCACCGATCTGGATGCGTTCAAACAGCAATACGATTTGCACGCCCACATCAGTGCCAGCTCCGGCGACCCATCAGGACCACCGATATGACGACACGCGCGATTATTAACGGCCAAATGGCCACGTCCGGCTCCCGCATGTTTTTAACCGGCGCGGCCGAGGTGGCCCAGAACATTACAACCCGGCTGCTCTGGTTTTACGGAGAGGCGTTTTTAGAGCTCGACGGCGGCACACCCTGGTTTCAAACCATTCTCGGAAAGTCCCGCGGGCCTGAGCGTGAAGCCGCACTCAAGCGGGTGGTTTTAGAGACGCCCGGCGTCGCGAAGCTCACTTCCTTCAGGCTGGATGTGTCCGACAACCGCATGACCGTAAGCGGCTCAGTGCTGACAATTCACAGTGCAGACGAAGTCCCGTTTGCAGCGCAGGTGTAACGACTATGGCAACGATTACAGACAACGGCATTACTATCAAAACTCTGTCCGAGTGGAAGGCGGCGCTGGAAGCGGTATATCACGCGGTCGATCCAGAGTGGGACGTATCCACGGCCACGCCCGACGGGCAGGTTATCGCCGCGCTGGCCGAGATTCTAACCAACGCCGACGAGGCGCAACTGGACAGCTACAACGCCGCGGACCCGGACAAGGCAACCGCTCAGGCGCTCGACGCCATCCTGCGCCTGTCGAACGTAGAGCGGGCCGAGGGTACGCACTCAACCGCTACAGTGCAGCTGGTCGGCACCGCGTCCACAGTGGTGCAGGCGGGTACCCTGATCGAGAACTCAGTCACCGGCACTCGATGGGCTACCGACCACCAGGTTGTGCTCGGGGCAGGCCCCACACCGGTAACCGTTACCTGTCAAACGATCGGTGCGCAAACCGCCGGTGTGGGTGAGCTCAGCAAAATCGCAACGCCGGTCTCAGGCTTGGAGTCGGTTAGCAACGCCGGGTCAGCCGCTTTGGGGCGCAACCCAATGACTGACCCCGAAGCGCGCATATTCCGACAAGAAACAATCTCCAAGCCCGCGAGCAACACAATTGATTCCATTGTCAGCAGCGTGGCCACCGTCAGCGGTGTATCGCACGTGCGTGGGTACACGAACCGCAACAACAGCACCGACGGCAACGGCATACCCGGACATGGGTTTTCCATCATCGTAAAGGGCGGAGATGACGCGGATATAGCACGAGCGATTTATAACAAGCTCAACCCAGGCCCGCCCATGTTTGGCGGAACGAACCCTGTCACGGTTGAGGTGCAGTCAGAGGTGACCACCAACAGCGAGGACGTTACTTTTGGCCGGGCTGTCGATGTGCCACTGTATGTGCAGGTCAACCTAATACAAACCGGCGAGATCCCTGATAGCGCACAGTCGGAAATTAAAGCGGCGATCGTTGCGTACAGCCTCGGTAACCTCTTTGACGGCGACAGCCTGGACGGCCACAGAAAAACGGGCTTCCGCATTGCCGAAAGCATCAGCAGCGGCATGCTGCACACGCCGGTTAACTATTACATGGGCCGGGTAGGTGAGGGCTACGTGGATTCGATTTACATATCTCGATCGCCCGACCCTACTGAACCCGGCGTGGCGTCCATCGGCTGGAACGAGCTGGCAACCATCAGCGATAACAACATTGAGGTAACAATCTCATGAGTTTTGATTACGCTGGCCGCGCTCAATCCCGCCTTATTGCGCAGTACCGCAACGACGCAAAGATGCGAACGCTTCTGGCCGGGCTGGCCAACCTGGTTAACACCGAGTTCGAGAACGCAGCCGACATTCGCCGCTTGCTTTACAGCATCGACGATATGAGCGGTGTGCAATTGGATTTGATCGGCCGTGTTCTGGTTCGCCCACGTCCCGCCGTGCTCAATGTGAGTGTTCCGTTTTTTGGTTACGAGGGCACACCCGGTGCCGTCGGCTACAACGTGGCCCCCTATTTCGATTACAGCCAAGGCGGAGATATTTATATCGCTCTGCCCGACGGCGCTTACCGAAAGCTGCTAAAAGCCACCGCGGTACGCAACAACACCGACTGCAGTATCGACAGCATCATACTGGCGGCACAGGTGATAACCGGGGATGAATACGTCACGCTGATCAATCATCAGAACATGACCTTCGAGTTGCTTTTCTCGGAAGAGCCGGATGCGCATTCGACGATCGTTATTAACAACTTCAACGTAATCCCGGAGCCAGCTGGGGTTCGTTTTGATGGATGGTCAATCGCCGGTCAAAACTGGGTTGAGTACGACTCACTCTTCACGGACTGGGAGGATGACGGCGACCCTTACGCCTACAGCGACTGGACGCCAGAAGCGGGCTATCAAACCGAGAACTTTACCCAAGAGCGAACCTACAACCAGAACCAGATTCGGATGGAGCAAAAGCGCGAGATCGATACTGTTACTGGGGCTATACGCAACGTCGGAGCGCCGATCGAGCACAGCCAAACTGTTACCGGCAGTGAATCCCGCCCGGTGACCGTCAGCGCTACAGCATGGTCCGACACGGACCGAGCAGACTACACCGATTGGCTACCCGAGC